>Ga0114925_10000876_pt1 | contig 14199 bp, 13 predicted proteins | sample SumtaG_2_FD_87287 | JGI IMG/M metagenome (GOLD analysis project Ga0114925, IMG submission 87287) | Deep subsurface microbial communities from Indian Ocean to uncover new lineages of life (NeLLi) - Sumatra_00607 metaG | ecosystem: Environmental > Aquatic > Marine > Oceanic > Sediment | place... | reverse complement strand
CTAAGCTGAGACCTTTGCAAAACGCCCCCTTTTGCCCAATTTCTGTGTCAGGCTCAAATTTTAATCCTCAAAATACTCAATGTATTCCTGTGGTTAAAATTTTCGCCTTCCTTGAACTTGAACCCCGGTTAAATATAAAAACAGATTTAACGGGGCAGGCAAAATTGAGCATTTTTCAAAGGTCTCACACTAAGACACGAAGATTATAGGACAATTTAATTTTACTGCTTTGCAATTTTCTTCCTCTTTTCTCTTTGTGCTTTGGTGTCTTAGTGGCAATTGATTTTGATTATATCTTGAAAATATCTTTTTTTAACTCTCCTTTTTTGTAACGAAAATAGTCACTGATAATCTTTCCGTGATCAAAAACAATAGGGTAGGGTAGGTTTGTTTCGTTAAATATGCTTACATTTTTTGCGTCATCTGCAGCTTTAGGAGAACCGACTCCCTTTGCAATGAAAACCGTAGTTACAGTATGATGTCTGGGATCGCGATCAGGGTCTGAATATGTATGGAGCTGTTCTTCAATTTTAATATCAAGTGATGTTTCTTCTTTTGCTTCCCTTATGGCAGATGATTCAAGTGATTCGCCATAATCAACGAAACCACCCGGCAAAGCCCATCCATAGGGTGTATTTGATCGTTCAATAAGAACGATATCTCTATTGATTTCTATAATAATATCTACAGTTACAAGCGGATTTCTGTATTTTGATTCCATTCTTACAAGAGGTACTAACTAACTTCACTTAATTCGTATTTGGCATCTATATAAAGGAATTTCTTTGCCTCCCAGGCGGTGTTTATAAACTTCATCACCTTTCAGGAAATCATATTTTTTTTTGCCCCTTTGTATGCTGTCTTTTATGCTAAGTACTTTGCAGAGCAGACCTGCACTTAGGGAACTGAATCGGCGGTCATAGCCACTATTGTAAAGATAGATTGTAGAATTATAGTCAAAACACATTGCTGCGGCTGCAGGTATCGCGTCTAATTCAAGGATGTAAATTTTCAATATATTAGCTTCGGCCATGGCCTCACCTAATGAATTAAAAAACGAAGCCATCCCTTCAGTCATGAAAGCAGCCTTATTTTGTTTGGCTTGCTCGAACAAAGCAAAGAAAGTGCGCATAATATTTCTGACTTCTTTAGCGTCTTCAAAAACTCTAAAATTTATGGTTACGGATTCATGTAATCTTCTGAATTTTCGCCTAATTTCATGCCGTTGCTTTCCATTCAACATTAGTAAGTAGTCGCCCCAGCTGGAAGGCAAATCTAATTCCAGCGAGATATCTTCTTGCTCACAAGATACGTCGTATCCAAGCTCTCGCGCCATCTCAACCAGATCGGTGAATATAATCGAGTCAGGTCGCAAAGGCTTCAAATCGAGGTGTGTGATACCTTGATTGCTTAAATAGTCGAGCAGAACACCACAAAACTCCAATCCTTTTCCGGGAGTTATAATAAAATCCAGGTAATCACAAACATTGGAGTCACCGATAAGGAAGGCATTTTCCCCTTTCACCATAAGCGGGGCTATACCGATTAAGTCTTCTTGTTTTCTAACAACACATAAATAAGGATCAGATCCGTCGTCCAATATTTGCCACCATGTCTTTAACCATCCGGGCAAAACAAAAATGCAATTCCATCTTAAGGAGTGTTGAGCATTTAACCAGTATGAATTTATGCTGTTGAAATCTTCTACGGTAACAGTACATTTCATATTTGTGGTCGACATTGTTTTATGCCCTTAACTTGAATTAGTTACAACGTTCTTTCCATATTAATGGCACTATTAAAAATTGTAGTATTTTCTTATTGGGAGATGGCAGATTAGGATAATGTTCCTTAAGTGTCAAGAAAAGGTTGCCATTAGTCAATGCAACCATGGCAAATATCTTTGAATAAATTTGACCAATTAGCCAGTTCATGATAATAGAATAATAAGATTAGTTATAGTATTTATTATCTCATCAGATGATGCTGAAACAATCTACAATGCAATGAGATTAGCCAATGTAGCAGTTAAAAAGGGAGATGAGGCAAGCGTATTCATGCTCGGTAAAGGGGTTCTTTTCGAGCAATGTAGCAATGAACAATTTAACGTAATGGAACAGGTCAACCAGTTTGATGCGATTTTTATGTCTGAGGGGTATGTTTGAAATCCCACGGTCTGGAGGGATCAAGTTCTTGTCCTATTTGCCTGTATGGATGATCTTTATGAATTATCCATGGAAGCAGACAAGGTATTAACATTCTGATATAATTAAGAATTTGGCATAACCAATCATTTGAGTCTGACGGCTAAAAGCTGCGCGGTTTAAGCCTTTGTGAAAACCATCATAAACCTTGTTTTGCATCGTCATTGTTGGCTTTCCCGGCCGGTGACGCGGAGCCTATGGTATCAAAGAGCAATGATACGCAAGTGCACAGAATCTGATTTCAAAATAATATTTGAGATCATTAACGATGCTGCAAAATCATATAAGGGTGTAATACCAGGTGATAGATGGCATGAGCCGTACATGCATTATAAGGAACTCTGTCATGAGATCGAAGACGGTGTAGTTTTTTTGGGGTTCGAACGAGGTGGCCATATGCTTGGTGTAATGGGAATCCAGGATAAAAGGGACGTAACACTTATTCGGCATGCATATGTGCGGAATAGCTTCCGAAAGCAAGGGATTGGTACAGAGCTGCTACGGTACTTGGAGAGTTTGACAAAGAAACCGATCTTGGTTGGCACATGGAAGGACGCCTCATGGGCTATCTCATTCTACAAAAAAAACGGATATACTATTGTGCCAGAAGAAGAGAAAAATCGGCTTCTTCGAAAGTACTGGTCTATTCCGGAGCGACAAGTCGGGGCATCAGTTGTCCTGGCAAACCAGAAATGGGCAGAAGCCCAACAAAACTTTTAAACGGACGGCTAATCGCCGGCGCTGAGCTTTAGAAGCTCAAAAGGAAAAAAATATGTCAGACGGAAAAATTGAAAAATTGGCCGTATTGATAGACGCAGATAACGCTCAACCTTCTATTGTTGAAGGACTTCTGGCGGAAATCGCAAAGTATGGAACAGCTAATGTAAAAAGGATTTACGGGGACTGGACGGTGCCAGGCCTTAAAGGGTGGAAAGAAGTTTTATTACAGTATTCAATTCAGCCCATACAACAGTTTAGATATACCTCGGGGAAAAATGCCACCGATAGTGCAATGATAATTGACGCAATGGATTTGCTTTACACAAGCAAATTTAACGGATTCTGCATCGTATCCAGCGATAGTGATTTTACTAAGTTAGCGTCAAGGATAAGAGAGGCCGGTCTTTTTGTTTATGGATTTGGCGAGAGAAAAACCCCTAAAGCATTCGTTTCAGCATGTGATAAGTTTATATTCACTGAAGTGCTGCGAATCAAGGATGACGATAGCGAGACAATTAGCCGCAAAACAACCAGCGAACTTAAGCAAGATACGAAGCTTGTTAATTTATTAAGAAACTCTGTTGAAGCGTCTTCGGACGATAGTGATTGGGCTCATCTTGCATCCGTGGGTAGCAACATTGCTAAACAAGCACCAGAGTTTGATCCGCGAAATTATGGTTACAAAAAGTTAGGGGAACTTGTGGTAGCGACAAAGCTTTTCCAGATCGAAGAAAGATCAGCGAGCGATGGCCACTCAACAGCAGTTTATTTAAAGGATAGGAGAAAGAAATAAAGAGATAAACTTCTAACCCTTTTTCGAAATTCGTATTTTGTCCCACTGAGGCGGGATTGACCGAAAACCGGAATTTTTGGTCAAGCACTAAGTAGGTATAACTGAAATTATGACAAGTATTCTGATCATCATTTTTGCGGCAATCCTGCTGTTTGGACTCTTTTATTTCGAGAATAAGGAGAATCGAAAGGGCATACTGCCAACAAAGACGGCCCTTTCCTCCTTGTTCCTCCTTGTAGCCCTATTGCAGCCACACCCGATTATCAAGTATTATCATTTTATTCTGCTTGGGTTGATATTCTGTCTGATGGGAGACGTTCTTCTGGCCTTACCCCAGAGGAAGATGTTCCTTTTTGGTCTGATCTCGTTCTTGTTGGGGCATGTTTTTTATATCTTGAGTTTTTTCTATGTGGCTCGGATAAGTCAGTGGGCCTGGATGGGGTCTATTATAGTGATTGTCATAAGCGCTTGGGTGTACCTCTGGCTTAAACCACACCTGGGGAAGATGAAGATACCGGTCTTGCTTTACGTTATCGTCATCACCATCATGGTTTCCGGGGCGTGCTCCATACTCGGTGAACCAAGCCTAGCACTGTCGGGACGAATAATGGTTTTCGCTGGAGCCCTCAGTTTTTACTTTTCCGATATTTTCGTGGCCCGAGATCGTTTTCTGAAAAAGGAAATTCTTAATCGGCTTATCGGCCTGCCCATGTATTATACAGGGCAATTCCTCCTGGCCTTCTCGGTGGGGATATTATGGACACTATAATTAGCAATAACCCCTTGCCTCTTCAGACCCTTACAGTTTCTAAAGAACATCGCCTCCTTGTCTTAGCCCCCCACCCGGACGACTTTGATGCCATTGGGGTCACCATGCGTTTTTTCAGAAAGAATGGGAATCCACTTTACGTGGCAGTTGCTACATCAGGGGGGCGTGGGGTGGAAGAAAAAATAAAAATCCGCGAACAAGAACAAAGGGATAGCTGTCACTTTTTTGGATTACCGGAGGCCTGTTTGACATTTCTTCGGCTTGAAGAAGACAAGACCGGAAATCTTTTGAATAACGAGTCAAATATTGACCGTGTGCGCCGGTATTTTTTCAGCCAGAGTCCGGCGATGTTATTTTTACCGCATTGGCACGATACAAACTTAACTCATCAACGTGTCTATTCGATGTTGCATCAGGTGGTACTGGAAGCGAGCTATCCATTGGCAATTTTTTTGAATCGCGATCCGAAAACGATAAAGATGCGATGTGATTTTTATCTAGACTATGATGAGACCTCGGCTGCCTGGAAAGGGAAATTACTACGTTTCCATCAATCACAGCACCAGCGAAACTTGAATCATAGAGGACATGGGATGGATGAGCGTATCTTGAAGGTTGACCGGCATAGCGCCAAGGTATGTTCGTTGAATGCGCAGTATGCGGAAATTTTTGAGATGGAACTTTTTGGTGCCAGAAAAGTCAATGAAATTTTTGGTGACAAGTTGTAGAGCGCTGTTGACAACAACTCTCCCTAGGGCTATAAGCAAAAATATCTTTAACAAATCAAATTTGTGTTAGGGCCCAAGGTCACCAGCTTTGGTATTTAGATGGATTCACCCGAAAAATAGAAAGGTAGCATATGGAACTTTTTTTTGAAATTAAGAATATGATTGTGAGTGTGTTTGCCTTGGAAGAAGAATCGGTCGTTTCAGAAGCCCATTTGGAAGACGATCTGGGTGGAGATTCTTTAGCGATTATGAATCTGGCTGAGGCAATCGCAAAACGTTACGGAATTGAGATACAGAGCGAAGACATCATAGAAGTTGACAATGTGGGTGAACTTGTAGAATTGGTCAAGTTGAAAATTTCATCAAAGACCTAACCCGGACAAGAGGGATTGCAGATTGCAGATTGATAATTTCAGATTTATGGAAGTCACTTTCAGCCGTCGTAGCTAAGGGCTACTATGGCGAAGTCGGCTCGCTCCGCTGTTTTAAATAAAATTGGAGAAATTCCTTAAATCTGAAATCTGAAATCTGAAATCTACAATTGAGAGGATTCCTTAAATCTGAAATCTTCAATCTGAAATTCAAATTAATTCTCATAGAGGAGACCGACCATGGAATATCCTATAATACCTAAAAAGCCTTTGGAGAAATTCGCCGTCAAACCAAATTTACAGGATTATCAGAAGATGCGGGAGGAGGTTGGCTGGGATAAAATCGCCCGGGAGCTCGATTGGTACGATAATGAACATATCAACATAGCTAACGTAGCCATAGATTCACACTTGAAAACAGATCGCAGAGACAAAAAGGCTCTGATATGGGAAAGCAAAAAGGGTGAAATCGAAGAATACACATTTTTAGATCTTTCGCAATTGAGTAACAAATTCGCAAACGTATTAAACAAAAAGCTTGGTGTTGAAAAAGGAGACCGTGTCTTCTTTTTTTTAGAACGAATACCGGAGATTTATATTGGCATTCTGGGAACGCTTAAAGCAGGCGGAGTCATTGGGCCGCTGTTTTCTGCCTTTGGACCGGATGCGGTAAAAGATCGCCTTGCGGATAGCGAGGCCAAAGTATTGGTAACCAGTCCCGCTCTAAAAAAGAAGATCGTTGATATTTTACCTGAACTCCCTGCTCTTGAGAATATTATCATCGTGGAACGAGGAAGAGAAAAGAAAGATCCTCATGATTTGTCTTATGAAGAATTGATGGCTGAAGCTTCTGAATCCTTTGATGTAGTTAAGACTCATAAGGAAGACTACGCAATAATGCACTACACCTCAGGCACTACCGGCAAGCCCAAAGGGGCTGTACATGTCCATGAGGCTGTGCTGGGTCATTATGCTACCGGAAAGTATGTCTTAGATTTTCAGGAGGATGATATATACTGGTGCACTGCAGATCCGGGATGGGTCACTGGAACATCTTATGGAATGTTTGCTCCCTGGTCCAATGGTATCACCCAGGCTGTGTACGAAGGGGGGTTCAGCGCCAAACGTTGGTATAAATTTATTGAAGAAAAAAAGGTAACCATCTGGTACACAGCACCCACAGCCATCCGAATGTTGATGAAAGCCGGAGATGAACTACCCAGAGGGTATTGTTTCGATTCTTTACGTAATCTTTACAGCGTTGGCGAGCCGCTGAATCCTGAAGCAGTAATATGGGGAGAAAAGATCTTCGGAATGGCTTTTCATGATAACTGGTGGCAAACGGAGACTGGATGCATCATGATCGCCAACTACCCCATTCAGGACATAAAACCCGGATCCATGGGGAGACCATTTTTTGGAATAGAGGCCGGGATCGTTGATGACGATTTCAATGAACTTCCATGCGGCGAGGAAGGAAGTCTAGCGCTCAGGCCGGGGTGGCCCTCGATGTTCCGTACCTATTGGAAAAAGGAAGAATTGTATGAATCACAATTTATCAATGGGTGGTACATTTCCGGTGATAAGGCAAAAAGAGATGAAGAGGGTTATTTCTGGTTTGTGGGTCGCGCAGACGACGTGATTAACACGGCAGGTCACTTGGTTGGCCCTTTTGAGGTGGAGTCGCTCTTGATCGAGCATCCTGCCGTGGCAGAAGCCGGTGTTATCGGCAAGCCGGATCCCATTGCCATGGAGGTGGTCAAGGCGTTTGTTTCCCTGAAAGTAGGTTACGAGGCAACAGAAGAATTGCGGTTAGACATCCACAAATTTGCCATGAAACGTCTCTCCAGCGCTGTTGCTCCTCGCGAAATTGAGTTCATAGATTCATTACCAAAGACCAGGAGCGGAAAGATCATGCGACGGTTGCTGAAAGCCAAAGAACTTGGGTTGCCGCTTGGGGATACGTCGACCTTGGAAGATGATTAAATAAGGGTGTTTATGATGTTCACACCGCAAGAATTTTTTGACTTAAAAGATTTTGATCATCGAAAGATATTTTTGGAAGACAAGGCTGTTTGGACAGCACTTGATCGATTGCCTGAATATCTTGATACCTTTTTTCAGCAATCGTGGCCGTTGTCTAATATAATGGGACAAATCAACAAGCCTCTGATAATTTATGACAATGAAGTTAGAGATGATCTTAATGTAAAAACAGCGGACCTCTCAAGCTCAATCTATGTCGATATGAAGGGCAAAATATTAAAGGATGCCGCTGTTATTATGCCTGGAGCGTTTTTAAATGACAATAGGATAATCATTGGGCCGGGAACAATAGTTGAGCCGGGCGCATTTATTAAAGGTCCTACGGTTATAGGATGTGACTCTGAGATACGCCAGGGGGCTTATATCCGCGGGAATTGTCTTATAGGGAATAGATGTGTGGTCGGACACACAACAGAAATTAAGGGTTCTATCATGTTGGATGGCGCAAGAGCCGGCCACTTCGCATACATCGGTGACAGTATTTTGGGTAAAGATGTGAACCTGGGCGCGGGGACTAAACTAGCTAATCTAAAGGTGATACCCGGATCTATTGTTATTGCGTATGATAGGAAGCGATTCAAAACAGGACGTCGAAAGCTTGGTGCTGTTTTAGGTGATGGAACGGAAACCGGATGCAACTCGGTCACATCCCCCGGCACCCTGACGGGTCCTGCCTCTATCATCTATGCAGGTGTTGCCGTGCCGGGCGGATATTATCCAAGTAGAACCTTCTTTACACCTTCCAAGGGATCTCTTCAAATTCACAGCTTAAAGAGTTAAATTGAAAACTCATAATATTGATAGAAAAAAAATTATTTTAGCCGTATTAAGCGGTTTGCTGCTTACCGGATCTTTCCCGAGAACCGGCATCTATTGGTTTGCCTGGTTTGCCTTTATTCCTTTATTGGTCTCTTTAAGAAACCTTTCACCAAAAGATGCTTTTCGCCTTGGCTTTTTGACCGGGCTTACCCACTACCTTACATTACTGTATTGGCTTACATATACAATGAAAACATACGGCAACCTTCCTTTGTATGTGAGTGTGGCCATAATGATCATTATATCTGCCTATTTAGCGCTTTATATAGCGGTATTCTCTATAACAATAACCTGGATATGCGAAAAGCCTTTGATATGTCTTTTTATGATCCCTGTTTTATGGGTGTCATTGGAATATGGCAGATCATTTTTTTTATCCGGGTCTCCCTGGGAATTACTTGGATACTCTCAATTTAAAACGTTGCATCTCATACAGATTTCAGATATATTTGGTGTATATGGTGTATCTTTTTTAATTGCCTTGTCAAACGCGGCAATTTTTATGCTATTTCTCTATTTAACGGGAATGGATTGGAAGGGAATAAAGGTTGCAAAACGTCTTGCGGGCGGATCGATTCTTACTTTTGCGATAATTATCGGCCTTGTATTTGCCTATGGAAAATGGCGTATACAATCAATAGATGAACTGATTTCAGTCTCTCAATCTACACGTGTTACAGTTGTTCAGGGCAACATCGAACAATCAAAAAAATGGGATTCTGCATTTCGAATTTCGACAATAGAAAAATATTTTAATTTGTCTCTTTCAGCGAAAGAGCATAAACCTGATCTTGTTGTATGGCCGGAAACCGCTGCTCCCTTTTATTTTTTCCATAACATTAGGCTGTCAAAAATGGTTCAAAAAGGGATTCAAAATGCCGGCACAAGCTTTTTGATAGGAATCCCTTCTTTTATCCAAAGCGAAAACGGTATAAAATATTACAACAGTGCCTATCTGATTAACCCGGATGGAAAGGTACAAGGCAAGTACGACAAGGTGCATCTTGTACCGTTTGGAGAGTATGTCCCTTTTAAGAAATGGTTGCCATTTCTTGGTAAAATGGTGGAAGAGGTTGGAGATTTCTGGCCCGGGGAAAAAGGGAGTACTATTAAATGGGGGAATTACAAATTAGGTGTCCAAATTTGTTTTGAAATAATATTTCCAGGGCTATCAAGGGCTGTGGTAAATAATAATGCGGCGTTGTTGGTTAATTTAACAAATGATGCGTGGTATGGCAATTCATCTGCACCTTATCAACATTTTTCCATGACCGTATTCAGGGCTATTGAAAACAGAAAAGCACTTGTCAGGTCGGCAAATACAGGCATAAGCGGATTTATAGATCCCGTAGGCAGGATTATTGCTGAAACGGCCCTTTTTAGTGATGCAGTTTTGACACGTTCAGTACCAATAATATTTATGACAACCTTTTATACCCGCTTCGGAGATCTATTTGCAATAGCCTGCCTAGTTAGTGTACTTTTTATTGTGTTAAGGCAAAAGATTAAAGATTTCATACTCACTTCTCTCTGTGTCTTGGTGCCTTAGTGACTGGATAGTTAAGCTTTTCAATAATAAATCAGGAGGGAAACAAAATGTCTATAGAACTTAAACAAACCATAAAATCGATTCATAGCAAATTAGAACAATTGAAAGGCTATCTTTGACCTTTCCGGAAAAGAAGAAAGGCTTAAGGAGATAGAAAAGCAGATTTCTAAAAAGGACTTCTGGGACAATCCGGAGGAAACAACTTCTGTTTTAAAAGAACGAACATTGCTGTCTCAAAGAGTGGAAAGCTTTAAGAAATTATATAATGATCTTGAAGAAAGTGAAATACTACTTGATCTTGCCGTTGAGGAATCAGACAATGAAAGTATCGAAGAGGCCTCCCTGCTAGTTCAAGCCATTGATGATAAAGTAAAACAATTTTCGCTCGATCTTATGCTTGATGACGTGAACGATAAAAATAATGCAATTGTTTCCATTAATGCCGGAGCCGGTGGAACGGAGGCTCAGGATTGGGCTGAGATGCTTTTTAGAATGTATGCGCGATGGATAGAGCGAAAAGGTTTTAAGTTTGATTTTATCGATTTTCAGCCGGGTGATGAAGCGGGAATTAAAAGTGTTACTTTCACATCAAGCGGAGAATATTCTTACGGCTATTTAAAGACAGAGAATGGAGTTCATCGCCTGGTAAGGATTTCACCCTTTAATGCAAGCGGCAAAAGACATACATCATTTGCCTCTGTTTTTGTCTATCCTGAACTGGACAAAGAAATAGTTGTCAATATTGATGAAAATGATCTGCGAATAGACGTCTTCAGGGCCAGCGGTGCAGGTGGGCAGCATGTAAATAAAACATGCAGTGCCGTCCGCGTTACACATCTTCCTACCGGAATTGTTGTTCAGTGTCAGCAGGAAAAGTCTCAGTATAGAAACAAAGACCTGGCAATGAAGGTACTGAAAGCTCGGATATACCAGAAGGAAAAGCAAAAGCAGGATGAAAAGATTCGGGAAATGCATGAGAGCAAGGATGAAATAGCCTGGGGGAGCCAGATCAGGTCATATGTTATGCACCCTTATCAGATGGTTAAGGATCACAGGATAGACCTTGAAGTGGGGGATGTAAATAGTGTTCTTGATGGGGCAATAGATTCCTTTATGGAAGGGGTGTTATTAGCAGGGAAGCCCTAAAAGGGATTGTAGATTGCAGATTGATGATTTTAGATTTGTGGAAGTCACTCGCGCAGCGCAGGCGCTTGTGCCGCGTGTCGCTCCACTGTTTTGAAGCGAATTGTTGTGCTAAAACTGAAAGATTCCTTAAATCTGAAATCTGAAATCTTCAATCTGAAATCTTCAATTGAGAGGATTCCCTAAATCTTAAATCTGCAATCTGCAATTGATTAAGCACCTAATGGGAGTCAGTTACCATCCCCAAGTTAGATAGCTATGAATGGAGTTAGCGGCTATTCTTCCGGCTCCCATGGCTAAAATTACGGTTGCCGAACCGGTCACGATGTCTCCTCCTGCCCAAACACCCTTTTTGCTCGTCTTTCCGGTTTCCTCTTCAGTAATGATATATCCCCATTTGTTTAAATCGAGTCCTTCTGTAGACTTTGTCAGCAGAGGATTGGCTCCGGCACCTACAGCTATAATGACCAGATCACACTCCAACTCGAACTCCGAGCCTTTTATTGGCAAAGGTCTGCGCCGACCAGATTCATCCGGTTCACCCAGTTCCATCTTAAGGCCCTCCATGCCGATGACACGTCCTTTTTCGTTTCCAATAAATTTTGTGGGACTTGTGAGGAAAAAGAATTCAACCCCTTCTTCTTCTGCATGGTGGACTTCTGCAGTCCTTGCGGGCACCTCTTTTCTTGAACGACGGTAGACGATGCGGGATTTTTCGGCACCAAGACGCAAGGCGGTTCGGGCGGAATCCATCGCTACATTACCAGCTCCGAGCGTGATTACATTTTTGCCTTTTATAATAGGCGTATCATACTCGGGGAAAAGATAGGCTTTCATAAGATTGGACCGGGTCAGATACTCATTTGCAGAAAATATGCCGATAAAATTCTCGCCTGGAATGTTCAAAAAGCGGGGAAGACCAGCACCAACGCCCAAATATATGGCATCGTAACCCTCTTCAAAGAGTTCATTCAATGAGATGATTCTTCCAACGACTGCGTTACATTCAACCTTTACTCCTTGACGTTCAAGAAAGTTAACTTCGTGGGAAACGATATCTTTCGGGAGTCTAAATTCGGGGATTCCATATACAAGAACCCCGCCTGGACTGTGAAAAGCTTCAAATATCGTAACATCATGTCCTTTTAAAATGAGATCCCCGGCTACCGTCAGCCCTGACGGACCAGAGCCTACAACTGCTATTTTCTTTCCAGTTGGCTCTGCTTTAGGGGGAAGTTCACCTTTGCCGTGCATCCGTTCATGATCAGCAACGAACCGCTCTAGGTTTCCAATGGCCACGGGAACTCCTTTTTTAGCAACGATACAAACCTCTTCACACTGTATTTCCTGGGGGCATACCCTTCCACAAACAGCCGGAAGAGCGTTCCTTTCCCATACCTTTCTAATGGATTTGGCAAATTCACCTTCTTTTAAAAGTTTAATAAAGCCAGGTATATCTACTTCCACAGGACAGCCCGCAACACAGCTCGGTTTTTTGCATTGGAGACATCTTTCCGCCTCTTTTATTGCCGCTTTTCGACTGAGTCCAAAGGGGACTTCGTCAAAGTTTTTTGCCCTAACCTCTGGAGCTTGCTCAGGCATGGGCTGCCTGGGTATCTTCTCTTTTTTAACTTTTTTTGTTCCTTCTTCAGCCATAATTTCCTCCACAAAAAAAATCCAGACATCGTCGAGTAGTTGAGTGGTTAACTACTCAACTACTCGACGATTTAACAAGATCTCAATTATCTATTAAGTCTACAAAATTCATCATAGCACTGCTTTTCTTGCTCACAGTATGCCTGGAGACGCTGCATCAGTTCGTCGTAGTCAACCTGGTGTCCATCAAATTCCGGTCCGTCTACGCATGCAAACTTGGTCTTTCCTCCTATTGATACTCGACAGCCGCCACACATTCCTGTTCCGTCAACCATTATCGGATTGAGGCTGACCATTGTTTTTACATTGTAATCCTTTGTTATTTTGGATACGAATTTCATCATAGGCACGGGTCCGATTGCAACCACAAGATCCACCTTTTTATTATCTAGGATATCTTTCATCACATCCGTCACAAAACCGTGATGCCCGTAAGATCCATCATCGGTACATACATGAAGCTCATGGGAAACAGCCCTCATCTGATCTTCCAGGATGAGTATGTCTTTGCTTCTTGCACCAATAATGCTTATAACATGGTTTCCTACCTCCTTGAGAGCTCTTGTAATGGGGTGAAGAACAGCTATACCTGTACCCCCGCCGACGCACACTATGGTACCGACCTTTTCAAGATGTGTCGGCTTTCCTAGAGGACCGATAACATCTTGATATGCATCGTCCACTTGTAATGTCTTAAAAAGAGCGGTACTCTTCCCAACAACCATGTAAATTACAGTTATTGTACCTTTTTCAGGATCAGAATCGGCCATGGTGAGTGGAATGCGCTCTCCCGTTTCATTTGCTTTCATTATAACAAACTGGCCGGGTTTTGCCTTTCGGGCAATCAGAGGCGCTTCAATCTCGTTTAATACCACGGTTCCCTCTGACATCTCTTCACGTTTTACAATTTTAAACATTATTAACCTCCAAACCGAAAAAACTCTTTGTTATAATTGGCAGGAGCATTGTACTTTGCCAATCGATATTTAAATTAAAGGGCAGCCAATATCAATAAAATATCATTAAATCAATCTAATAATATTTGATGGTTTCGTAAAAAGTACAATTTGCTCGCTCTGTGACCATTTTTGGGATTTCTGAAAAGCTTCTCTAAATTGCAAGAACTCGGGTTAACGCCCTCAAACAGCTTGCAATTTTTAACGTTCAGCTTTTCATGAATCCTTTTCCAAAAATGCTCAATCTCGTTCGCAAATGACTTTTTACGAGTTTATCAATATTGTTATTCTCAATTTTCAATGGTAAACGGATTGAATTTTATCGTAACACTTTAGCCCTTTGAAACCAGTTTATACAAATAAGCTTGAAAGGTGATTAAATTTTCAGCCGTGTAATTGTCTGAGGGTATTAGTGAGTGTTAAGAAAGAACAGGGATCTGCATTG
>Ga0114925_10000875_pt1 | contig 14207 bp, 11 predicted proteins | sample SumtaG_2_FD_87287 | JGI IMG/M metagenome (GOLD analysis project Ga0114925, IMG submission 87287) | Deep subsurface microbial communities from Indian Ocean to uncover new lineages of life (NeLLi) - Sumatra_00607 metaG | ecosystem: Environmental > Aquatic > Marine > Oceanic > Sediment | place... | reverse complement strand
AGGCTGCTCGATTTGAACAGAAAAAGCGAGCGTATTCTCTGAAGCTTGCTTCAGGGTACGCTTCAACCCGGATAAAACTCCCCGCGGCAAGCCACGGTATCCTGGCGCGGTTTTTATAAAAGAAACCGCTTTGGAAAAAGATTCATATCATTTTAAAGCCAGTTATTTCAATAGATTTCTTAAATATTTGAGAAACCGGGAAATTTTCTCTTTTAAACGCTCCATAGATAATCTTTTTTTAAAGCGTGTAAACTCATGCATAAGGGTTCGTAAAGAAAGAACAGAGGCCTTAATATAAAAAACAATAGATTAACATCATGACGGCATGTCTTCCAGTGAAAATATCTAAGCATGCGTCTGTTCTTTCTAACGATCCCTAATGCATTCAAACAGTACACGCTTTAAAAAAAGATCATCCATTCCGCTGATCAATAAGGCTTTATAATAAAAACACCGCGACCCTCCGAACAATTACAAAAAGCATAGTGAAACTCCCCGCGGCTAGCCCAGGGCATCTTCGCATCCGGAAAATGCGCCGCATTTTCCGGACGGTTGCCTTTGGCAATCTTCAGCGAAATGGGCACCGCCCATTTCGCGCACTAAAAACCGCGTGGAGAAAACCTCTGTTTCCATGGACAGGTTTACGTCATTCATCCCCGTGACAAGCCACGAGGTATTCTGACTCGGTTTTTATAAAATAACTTTATAGATAAAGCATTTTGCGATATGTAGAAATCTTGTACATGCTGAGGGAGGCAGACTTCGAATCAGGTGCGCCCTTTGGGTGATAAAATCGAAAATAAAAATCAAATTTAATTCCCTTAATATATTGAGCAAAATTCAGGTATTATTTCGGAGAATCATGAATGAAGCAGCCAAAAGAGTATATCATTTTTCCGCTGGATGTCCCGTCTGAAAAAGAGGCAAAACAGTATGTTGAACTTCTTTCCGGACATGTGGGGACCTTCAAGGTGGGGTTGGAATTGTTCATACAGACCGGCCCTGAAATCATCAAGTTCATCAAAGCTTCAGGATCTGCCAATGTCTTTCTCGACCTGAAACTCCACGATATTCCTGAAACCGTTTCACGTGCAATGGAGCGGATTTCGGATCTCGGCGTTAAGTTTGCTACAGTTCATTGCGGAGAGAATAAAGAAATGCTGGACGCGGCTGTTTCAGGCAGCCGCGGGAAGGTTGGCGTCCTTGGAGTTACGGTTTTAACAAGTGTTTCCGGTCAAGATCTGCATGCCGCCGGGTTTCAGGAGGAATATTCTTCCAGAGTGTCGAAACTGGTAATGAAAAGAGCTGCCATGGCCAAAGCATCCGGCTGCGTTGGAGTGGTCTGTTCAGGCGTGGAAGTAAAAATGATAAAGGAAGGTATCGGAAAAGACTTTATTGCCGTTACGCCCGGGATACGGCCCCGTTGGGACAGCGTTGGAACCGATGATCAGCATCGTGTCACGACACCTGCCCAGGCCATTAAAAACGGTTCGGATTTTCTGGTGATTGGCCGGCCCATCAGAAATTCAAAAGATCCCAAAGCTGCGGTTATTCGAATCGCAGAAGAGATTGAAGCTGTCCGATAAGTTGAAAGCTGTAAGATATGGATCACCTCCAAAAGAGTGGAGTGATCCTAAGGATTCAAGGGGTCAAGGATTCAAGGATTCGAGTGATCCGCCACAGAACAGGCGGATAAAAATGCTAAAGAATTACAAAGAGTTGAAAGTCTGACAAAAGTCATACGGACTATGTTTGGATATTTATAGAATAACAAGAAAATTCCTAGAAAAAGAAATGTATGGTCTGACATCTCAAATAAGCAGCTCCGCCGTGTCTGTGCCTTCAAATGTTGATAAAATCGTTAGAAAAAAGACACTTGGCCCCTTGAATCCTTGAATCCTTGAATCCTCAAATCCTTGTCTGCCTCAGATAGGCTTGTATGCCTTGTAGGCTGGATTTTCTACAACTAATCTGGAGAAGAACCTAAAATATTAAGTCTAAAAAAAAGGAGAAATCTCATGCCTATCGATTTGCAATTGGCAAACAGTTTTTTCAGGTCTAATAACGTCGCCGACGAATGCCCGGCATGCGGAAGACCCAGTTGGAGATTTGGAAAAGATGTTGTTTCTCTTCCCTATGCTCTGGATAAAACAAGCCAAACATCAATACATGCAATTCCTACAATTTGTAACAATTGCGGCTATATTAGACTTTTCTTAGATAGTGAAGATTAGCTGTACGTGGACGAAGATGATTTGACAACAGTCTATAGCAATTGCCAAAAATATATTCCGATTGAACCGTTTCCTTTAAAAAATTTATGTAAGCCGCCGGGTGATTTCGTTTTGAGCGGCAAACTGTCTGAGCAAATTAGAGCACGTTACATCGAACACAATGAAAACGTTTAAATTGATTTAAAAAAAACAATATCTTTAAGATATATTCTAAAAACTATGCCAGTGTTCGCTGTTACGTACTTTTATTTGTGAGTTTTTGCCGGCCCAAACGAAATTATTCGGCGGCTGAAACGGAACGTTATTTTGACAACCACTATAAAACAGGATTCACTTAACCTGACAGCGGGAAGATAATATCTGTATATCGATTGTTGTTGTGTATGGTGTCACTATTGGCAAGAGATACCAAGTATCTAATGTTACAATTATACCGGGATATGTGAAGAAAATGCTTAAAGTTGATCCACATCCTGATTATCCCCCAGAGGATGGTAGATACCTTAGGGGGAATGATTTTTCTCCGGTTGCCGTTGCAATCATTTTGAATTGTGATGCAGATAAAATCCCTCCCGAGCTTGAGAACCTTGTGAGGGCTGGGATTGAAACGGGAGCAGCTCTGTCTGGAACTGTACAAACCGAAAATATTGGGTTTGAGAAAATTGTTTGCAATATCGTAGCAAACCCCAACATACGCTATATGATCGTTGGAGGGCCGGAATCTGAAGGTCATTCAACTGGAGAAGCTTTGAAAGCTTTGATTCATTATGGTGTTGATGAAAAGAAACGTATCATCGACACCGATTCACCCCATCCTTTTTTGTTCAATTTGTCAATGGAGATGATTGAGCGTTTCCGGAAGCAGCTTTCTCTAGTAGACCTTCAATTTGAAGGAGATCCGGATTTAGTGAGAAAGGCTGTCTGGTCATGTTACCAAGAGAGTCCCGTGGATTTTCGTGGTTATTCTTTATACGATCCAGGTGCCTATCCTGAACCGCCGCTAAGTGGCAAACTCACATGGCGAGTCACTGAGCCTTGGGCTGAAGTGTTGAATGATAAGGAGCGGGAAGCAAAAAAAAGAGCTCAAGAGCTTATGGAACGGTTGAAGGCAAGGTCCAAGAAACGCCAAAGTGACAAGGAACAATAGGGGTAATAGTTGATAGCCCGTCCATACAGCAGACGCAGGAACCCATGCCGCTGATTTCAAATATTACAGGAAACTATTATAGAAAGCAGAAGTTTGATACTGAAAGTTTCACAGATATCACAAATCCGTTATTGGTTCTGGTTCTGGGGAGATTGGCAAGAAATCTCAAAAAAGTGACAGGGTATGATTTGTGTGATACGATATTACGATATCACTATTTCGAGAGAAATTAGATAGTTGCAAGGTGAACTGTATCTGTAATTGACTGCCCATCTCATGCCCGTAAAACATGGATCATTTTTCCCAAAAAGATCGTCTGCTGCTATGATAAATTTACCTGAAAATACATGAAAGTTTTCAGTATTTTTTTGTCGAGTCATTAATTTTATCACCTTTTCAAATTCAAGTTCCCATAAAAAATCTTTGACAGGAAAAATGCTTTGTCATATCGATGATACATATGCAGAGAATTATTCCACAGTATAGAATTGTTATTTTATTTGGCACTCATCTGAAATACTCGTCTTCTCTCGATCTTGATATAGAATAAATCTTTGCTTGATTCGCTTTCTCTATCTAATTTCTTGCATATATTTAAAATCATTATTTAATCTACAGATTAAGGGTTATTACTAACAAGCATAGATCATGAAAAAGAATAAAAGCTATGCCAAAGACAATTTATTTTATAGCTTAATATTACCACTGATTATGCTTCTGATGGTTTCATCTACGGTTTGGGCAGAAGACTTCACCTGGGCTGATTACCGTGCACCGTTTTCGGATTTAATCACGGTCTGCCATAACAAAAGTGCTGCTATCACAGTAGATCTACCCAAAGATTTTCTCCAAAGTCATGAAAAAATTACTCTTTCCGTTGAAGTTGAAAGCCGGACAAACACGTTAGCTCAGAAACGACCAGGTTTTGAGGATTTTGATTGTTACATTAGCATAAAAGGCTCTTTTTTTGGTACTTATCGCATTCCAGTTAAAAGCTACCCAAAGCGTCAGAGCCAACAAATCGAGATAAAGAGTAAACACTTGAAACCAGGAAAAAACACCTTAAGAGCGGCTTTCAGATGGAAAAATCAAAATTGGTCTTGTAAAGGTTCCTGTTGTGGGTACTACATCCATCAAATGTATTTTCCTCAAGTCTCGCCATTGCAGCAGTCTCCGGTCGCATCCAAAGCCCCATACATACCTTTACTTGATGCGAATGTGACAAAGATACGATTTTTCGAATCAGGTTTTGATGCTATTCCACGTAGGGAAAGAGTTTACAAAAATCGCTTCAGCAGTTCGAATACAAGGTATATCGACTGGGAACTAAACTTAGAACATCCTCAACAGGGACGCCAAGTTGATTTTAAAATCGATGCGATATGGTACCGTTCGGACGGTAGTGTTTTAGCAAAGCAAACAAAAAAAACCTACATAAAGCCGAATTGGACAAACTCTTATCATTCGCGTGGCTGGGGATCGGATAGCAGATCATGGTGGTTTCCAGACACATATAAAGTAGAGTTTTATATTAAAGGGGAAAAGGTATCCAGTGGAACTTTTGAGGTTTTCGGACTCCATCCTCGGCCGACTGAAATTCCTATCCTCCGATTAGAAACCGGCATGCATACTGCGGCGCTTTGGTCAATTGATGTGGATGCGGACAGTCGATATATGGTTACGGGTTCAAATGACAAGACTGTGCGTTTGTGGGACCTTTCATCTTACAGACTAATCAAAGTTTTGAGGCCTCCCATCGGCAGGGATTGGGAGGGCAGAATTTCAGCAGTGGCTATCTCTCCAGATGGAAAAACCATTGCTTGTGGCGGCAGTACGGGATATTCATGGGACGGCACATATTCTATTTATTTGTTCAACCGGCAGAGCGGAAAGCTTATCAGAAGACTTACCGGATTTCCTGGGAGTATCAAACATATCGTTTATTCCAGAGACGGTAAGTTCCTAGCTGCTGGTCATCAGAAAGGTTTGTCCGTTTTTGAAGTTCCCGTGTATTCTTTGATTGGCCAGGATAATAACTATGATGAACGCTGCTCAAGTGCAGACTTTGGACCCGATGGGAGATTGGCAGCCGTATCTTACGATGGCTTTATTCGTCTTTATGAAGTCACTGACAAGGGTATACGACGTATCAAGAAACAAAAAGCTCCCTCAAAGACCACACATTTTTTTGATATAAAATTTTCCCCGGACGGTAGCAAAATTGCTACTGCTTATATAGATCAAACTCGTCGTTATGCAAACATGACTCCTTTGGATATCTTCTCCGGTAAGGATCTGAAATATTTATTTTCTTTAGATACAAGTAACATAAAGAGAAATATAAAACCTGTTGCCTGGTCTACCGATGGCAGATCATTATATGCTGGAGGGATGCCTCGTGCGATCGACAGGAAAAGGATTGCTCCTATTTTTAAATGGAACGGCGTGAAATTGGAGAAAAGAACTGCTCTTCCGGCGGCAAACTTTCCAATCCAAGGAATCTGCCCCTTGAAAAAAGGAGGTATCGTTTTTGGAGCATATAATGCAGAATGGGGTGTTTTTGATGATGTTGGCAACAAAATCTTTTACCAAACTCCCTTGCTGGCAGATTTTAGAGGAAAGATAAATCGCAAAAGTTTTTTTATTTCCTCTGACGCTAGTAAGGTGCGTTTCAGCTACGAGTTGGATAACATGTCCCCTGCTCTTTTCAGTGTACGTGATATGTCTCTACTATTCACTCCAGATAGTGATGAAATTCTCTATCCACCCTTATTTAAGTTATTTGGTTTGAACATAAAGGGGTTGAAAAAGGGACAAAATATTAAAGTAAATGAAAAGAAAATTAAATTGTCGAAAGGGGAAAATATTAACTGCCACGCAATCGCACCGGATGGGAATAGTTTTCTTTTGGGCGCAGAATGGAACTTATATCGTTTTGATCGAAAGGGGAAAAGAATATGGAAAATTCCTGTACGATCGGTAGCAAGAGCTGTAAATATATCCCAAAACAGTCGTATAGCTGTTGTCGCTTCAGATGATGGAACGATTCGGTGGTATCGCATGCAGGATGGTAAAGAAATTATAGCTTTTTTCTCTCACAGAGACCGGCAGCAATGGATTGCATGGATTCCTGAAGGTTATTATATGTCTTCACCGTATGGCGATGATTTGATCGGATGGCACATCAACAATGGTAAGGACAAAGAGGCTGATTTTTACACTGCAAAGCAATTCGAGCGAATCCTATATCGACCAGATTATGTGCTCGCTTATTTTAATAGCCTCGGTGGCCAACAAAAAGCCACTCAAGTACTCGAAGATAAAGCATTTGATATTAATAACCTGGCATCTATCGCTCCACCAAAAGTTAAAATAATCTCTCCAGAGTATGGAAGCAATAATTCTTCTGAAGAAATTATGATGAAGATAGCTGGGGAAAAACGTAGTCTTCCAATGCAGAATTATACAGTATTTGTGAACAGTATTCCCGTCACCCCTTCCGCAGAGCGTGTTATAGCTGGCGAGGAGCAGGATGCCTTTACCCGCGAAGTGAAAATTCCACTGTCTGACCGCGAAAATATAATTCGGGTAGAGGTATTCAACGGAACTTCCATGGGGCTTGCTGAAACTATTGTTTATAAACCGGGAAAGTTAACCAAAAGAGCAAAAGGCAATCTTTATTTGCTCTCTGTTGGCGTAAACGATTTCAAGAATATGCCTTCCAACAACCTTGAATACGCCGCCTTTGATGCAGAGAATTTAGCTAAATTCTATAATAAAGAAGAGGGAAGTCTTTTCAACAATGTTTTTGTTAAAGTCATTTCTGACCATTCAGAATCAAAGCCTTTTAAGGAGAAAATACTTAAAGATCTTGATTTTATCAAAAAGGCGAAAGCGGAAGATACGGTTATTATATTTCTTGCATCACACGGGTTAAGTGATCCTGCTGGAAACTTTTATTTTGTCCCTGGAGACGCAAATGTAGAAGACGTGAAAAAGCTAACAGAGGATAGCGCAAGAGGCGCAACCGGTTCCATGGCGAATTTATCTTCACTAATCAGTTGGGAAGCCTTTTTCGACGCATTGCGCTCTGTTCCTGGTAGAAGGCTTCTTGTAGTTGACACCTGCCAGGCAAAAAACATTGCAGGAACACTCGATATTCATTCCCTTGCTAAACGATCTGCTACATCTTCTTTTGCGCTACTTGCAGCATCTCAAGGGAACGAAGAATCACAGGAATATCCTCAAGGGAAACAAGGTCTTTTCACTTATGCGTTATTAAAAGGCCTTTCAGGTGATGGAGATAGTAATGCAGATGGTAGGGTTATTTTATCTGAGCTTTACGATTTTATTAGTAAATTTGTAGAAAGAAACCGGAACACAAATATTGGCAAACAAACCCCACAACTCACCGCACCGAAGGAATTGAAGGATATGGTATTAACCGCTCATTAATAAGTATCGAAAAGAGACTTAAATTTTACAACATTTAACTTATAGGAGGGGATTATGTATAAAGTTTTTATTCTGCTCTTTATGCTTTTCACCTTTGAACAAACCTACGCAGGGGATCTTAAATTTGAAACAACAGCGGAAGGGATAATAGATGCTCTGACTATTCCAAAGGTTGATCAGAAAATAAAGACCCGAAGCCTAAAGGAAGGTGGTTACAGGAAAACGCGAGGGATAAAAATCGTCGAAGAAAGGCAAGGACAAATTGTTGAAAAAACGATTGTCGTATCTGAAAAAACTCCTGTCCATGGAGTAAATCTTAAAATTGAATTTGATGTTGATTCCTATAGTATTCGCCCAGAATCAGTCAAGCTTTTAAATGAACTTGGTAAGGCTTTGACCAGCGAAAAACTTAAGGGAAAAGATGTCATTGTAAAGGGCCATACCGATTCAGACGGAGAGGATGCTTATAACCTGGAGTTAAGCTTAAACCGTGCCAATGCTGTAAGACAGTATCTCACAGTTAATTTTCCTATAGCTGCATCACAATTGAAAGTTGTTGGTTATGGTGAAGCTATGTCTTTGGTTCCCAATAATAATGAGCCAAATAAACAAATTAATCGAAGAGTGGAAATTGAGGCTGCTGGAAGCCCTTAGTATTTCCATATACTACGCATCTGACAATTGATTCAATATAACACGACTATTAAAGAATGTAGTTCCGATGGCTAAATTTTTCGAGATACGAAAATTTGATCTTTTAAAAGTGACAATAACTGGCTTTTTGCATTCAGTTAATCTCACGAACGGTATTGATTTGGGTTAGAAATCACCAATCCGAAGTCTTTGATAGCTGCAATTATGTTGCGAGTCCTCCTATCCAATTGAAATATATTGGCATTTTTACGGCGAGCCTGAAAATCGATATTTAATTTAATAACAACATGTTACAAAAGACTCGCAACATAACTTAAATTGACTCACAACATAATTATTAACGGTAGAGGCACTTCTGTTGTTTAGCCTCAAGTGGGCAGTAACGCCTTAAAGGCCACCCCGATCAGGGAAGTAAAGTTTCTGTTTCCCAGGCATTCTGATTCCATTTTTTACCTTCCTCCTTATGCCTGAGGCCTTGAAAAAAGGATTTTTCAAATGGCACAAAAGTTGACCCACTATATCCCATGACTATCACCTTTCTGCCATAAAACAATATATCAGGAAAAGAAATAGGAGGGAAGAGAATTAGAAGAATTATATGGATTTTTTAAATCCTTCGGAAAGAAATGGAATTATATGGGAATTAAACTCACGACATAATTAAACTGACTACATAACTGCAATGGAATGCGACTATCAAGTGTCTGATTTTCTGAGATAATCGAAACGTATCAAAGAGGAATGAATTGTCAGGGTGAACCCGATTATGGTGTTCACCCTGTTCTTGTTGGGGACGGTGCATTTGGATTTGCGGATATGATTGATGTGTTTTATTTGCTTTTTTGTTCCCTTAAAAATGTATCAAGAGCCTCAATAACAATAAGAGTGATGTCGGTATTATTTTCCGATGCAAAGGCTTCAACTCTTTTGGCAAGCCTGCAGGGTATTTGGATATTGAACTCTTTAGTCAAGTCTGAGCACTGATCCTTGAAATTTTTGCTGGTCATTTCGGTGCCGTCCTTTTCTGTGGAAGCATAGAATAAATATCGGGAAATAGGCTCCTACCTCTAACCTATCACATATTGTAAAAACACCTCAAGTATAACCCTACAGATTTCTTGACATTTCTCAATCAAGTGTGTATTCGGTTGAAATAACACTCATTTCGGAGGCTTCAGATGAACAAGTTGGATCTAATTGAGACGCTCAAAACGGAAGTAGGAATTACGAAGACCGAAGCTGCTGCGGTTGTTCACCTGTTCTTTGGTGAAATAGCAAACGCCCTATCCAAAGGTGACAGGGTTGAAATACGTGGACTATGTTCATTTTATGTCAAGAAGTACAAAGCCTATACTGGGAGGAATCCAAGAACCGGCGAAAAGGCTAAAATTAAACCGAAAAAATTGCCGTTTTTCAAACCAGGAAAAGAATTGAGGGAACGGGTGGATCGTTAAATGGGTTACTTGTCTGAAGGCGTGATTATTTTTCTTCGACTGTGATACGATTAACCTATCGTATAAATATCAGTCAATTCAGATAGTTGCTAATTTTGCAAGATATCAAAGGCGGAAGAGTACCGGATAAAAGCATCGGTTGATAGTATTTTTCTAAAAGTCACCCTATTTCCCGACCTGATCAACACCCTTAATTCCATTTTTACAAATCGAAATATTTGCAGTTCTAACTCCCTCATGGTATTTTATATATCTCGAACATAATTAATCGCATTAAACCACCAGCTCTGCTGGTGTGATCCTAATAGGCCCTGCCGGTCAGGCATGCTATACCCCTTCCCGGGGGCCCCGAGAGGGCAGGTCGGGAAGGAGTTAGCATGAGAGATTATAAGAGTTTAGCACACGTGAGATGGGAATGTAATTTCCATATTGTTTGGGTACCAAAATATCGAAGAAAAAAGCTTTATGGTAAAGTTCAACGTAGGTTCGGTGAGGTCACCAACTTTAGTCGCTCAACACGCCATTAGTTTATAATTTTTTGCAACAAAAATCACGGAATTTGCAATTAAGGAACTAAAAGATTCCAACCATGACCAGCCCTGCAAAGATTAAGATTACACCGATAACTTTCGGTACATGATGCGGTTCTTTGAGGAGAACCATACCGAGAACAGCTACGATGAGAATACTGAGCTGGCGGAAGGCGGCCACATAACTGACATTGGTAACATAGCTCATGGAAGCAAGGACCAGTCCATAGGTCAGAAAGATTCCGATTCCGGTCAGCGCGGCTGAGCTTTTGTAAGTGCGCAGAACTACCGCAAAGTTCTTGCGTTCAACGGCGCTGCAAGCCACGAAGGCCCCCTTCCAGAAGGACGAGCTGACAGCTTCCAGTACCAGATATACCAAGGTTGCATTAACGGGGTCAAAAGGTTTGCCGGGGAGTTCGCGAAGGCGACGCAAGGCCTCATCATCCACAATAGTATATCCTGAAATTGCAATGGCGGCCAGGACTGCCAGCAGGCAGCAGAGATTTAAATAATTCTGCAGATGGAAATCACGTAGCGCTTTCATGGGCAGCATCAAGCATCCGGTCACAACGAGGATTATGCCGACAAAAAACAACCAGCCCAGCACATGGCCTCTACCCATGACAATAGAGACGCCGGTGACGATAATTACTGGTAGGGAACGTGCCAGCGGATAGGCAATGGACAAGTCACCGGAGCGATAGGCCCCTGCAAGGGCGGCCATATAAGCAGCCAGGAAAAAACCGGACATTAATAAAAACATCCATACAATTGGGGGAATCTGTGGAATTTCGTCCCAGTAATAGGAAATTAGGGGCGATATGCAGAACATACCGAAGATGTTAGCCAGAAAATAGAAAGCTAATGTCGGATGCTGTTTTTTACTGATAAAATTCCAACCGGCATGAGTGAATGCAGCTAACAGAAGAAGAATCACGGCGGTTAAAGTCATACTGGATACTTTCAGATTAGTTCCTCAATTGCGCTTGGCTCAATCGAGGTTAAACAGATTTCTCTGAGGGTTGTTCTCTTAGCATATGAACGCGCTTCTTAAAAATTAAACGGGCCTTGAATAACCGCCTCCTAAAACCGTAAACAAAATCGCAAGAATTATCACTTGAATGACCCAACCAATCATACAGACGCCTACTGCTCGTAATGTGCTCTGATAATCTAGAGCTTGTCTTACAGCAATAACCATGGCCACTAACATCCAAACTGAAGCGATCATAAAAATGATTCCGCCTATTCCAGGTATAATAGCCAATATCCTAAGCAACCCTGGAGAGCTTGAAAATCCGATGGTTCGTAATAGTTCACCATGATCGGCTTTGGTCTGAGGTTCAGGAAGGATTTTAGCACCGATAAAATATGTAATATAGGCCCAAATATACCATGCGATAAGGGCTGTGATTGCACCGATAATGACTCCTTTTGTACCTATCGGCCCTATGCTGCCTATCCCGGCTGCTACACTGGAGAGCACAACAACTCCCATAGCCTGACTCATCGCACCTTTATCAGCCTCAACTTCTTCATATAAGTTAACATCAAGCTTGGCAGCTCGAACAATTCGATCTAAATATATTTGCATTTTTACCTCCAACATTTATTTAATTACAAATTGTGTACTCCGAATTAATATATTGTCAAGATTTACAAATCTTACAAGACACATATCCTCGATTTGCGGCTTCCTGCTTCTACTTTGAGCGCCTCGATAAGATCCAATTTGTTCATCTGAAGTCTCCGAAGTTTGAATTATTTCAGTAAAATACAGTAGTGATAAAGGAGTGTCAAGGAATCTGTGGGGTTATGCAAAAAGCAAGGATAATGTTTCAAGAGATGGACCTGCAGTGGAATCAGGAGTAACTGGAAAGGGTAGAACAGCAATTCTGAAGAATACTGAAACTTTTGATTACTGCTATGACCCTGCAAGTATCAGAGGTCTAAAATATTTGTGATACCGTTTTACCGCTTTGGTCGGGGAACGTTTCGGACGTTTAGCGGGGGACTTCTCAATAAACTTGATGAAGGAACATCTGGCGCCTCGGCCATTTATGCGATATCTGTAATCAGTATAAACTGGCTTCAGGTTGCTCTTTTGGCAAGTAAACACAACTTTGGAGCTCCAACAATTTACTTGCTTATCCACAGAGAGTCGGATTAATGATTCCTATTACGAATCATCAATTTGACGGCATTGAAAATTAAGGCAAGGCATCTTCAATTAGAAGGTTTTGACTATCGATTAAAGAAAAACTCTGTAAACGCCATGATATGTTGGGGTATACAGAATTAATTCTGTATAGTAATTGTTCTACCGCTTGACTCACTATTGTAGGCAGCTCAAATGAAGAGGAATTCATATCGAATTATGAAAACGGAAAAACTCACTTGGCAAGGAAGGTTAATGTCTGTACAGCCCAGGATACGATTATCACGATCATTCGATCAGCGCAGCCACAACTATTTGGGGTATGCGTTGAGGGTGGAAGGAACAATCGATGGACAGGAAGGTGAATTCCTTGTCGGAATAGGCAAAGCAGCTCAAGCAAAGCACCATTTTAAAGTTGGCGATAGTATCAGCGGTCAATCCTACCCAGTTTTGGATAACCGATTGGAAGCTGTGGAATATTACAAAACAAGTGGGCTTAAAGTTATCGAGTGTTCAAATATTCCAGAACATGATGTTCCACCATGGCAGGGTATCCCGCCGGACATTGAAACCTATCGAGAAAGAGGTCACCGAAGGCTTGCCGCTCAAACTTACAATGTAAAGTGTCAGAACTGCTTGTGGGGCTGCAAGATGGCAGTTGAAATGATCATTGACCATTGGAACCCCAAACAAAAACGGTTTCGATACGAGACGTTCTGTTATGGCCCGAAATCATGCGCTTTATATAAGGCTGGTCCAACTCGTAAAGTTCCGGGGCGTAAAGGGATGGTATGGGAAGAGGAAGATTGGGTTGATGAAGACGATACTGCGCACCGCTCAATGGATGAGTAGAGAAAAACAAACCGCAGTAGAACAACGCCATTCACTCAGATGGGCAGGGTCGTGCGGTTTGAGTTTTTTGCTAGTTTTTATGTTTACTTGCCATTTACAAAGACATGTTTCCTCTGCCCACTGGTGATGGCGGGCGTTATGTGAGGAAAAAATGTCATTTAGTGAATTTGAAATAAAAAGACTCCAAAAGGTTGTTGGCCGGTATATTGAAAAGAACCGACCGCCGGAGCATTTACGAGAACAAGTTGATCTGTCTTTCAAAATTAAAGGACAAAGTGTTGAGATATTTGAGATACGTCCAATATGGAACAATCCCAAAGAAAAAATTGAAGAATCGGTAGCTAAAGCTATTTATGTAAAAAGCAGAAAATTGTGGAAGGTTTACTGGCAAAGAGCCGACTTGAAGTGGCACAGATATGATCCAGATCCAGAGGTCGATTCTATAGAGGAGTTCATAGAGATAGTGGAGAATGACGACTATGCCTGTTTTTTCGGTTAAATCACATAACCACACGCTTAACTCAGACGGCTAAATTGATGGCATTTTTGTCGTAAACTCAAATAACAATATTGAGAGCTTCAAATAAGACACGGCTACTACGCCGCCGCTGGTTAGCTCTACGTTAAATCAAAGCAAGATACCTGCCTTCCACCCCGCAAAAAATGTGGCCCAAAATATTTGCGATTGCCTTACGTTATCTTCAATGATACTAATCTGATGTT
>Ga0114925_10000874_pt1 | contig 14207 bp, 12 predicted proteins | sample SumtaG_2_FD_87287 | JGI IMG/M metagenome (GOLD analysis project Ga0114925, IMG submission 87287) | Deep subsurface microbial communities from Indian Ocean to uncover new lineages of life (NeLLi) - Sumatra_00607 metaG | ecosystem: Environmental > Aquatic > Marine > Oceanic > Sediment | place... | reverse complement strand
ATTCAGAAAGCACTGCCATCATTCTCAACTGGATTGGACTTGTTGATTCCGCGCCAGCGAAAGTTTCCCATCCCGAAGAACTTGAAGAGTGGGCACTTATCAGTACGACCTATGAAATACACAATTTACGAGATTGGGGTCGTAATGTGAGGGGGCTCACCAAAGATGGAGAGGTAACAATCAAAAAAGTTTCACCTTCATTTCATATTAAACCAAAAACCGAGCACGTTAAGTTGAAAAAATAAATATAATTATTTGTTAAAATTTAACTATTATTATCAATATTTAAGAAGAACTTCCTTTTTAAATAAAAAAATAATGGAAAAAAAAGATTTTTTAGTTATATTCCACCTACTACACGTGCCCATAGTGCAAGCTTAGCATTTTCCTTTAAACCAAACTTATGTATTGCGTCTTCAATTGTAATAGTTGGGGGCAGTTCTCTTCCATCGAGAACCAGTGTGTAACTTCTTTGCTCGGCGCTTATAATTCCCATGTGTTTTATAATGATGTCAACAATGCGTTCTATCTTATGATGCTCCTTAACGTCGAGCTTGATGAGCTTACCCGTCCTACTATCTTCTACGGCAATTCTAATCTTACTTCACCTATTTATTTTAAAATTAATTATTTGTATATTCTAAGATAATGATTATAATTTATATAAAAATTATAGATATAAAATTTAATCTATTTAATTTCACTATTTAGATGATTTTTTAATTATAAGTGATATTCATCGTAAATCATTATAAACTTAATACAGATTTTTTATTTAAATCTGAAATAATGAATTGCTGTATCATAAGAACGAATTTTATGTTTTTCCATAACAATAAATACAAAGAAATTATATTATATTTTTTATGAGAGTCTTATTTTTTATACCACAGAATAAAAAGGTTTTATAAAAATGGTAAAAAAATCCCGAACAATATTAATTCTTTCTCAAATTGGCTTAATACTTTTAATTTCTGTTTTACAAAACATTGATACATTTGTTATAGGCACTGATAATCATACTATTAACTTCTCTCAACATTTTGAAATTCATGAATATACTGACGGTGTTAATAATCAGACAAACGTTAATTCAATTAGTATTGATTTGCCATCATCTAGTTGGAATGTAACAGAAATTGAATTGAATTTTACAAACATTAAGTTAGGGCGTGAAACAGTTATAATTGAAGATGGAGGGGAAAGCTTTAAAACAGTGAGTAAAGATAAACATTGTTGGGCAGTACAAATTAACATTACAGAACCTACAACAATTTTCGCTGTAGATATTTATGGATATATGGAAAATCCTCAAGATGAACAAATATTTATTCATATAAATGGATATACTAATGATAGACCAAATTCTACGGTTTATGGGGCACCTGTGTTATTAAATATATCAACAACTCCAAATTGGTATAAACAAACTTTTTCCTCTCCGATATCCCTCACTTCGGGGTATTATTATTTGGTGATGAATGGTACTGAGATAGGAAACGATAAAAAGCCAAAATATTATTGGTATAATAATGAAATAAATCCAACTTATACCAATTTATATATATGTGAATATGATGGCTCTTGGGGTAGTGAGTCTCAGGATAAATGCTTAAGATATAAAATAGATCTAAGAGTTGACAGAGATTATAATCCTGAAGAGATTAATATGACCGCTGAAATAAATGGAATATGGTATAATATTTCAGATGCCCCGAGTATTGGAGCGGGTAATCTAACTGTTAAAGATATTAATTATTCTCCATTAGAAAGCACATTAGATATTCCTATTAAAATTAATAGATCTATAGATTTGAAATTTAATATAAACTATAGTATTTCGCTTCAAAATAAATTCTTTTCTAATGGTTATGTTTCAATAGAGGAAGATTCTGATAATGTATGGACTATATTACCCTCTATTGTTCGATGCCTTAGTAATTACTCAGTTAAATTTACTGCTCCAAACGGCTGGTCAAATATAAGGGTTTATAGAAATAGTGAAGATGTAAGTTTAGAGGTATTACAAAACGGAAATACATATACTATCCCAAATGGAAGCATCACAATTGGTTCAAGTTGGAAAATTATTGCGAAATCTCCTAATGAGGATTTTTCATTGGATATTAGTGTGATTGAATTTGAACCTAATCAAGAAATAAAGTTTTCAGTTGACCCTCCTAAAGCAGAAGGTAATCTAACATTTAAATTAATTGATGCTTTAGATTTAGAAGAATTTAGCGAAGTTAAGGAGATAGAACCCGGTGATCCTGAAACAATTTTTTCATACACTCTCTCTGAAAGCCCACATGAAGGGACTTGGAAGATTTATATATACTGGAACACAGGCACAGAAGCAGGAGTTCAACTCCAGGAAGTATCTGTTATAGTTCCATTTACAATAGACCCTGAGGTTCTGTTTATTATCATATTACTTATAATTATAGCCTCAGTTTCGGGAATTTCAGCTTATACAATAATTAAAAAGGTGAAAAGAAGTCATAGGGAATATAGGGAGAAGATATTTAATATATATATGGATACTTTAAACCTTAACCACATAATTATAACAGAAAAGAAAACTGGGCTAGATGTATACGAGCAAAGATTTGGCGGTAAGGATATTGACGCTACGTTAATTTCTGGGTTTTTAGATGCTATCCGTAGTTTTGGCATAGAATTAACAGCTTCTGGGGACCATTCTCAAACAATTAAATTGGATTACAAGGAATCAAAAATTATCATGTCAGAGTTTAAACAGTTCCGAATTATCCTCATCATGTCAGAAACGCCTTCCGCTCTATTTTTAAAATCAACTGATAATCTATCTCATGATATCGAATCTCAATTTGGCCCATTACTCGAGAAATTTAGGGGCAATAAAGACATGTTTGCTGGAACTCGTGAATTACTTGAGAAAAATTTACAGATCTCATTAATTTATCCTTTAAAAGTGGTAAAGCAAGAAAAAGTAAAAATTTCTGCTGAGGAAAAAGGTATAATAAATCGGGCCTTAAAATCCATGAAAGGTAAAGAAAAAGAACACTTCTTTGTAACGACAATACTTTCACAGAAAAAAGGTTTTCAAGCAAAAGATGCAGAGCTCATACTTAAATTAATAAATAAAAAGATTTTTCAGCCGATTTATCTTTAGAAAGCATTAAAAATAATCCTTATTTTTTTCTTTCTAATTGAATTGAATTTGTCAAAATATAATACAAATTTTGTAAAAATAATTTATTTCCAATATGCGCAAATTAATATTTTGAAATTTTATAATTCTAATTAGAAATAACATTTAATCAAACAATAAAATAAATTGCGCATTCTAATTTTTGTCGCTTTTTGTCGTTACAAAAAGAAAATACTAAAAAACTAATATATGATTAAAATAATGTGGATTATCATTATATTTCAAAATAATATCTATAGAATACAAAAATTAAATTGAAAAAAATATGAAAAAAAAAAAGGAATTCATTATTTATTCATATAGATAAAAGTAAAAAACTAAAATTTTTTTAAAAGTCTTCAAATGATTGACGGTATCAAAATCTTCGATGCACATACACATCACCTTGGTAGATTTAAAAGACGTGATGAAACCTTAGTGGAATTTTTAGATCGATTTAATATCGATAAAGCAGTAGTCACTACTCTTAACAAGTCAGCAAATCTTAATGCTATTCTCAATGCTAATAGAGATGAGGCTGAAAGCGAATTTTTAGATAAATTTGTTCAAAAAAAGCAATATGACCATGAGGAAGTACGGAAAATGGTCGAGAAAAACCCTGATAGATTAGTTGGTTTTTATTGGTTCAACCCTAGAATAGCTGATGACGAGGATTGGAAGCTTTTGGAAAAATATATTGTAGATTACAAGTTTAAAGGCGTTAAAACTCAATGTTACGTGGATATGCTGAAGATTCCAGAAGATCTTTATTTATTAGCTGAATTCTGCATAGATAAGGACATACCATTGTTTTTACACTCAGGATCAGGATTCTTCTTCCAAAAATCTGTACGATCAAAAGATTACTACAAGTTGGTTCGAAAATATAAGGATCTGAAAGTCATATTAGGTCATGCTGCTTTTACAATGGAGTACGCTATTTCTTTATTAAAATTCTTTGCAAAAACTCCTAATGTATTCTTTGAGACAAGTGTATCCATTCCCTATGGGATCATGACATTAATTAAAGCGATGGGATCTCACAGGGTTATGTATGGATCAGACGCCCCCACAGCAACTTCTCCCGATATCGAAATAGATAAAATCCGTATCCTTAACCTTGATGAGAGAACTTTAGAAGATGTATTCTATAATACAATAAACAACTTAATTAAAAATTAATGTTATATAACATGAAAATTATGATAAAATGATAATTTTTTAAGATATTGTGTAAAATATATTTACAAATAATTTTATTTTTCAATAAAAAAAGATTTAACAATAAGATATATCAAATAACAGTTTTTTATAAAGGATTATCATGCCGGATGAAGAAGATGTATTTAATAAATTAATGGAAACTCCTACTGGTTCCGAGAAGAAAACCCCCACTCAAGAGGAACTTAAGTCTAAAAAAGGTATTGTAAATTTTGCCTTTGACCCAAACGATAATAATGAGTTATTGTTAGTGAAATTTAGACATATGATCGAAGAAGTAATGAAAAATTTGGAGAGAATAACTGATTTAGAAACCTATCTTAAAAATGGATTAGGAGAAAACTATTCAAAAATAAGAGGTGCCGTTGACCAATATAAAAATATTGAAATATCTCATCTACTTTTAGTAACTAGTGGGATATATACATTAAAAAAAGAATTCATTGAATTATTTATTGAATTTCCTCCCGAAACCGAAATTGAACCCGTTAAAGAACTCGGACCACTTTCTGAACCCGAATCGGTTAAAGAATCTGAACCCATAATAGAACCAGTACCACTTTCTGAACCCGAATCGGTTAAAGAATCTAAACCCACAATAGAACCAGTACCACTTCCTGAACCTAAACCGTTTCCTGAACCCGAATTGGTTAAATCAGCAGTTCCTGAACCTGAACCACTTCCAGAGCCCGAATGGACTAAAGAACCCGAATCGGTTAAAGAACCAGTAAAAATCGAAGAACCTAAATCTGAACCTCAAATAATAATTCCATCAATTTTATTCGATACATCCCCCGCTGAGTCAGAAAAAGAACTTAAGCCATTGAGAGAACTTATGCCACGTGCAGAACCCGAACTCGTGAAAAAACCAGAGCCTATAAAAGAACCTGAGCCAATTCCCGAACTTGAGTCAATAAAAGAATCCAAACCTGTCATTAAACCAGTGGAAAAGCCAGAAATCTCGGTGGTGGCTAAACCAGAAAAGAAACCAGAAAGATTTCTAAAAAAAATAGAGCATGTCATGCCTAAAGGAAAAATGCTGTCCCCAATGAAAGCCATGGAGCAAGTCGATGTTGCAATCACCAAGATGGGCCGCCTCGAACCAATGGAATATGATCAAATTGATGATTCTGATTTAAAAATGGTAAATATTGGTGAAAGTTTACCCGGTTCTCCACTTTTCGATGAGTTTCGAGAAGTAACAGATCTAATCCACGCGAAGCAATATGATAAAGCAGAAAAGATATTACATACATTAAAAAATATCGCAGAAAAACAAGGTTTGGATTATCAGGTTGAAAGAATAGAAGATAAATTAACTAATATGAGTGTATATAAAATGATTCCTGTTTTAGTTGAAGCTGGAGATAAATTCGTGGATACGGACCCAAGAAAAGCTGGAGAAAAATATAAAAAAGCTTTAAATTTCGCAAAATTACTTGGTGATGTTAAATATAAAGCAGAAATTAATAAATTAATAAGCGAAGTAAAGCTAAGACTTGATTTTAAAAGGAAACAAAAAAAAATGGTTATAGATGCCGATGAGAAACTAAAAGCGGTTATAAAGGATAATATTAGTCGACTTGGGAGAAGAGAAACCTTACAAAGCTTAGAACAAATTAAAAAGTATTGTAATTTAACTACTAAAAGCGATGAATTCGTTATGAATGTTATAATTGAGATGATTGAGAAAAAAGAAATATATGCAAAGCTTTTCACTGATTCTAAAAAAATTTTATTTGATAAGGAGAGCAATTCCCTTTTTGGTCGACGGGACTTTTTAAAAAAATAAATTACTTTTTAAAAGGTTAATATTGAAGAAAATCATATATTCGTAATTTATATTACGAATATAAATTCATTTAAATTTCCATACTACTTTATTATCTTAACCGGCAAAGGCAGGAATTAGATTAATAGAATTAGATTAATCATCAATAATTATTATGTCATCGTAGTCATCGTCATCAGGCTCTTCAAAATCAAACTGCGCTCTAATCTTTTCCATCGGGTTTTCCCTGAAGAAATCTGAAGCTTCTAAACATACATCATAATTAAGGGGGTCATCAGGATTTGGGTTCTCTACTAACATCTTCAGGGCCTTAACGGTCGTCTCTAAGTCGGAAAGGCGACTCCATTTCTTTAAAACGTTTAAGCAAATATAGCCCGTCCCAAACTCTCCTGCAGCGGAGACATACTCCGTCGGATGGATATTTGGATGGAATATATTAGAAGACCATGAGAAGGAAATTCCTCCCGGATAGGGAAAAGCTCTTTCAATTCTAAGTCCAATCCTATGATTTTTTATGGGAATTAAATCACTTTCTTCCTTGAGAAAGCCTAATGCACTTATATTTATTACCATTTGTATATAACTTTCTTCTTCCGCATCATGTTTAAAAACAGAATCGCTTTCAAGAACTTTTAAAGATTCTAATGTTTTAATCTCATTGTCAATTCGATCACGCCAAACTTAGACTTTTGGAGAAGCTCCTTGAAGATTTCTAATGGCAAAGACGGCATTCCAATGACCTCCTTTAATTTATTTTTTTGTATAGTTTTTAATTCTATTTTAAATGTATCTTACTTCAAAATTATATAAAAATAATATATTTCTTAGTTATATATTTTTTCTTATACCAATTATTTTGAAGAATAATTGATTGTGTGATTTTACAAAATATAGAACAAATTATATATTTTTTCCTTATACCAATTATTTTGAAGAATAATTGATAGTTTTCAAAGCGACAATAATTAAAGAGGGATGATTAATAATAGAGGATTAATATTCTTTCAATATTTATTTGTTATTAAAATTTTTCTCAAAATATTGATTATAGTTTAAAAACTTATCGAAAAGAATTTTTTTTTTATGACTTAATCTTAGATAAATAAATCTTTTCTTATTTCTATTTTAATAATAAAACAATTAAAAGAGGGAAACTATTTATATTAATAAGCAAGTATAACATTTTAAATGATGATTTAGTGAATAATAACCGACACATAGAAGAAGAGAATTGGGATTTCATAGAGGTTTCGAAAATCGACGACAAAATTATTAATAAATTAGTAAATAATTTAAAACTTGAGGAATTATCGGATGATTTTTATATTTCATTCGAAAGTTTATTGAAAATAGGAAAAAAAGCTGAACCTATTATTCAGTCATTTATTGACGATATGGACAAAATTCATCAAACAAGAAAAGAACTTTTTAAGTTCATTTTAAATTATATAAAACAGAATAACCCCGACAACCCACTTATAGCTAATTTATATCATCCCGATTTTATTATACGAGCTAAAACAATAATGGAAATTGAACAGAGCGAAGACCTAAAATACATAAAATATATTCTACCTTTACTGAATGATCCCGATGACTCAGTACGTTGGGCAGTCATCAAATTATTAATCAGTTTAGATCAAATAAAGAATTCCTCAGTGTATAGCGAATTGAAAACACGAGTATCTAGGGAATCCAATCCAATAATAAAAAAGGAATTGTTAAATATTTTAAGTAAAACTTAAATAAAAACTTAAAAATGGATAAAGTCTATCCCTAAAAGTGATGCAAATCTTCTTAAAATAGACCCATAACTCCCATAAGCAACAATCCAATGATGACCAAGCCCACATTCTTCTACAATATCTAAATAATCATCAATTGAAACAGGTAATTTTACCCTTATTGGATTTCCCGGAAACACCATTTCTGTATTTATCGCTTCTCCCTCTAATACTCCCATCCGGTAGGTTCCTTTTTTTCCAACTAAATTTGCCATCGTTACTTTACCTTTCTTAGAAGAAAACAACACGCATAATCCCTTATTTGCCAACCTGACATTTGCGAGCTCTATATCTCTTTTTGATGCTGCTAAATTTAAAGAACCACACCCACAATGACACCCTAATATACTATTATCCTCATCATAAAGAAATAGGGGATCGATATTATGAACTGGCGCTCCTGAGAGCTTCATTAGGATATATATTAATATAGTAGAATTAATATCTGCCTCACAAGCACATGCGATTCCTTCATCTGCTAAAAGACTGAATGCTAAGCAAAGCTCTCCCATATACGTTGGATAACACTCTATCGTAACTCCGCTCAGCTGTTCTGATTCTATTAACTTCTTTAAGGCTAAATGGTTTTTCATAGCATTTAACCCATCTGAATCTTTCACAGATACCTTTCCAACTTTTCCCTTAATTTCTAACCAATTCGGGCTAGCCTTATCATCAGCAATTTTTCTAACAAGCTCTTTAAACTCATTGAGACTAATGCTATATATTGTTGGACCAAAGATTTCTTTCACAGAAAAATCATCATATTGAACTTCAGACATTCCTTGGGTTGGTTTTCCGATAATCCCAAGTTTAATTTTCTTTAAATTATTTTTAAGAGCTACACATTTAGTATAATTTCTTATTTTACTAATGGCATCCTCTTCATCTTTATAAACGAAAATACACTCTTTATTTAATTCTTTAAAAACCATGTTAAATTGCTGCCCGCCGCATAAACTTCCCGCGTGTATATGTGGGTATGTCCAAAAGATGAATGGGACATCATAGATCGAACTCATCTCCAAAATTGGATCATCCGCGCTCCAAGTTGCAAGTTTTACACAAATAACGTCAACTTTTTGTGCTTTAAATTGTTTGCCTACAGAGATCCCTGTTGCTGTATCTTTAATCAATTCTTTTGCTGGAATTATTTCAAAACCTTCAAGGGATTCCATTATTTGAAACGAGTTTTTAAAAATTTCTGGAGCCTTATCAGCATTTTCTTCAAGAGGATGATAGGTTACACAGAAACCAATTTTCGGTATAAATCTCATTAATAATTACCTTAATTTTTTAACTTAAACTTATTATATTCATTTTCACAGGGTAATCCAAAACAAAACCATGACTCGAATGTTTCTAAATCAATAATCATTGAAGCTGCCGAAATATTAGCAGGATCGTGATGACAAATAGTTTCCATTCCTCCTTGACCGTCTGAACTCACACTATGATCCCTATGTAATTTTTGCAACCATTCTGTATTGACCTTCTCTTTTTCTCTGATCATTCTTTCTGCTGTTTCCTTTCTTACATAACTTGTCTCATTAATACAGATCCCCCATAGACATTTAGGTGATTTCTTACTAAAAACTGCTTCTCTTGGGATATCTATTGTTTTTAAATCTTCAAAGGTATAATGGTTTGTCCCTACTATGAAATCATCGCCTTCATACGGTTTTCGCACTCTGAACGTTTTTGAAGTATATTCCAAAACTCTAATATCATCAGATGGATCAGCAACGAGAATTACATTTCCCGATCCTCGAGGCATTTTTTCAAAAAATTTAACAACCTCTTCTGTATTGCCACAATTTTCAAGAGCCTCTTGAATAATTATTGAAGCTGAAAGCCCCTCTTCTTTTTCTTTTAATGGAAATGCTTCATCTGTGCCAATAAAGACACCATGCTCGTTTGCTCCATTAAACGTACCTGGTAAAACCATAGCTGTGAGTGAGAAATTTCTAAAATAATCTTTAGGACGATCATCTTTTAAAAAAAGATAAGGGACTATAAATCTTGCATAGTCAAAATTCCTTGAAACCATCGTATGTCCTGACTCCGTCTTGGTGGATTTGTATGCTATAGAAGTACATCCTGTTTGTAGATGGGGGACTTCCCAGTCTAATTCGCCTAAGAATAATTCAGCAGCCGAAAATAAGTACATTAATTTCTCATCCAATCTAGAGCCTTCTGCCATCCCTTTAAGCCTTTCTGCTTGATTTGGAGCATATTTTTTTAAAAAACGATTAAGTGATCTAAAAGCTTTTTTTGAGGCAAATTTCATGAAAACATCAATAGGTAATTCTTCTGGTTTTAAACTTTGAATTTCTTCTAAGTTTTGAAACATATTTAACGCTTCTTCAGCCATTTCAGCAAAGATTTTACCTTGTTGAAATCCCATATCATAATGAGAACCAGAAAATTCATATATTTTATTTTGGTCAAACATTTTCTTTAATATTTATTTTCTATTTAATCTTTAAATTTACTCTTTAAAAAAGTTTTCATTAGAGTTTCAAGATTTTGGGAAAAAATCAAACGCTTTTCTTCTACAGATATGGGTAAACATAAAACCTTCTCTATCTCAACTCGAGGGTTTAAACTTGGAATATCAGTACCAAATAAAATTCTCTCTACTCCAATATTCGGATCTTTTATTGCTTCCATGAATTTATATGTATATGGATTGCCAGATATTTCTAAGAATGTGTTTGGACATGTTTTAGCAACTTGAATAGCATCATCTACCTGAGGACATAATCCTGAATGTCCCATAATAAAAATGGACTCATCACATTTTTTCAAAATTGGAATAACATTTTTCAATATAGAATGGCTTCCTGTATGGGAAAGAATTATAATTTTATTCTCAGTACAAAATTTAAAAATTTTAACTAATTCTTCTTGATAAGTTTTGAATGTAAACTTCATAAAGTCTGGGTGTAATTTAATACCCGGAGCATTATGTTCCAAAAGCTCTAATAAATCCTCATCTAAAGTCTTTGATCTTGGATTTATATTACTAAATCCAAAAATCCGATCTGGGAACATTTCATTCATTTTATAACTTAGCTTTCTATCGAGTTTAAAAACGGGAAGATGAATTGCTTTATCTATTTGATAATAATCCAAGACTTTAATATAAAATAAAACATTTCTTTCTAAGCGTTCTTTTGCCAAATTTCTATTTTTTTTCCAATCTTGAAAGATAATATCCATCGTTTCGTAGGTGCTTAAATATTTTAATACAAATTTTAACTTTTTTGAAATTAAATTAGAAAAATGAGAATGTGCATCCCAAAGACGATATTCATCGTCTTTATATATGATCATTCTGTAAAAAGCACCTCCCAATTTGACTCTAAAATTGCCTTTTTATCTGCATCAGAAACTTGATACATACATAATATTTTTATGAGTTCAATGCTCGTTCCACAATAAGGATAATTACTACCAAATAATAACCTCTTTGGACCGATTTTCCATACGACTTCTGATAATGTAGATGTGACGGGGGCCATTGAAGTTTCAATATACACATTTGAGAACTTTTTACAGCTTTTCCAGACATTTAAATAATCACCAGACCCTCCAGCATGCCCCATAATATATTTGAAATCTGGAAAAAACGTAACTATTTTGTTAAATGTGTTCTTTTTACCATTCGGGGCGTATCGATTTTCTTCCAATAAAGGCCAATCCATATGAATATAAATTGGAATATTGTTCCCAAGAATTTCTGATAATGCTTTAAAATAAGGTTCTAAATTATCTTTCTTTATCTTAAAAATTTGCTCGGGGTGAAGTTTGATACCTTTTATATTTATTTCCTTTGATTGTTCCATTAAAATTTCTAAATTATCCTCGTAACCCTTTATAAAATCTAAGGCTCCAAAAATTATTGCTCTATCCGCATATTTTTTGACAAATGGTTTAATTTTGTTAATATAATTAGAAATGTCTTCAAAATCATTATCAATCATGCTTGGCATTAAACAAAAACTGCCAATATTGAATTCCTTTAAATTTTTATCGAAACTTTCTATATTTGAAATATGTCTGTGAAAATCAAATAGTTTATAATCAGGAATATTAACTTCTAAAATTTTATTCATGATTTCATTTTTTCTTTTTATAACTACAAGTCCAACATTCTGGATTTTTTAATTTCTCAATTGTTTGAAATTTACCTAGACGACCGTTATAATTAAGTTGTTTACCTACAAGAGGTTCGCCGACATATGGGTTCCATTTCATTTTTTCTTTAAAATAATCAAGACCTAAAATGAATTTTAAAACTTGCTGAGTTTGAAGCCCCCCTATTATAGAAGTTGTTGTTATAATAGTGGCCATTTTACCCATTGTTTCTCCATCTTCGGATTTAATTTCTTGTCCTGTACAAGAGAATTTTTTCCACATTAAATCCAAATCCGCCCCTGAAATTCCACATTGTAAACAAGCAGCATCTTCCACTCCGGAATAAATTGCTTGAACACTCCCGAAAAATTCATCAATCCCAGAATCTATAAATGGAATATTATAGTAATATGCATAATTATTTGCCTGAAGCCTGGCTTCTACATTATCTAAACAAGAACAGATAACATCTGACTTTTTATAATAATCCTTATCGATATCATTTAAATTCTCCTTAAGACCAATGATTTCTGTATCTGGATTCAGTTGCTTACAAGCTTCTATAACAACATCAACTTTATATTTATTTTCTATGAAATTTTCCATATTAAATAAAATACAACGATTCAGGTTTGATTTTTCAATTATATCATAATCAACAATTATAATTTTACCAATACCTGTTAGAGCTAAATTTTTAACGACTTCATTTCCAGTAGCTCCAACACCAATAATCATTACAGTAGCATTAGCTATTTTACTCTGATCCCATCCCGTAATCCGTTTCTGACGATCATATTTATCATCGTCGATCGAGCCCTCTTCTACTATCTCATAATCAGAGTCTTTCTTTTTTTTCGCCATTTCTCTATTAAAAAAAATTCAGATTTTTTTAAATTAAAACAATAACTAAAAAGTGTATTTATCAAAAATATTATTGAATTATCGCATAACTAACTTCTTTATAACCTTTATTTGCGTTTTTATCTAAAGAAAAAAAAGCATTTACTTCAGCAATAGGGTCAACTACTAATGCAACTTGATAACTTTCTGGAAAGAAAAAGTCTTGTGTGGCAATATCCGTGGCAGAAAGAAAAACTCCGAAGGAGGGATGACTATGCCACCAGCCTACTATTCTTAATTGTATATCACTGTCATCTTCTTTCTTCTTTTTTAATTTTTGAAACTTTTTTTCATATTTTCCAGCAGTTCCTTCAATTTGAGCTGTTGAAAATTGATGCGAATGTACGGCTCCTTTAATATATAGATGATCTTCAATTTGTACATATTTCTGATCTTTCCATTTTAGAATTTCACCAACAAGATAACCAAAAATCTCTAATTTCGAACCTTTGCATAATTTTTCTATATCGTTCATTACGTTTTTAGAAATATATACTGGAAATACATAGTCTTCTTCAATCGTCATATCCATCGTTAGATATTTTTCTTTAATTTTATTTATATCACTCATCAATTTTGATATTTTAATTTCTTTTTTAGGCATTACTCGTCAATTATTATTTCTTATTATTACTAATAATTTATTCATTAGATACTTGACTTTCTTGTTCTTTTATTTTATCTAAAACAGATAGTTTCAGCATATCCGCCACAATACTATATATTGACTTTCTAGCTTCTTCTTCGTTAGGTTTTACCGCTGAAAATCCATAAGTTTTTACTCCGAAGGCTTCTTCAATTTTTTTAGGATCAAATGCAGTATCTTTTAAATCTTGAAAATTGGCAATAATGTAAATATCTGCTCTTTTTACCTTTTTTCTTAATATAGGATATAATTTTTTAGTTCTACCTAAATTACTCGCCCCAGAATTGGTAACCATGCATATAATATCCACTGAATTTAAAAGGGGTCTGTAAACTTTGGAATTATCTATTAAATCTTCTAAATCGATTTCTCTTAAGAGTATCTGTTTTAAAGATCCTAATCCTGCTACATTGATGGGTTTTTGTATGATTTCATTAAGATCTTCATCGAGCTGTAAGACAGTCTCACCTGGGAAAAGATCCAAAATTGTTGTCTTTCCAACACCATCCTCGCCCACTAATAAGACTTTTGGAGGGATAAAAACAT
>Ga0114925_10000873_pt1 | contig 14209 bp, 23 predicted proteins | sample SumtaG_2_FD_87287 | JGI IMG/M metagenome (GOLD analysis project Ga0114925, IMG submission 87287) | Deep subsurface microbial communities from Indian Ocean to uncover new lineages of life (NeLLi) - Sumatra_00607 metaG | ecosystem: Environmental > Aquatic > Marine > Oceanic > Sediment | place... | reverse complement strand
GCTCTCCCGCAAGTATCAGAAGACGTTCGTCGGCCAGCACACCGAAGCCGCCGACGCCGCCAAGGCCGAGGGCATGAGCCTCGGGGAGTATTGGACCCGCATCGCGCCCGCCAAGGTCCGCCAGGCCCACATCGCCTACATCGGCCCGCTGCGCGTCAGCCAGACGATGAAGCGTCGGCTCCTGCGGCAGGTGGTCGCCGTCGAGCGGGACTGGCAGCGCAAGGCGTGGGCCATCTACGAAGCGTTCGATGCCGCCAACGGCCAGTGGGATGACGAGGGGTTCCAGATCGCGCTCGACGAGCATGCCCCGTGCAGCTGGGAATGCAAAAAATACACCTCCCGCTACGCCTGCCAATTCCACAAGATGTGCTTCGAGGAAGCGGGGTGGAGTGAGCCACTGGACAGCGAGTATTACATCCCCCGGCGCCCGCACCACGCCGCCGAGCTCCAGCAAGCCGAGGACCGGGGGCTGGCCCCGCCTGAAGAAGGCATGGAAGAGGATGACGATGCCACTTAGAAACTACGCCGGACCCGGACTCGGACGCGGCAGCGGGTGGGAGTGTCCCAACTGCGGCGCGCCCAACGCGAGTGCTCGCGGCAGCCAGTGCATCAGCTGCGGCTACCCCCCAGACACGCCGGCGGCTGAGCCTCCGACGCTGGTCACCGACCGCGTCCCGGACGGCGCCGAGGAGTCTCCGCTCGATGCCCCGCTCGGCTCGAACGCGCAGCCCAACGCCGCCCTCGCCGACGGCCCGCGCCAGGAGCTGGTCCGGCGCTACAAGCTCATCGAATACTACGGCGCCCCCGACTGGGTCGAGCTGGCCATCAAGCGGTCGCTGTTCGGCGCCAAGGCGATGGGCACCCACGGCTACCTCATCGGCACCGAGGTGAGCGAAGCGGCCGTCACCAGCCAGACCGAGCTGCTGCAGCGGGTCACCGAGGCGCGAGCTACCGACGCGAGCTGGGAAGCCGCCGGCTGGGCCAGCGGCGAGACGCCCGCGAACGAGGTGCCGCAGGAGCGTCCCGCTCCGCAGACCGTGTTCCAGCAGACGATGCGTGCGATGGAGGAAGTCATGGAGAAGGACCCACGCTACGCCCGGACGATGGCAGAGGCGCTCAACGAATGGGTGGTGCAGACCCAGAACAAGCCCCCCGACGAGACGCAGTTCCTCACCCCCGACGAGGTGAGCCAGGTCGTCCACATCCTGACGCTCATCACCACCGACAAGGAGCCACAGCCCGCATGACCGAGCAGACCACGAAGCACCTGAACAGCGCCACCCTCATCATGGGCATCTCGGGGTCCGGCAAGACCTCGCTGCTCGCCACCTACGCCATCTGGATCTGGAAGACCTGGGGCAAGGTGACCCTGTTCTACTCCGTGGACGGGGGCGGCTTCCCCGCGCTCGTGCAGGAGCTGATCGACCTGGGCATCATTCGGGTCTGGCGCTGCCGCACCCGCAGCGGTGACCAGGGCGAGCTCGCGTTCGAGACGTGCCAGCGCGCCACGCAGGGCTGGTGGCCGTCGAAGATCGATGCGTCCTCGGGCGAGACCGAGCCCAGTGTGCGGCTGGTCCCCCCGGTCACGCAGCGCTTCCAGCAGTTCTGTCCCAATGGGCACCTGCTGAAGACCGTGCCGTTCCAGAAGCTGCTCACCCCGCAGATATGCAAGGAGTGCAAGGAGCACACGACCATCGCCAACCAGAAGGTCGAGATCGTCTCCGAGCGCACCAAGGGCTTCGAGGATGTGGGCGGCGCCGCCTACGACGGCATCACCTCGATGTGCTCGTGGGGCATGAGCGACCTCGCCCATCGGGTCGGCACCCGTGAGCTCAAGGGCGAAGAGGGATCGCTCGGCGGCAAGCTGGTCTCGGGCGACATGAGCTGGGGCGCCAACAACCGGAGCCACTACGGCTTCACCCAGCAGCGCGCCGAGGAGTTCGTCACCAACACGCTGTCCATCCCCAACCTCGTGGCGCCGCCCATCTTCACCGCGCTGACGTTGGAGACCACCGAGCGCGGCGGGCTGCCGATTGTCGGTCCCGCGCTGGCTGGCCAGGCCAAGACCGGCGACGCCGGCCAGTGGTTCGGCAACACGTTCGAGGCGACGAAGGCGACCAACGCGCAGAACAAGGACGTCTTCCGGCTCTACCTCTCCGAGTTCATGGACGACTACAACCGGCGCCACCTGTGCAAGCATCGCGGCGGCCCGATTGGCGTGCCGCAGTTCGTCGACGACCCGACCGGCCCCGACGAGGGCGCGCCGTTCACCACCTTCAACCTCGGGCATGTGTTCGACCTGCTGACCGAGTCGCGCAAGATGGCGCTGAGCGCCTTCGGCGATGACCTGAAGGACGCCCCGGGTGTGAAGGCCGCGCCCAACGCCTACGGCGAGAAGGTGCAAGTCGTCGAGGCCAAGGCCGCGCCGGGGGCCCACACGCCGACACCAGGGCCGAAGGGTGCGCCCAAGGCCCGTGCCCGTGCCGTCAAGCCCAAGGCGAAGGCGATGCCTGTCGCAGCTCCCGCTCCTGCGCCGGTGCCTGCCCCACCCGCGCCGGCCCCCGTGGTCGCGCCCGTGGTCGCAGCGACACCAGCCACCCCCGTTGAACCGAAGCCGGTGCCGAAGGCCAAGGCCGCTGTGGCGGCGAAGGCGGGACCATCGGCACCACCGCGACCGGCCCCGCCGGCCGCACGTCCACCTGCAGCCGCGCCACGACGGCGTGCGCCTGCGCCAACCGCCCGGAAATAAGGAGACAGCAGAATGCCCAAGGCACCTCATGAACTGAATCTCGGTAGCGAAGCGATTGAAGGCGTCACCGCCGACGACCTCCCGGAGCAATTCGGGTCCCGACCGGACCCGCCGCAACCGGGGCCCTATCGCTTCCGGATGCCCGAGGATCTGAGCGCCATCTACGACGTGTTCGAGGCGACCATCAAGGACGTCAAGGCCACCCGCGTGGTCGCCATGTTCGACGAGCAGCACCCGCTCACCATCGTGCAGTCCCCCAAGGGCGCGCACAACGACGAGCCCTTCGAGACGCGCATCTCGAACGCCGAGCGCAAGCGCGACAAGGCCGGCACGATGGCGTCGGACGCGGACTACCTGCTGGCCAAGGGCTTCGGCGTCGCCCTGCCCAAGGTGCGGAACAACCAGTGGTATCTCGACGAGATCGCCAAGCTCTCCGAGAAGGAGTTCGCGGCGGACATCGAGTATCAGTGGAGCTGCAACCCCAACCGCGACGTGCGGGTGGACGACGGCGAGGGCAACGTGCAGCTCGTCGAGGGCCGCAAGGGCTGTGGCCAGCGCTACTACCAGGGCGACGTCCCGACCGAAGAGGGCATCACCCCTGTGCGGATCACCTGCAGCAACCCCGAGTGCGGGGCGAACCTGCGGGCCTTCGCGCAGCTCACCCGGTTCCGCGCATGAGCGAGAACCAGGACAGCGAGACGCCGACGCTCGTTGATTCCATGGGGCGGGATCTGTTCACCGGGGATGTCGTCCACATCCCCGGGATCCCAGTCAAGTGGAAGATCGACCAGCTGGAGCTGACGACGGACGGCCAGCATGTGCGCGTCACCGCCCATGCCGACCTGACGAACGTCTTCCCCGCTGACAAGGCCGTGCCCAACATCACCCGGGTAGCGACCGAGCAGGAGCTGGTCGAGCTCAACAAGGCGCTAGAAGAGGCACGGCTCCGCCAGGCGCCGTCCATCGTGAGACCACACTGATGCCGACGCCACTGCTGTTCGTCGGGGACTCCCCCCATCTGCCCACGGGTCTGGGCCGGATCCTGCGAGATGTGTCCTCGCGGGTGACGGCCGAGGCCAAGGCGTGGGACCTCGACGTCACCATCGCCGGCTGGGACGAGCACTTCATGGGCGCCCCGGGCCTCACGCCACCCGTCTATGGCTTCAAGAACGTCGAGGATGACTGGGGGGCCAGCAGTGTCCGTCGGGTCTACAACGAGCGCTACGGCAGCCGTGGGGGGCTCCTGTGGTCCTTCTGGGACCCGGGGCGGTGCTTCCCCTACTCGGACATCAACCTGCCGGTCACCCGGTGGGGCTACTTCGCCATCGACGCGCATGACCCACATCAGCAGATCGGCGGGCCGGCGATGGAAGCCGTGCGCCGCTATGACCGCGTCCTCGCCTACGGCAGCTACGGGGGCACGGTGCTCTCGAACACCATCGGCCGGAAGATTCCCTACCTGCCCCACGGCATCAATCTGGATGTCTTCCAGCCGCGCCTGGCCGACATCAGCCTCGGCCCGTTCTACGACCGGAACAAGCATGTGCTCATCGGCTGCGTCGCCTCGAACCAGCCGCGCAAGGATCTCGGGCTGTTCGCCTGGACCATCCGGATGCTCCGCGACCGGGGGATCAACGCCTTCGGCTGGCTGCACACCGACCGGCCCATCTGGCACGCCTGGAGCGTGCCGCAGCTCGTCGACACCTTCGGCCTGCAGAAGGATCTGTGGGTCACCACCGAGCTCACCGACCACGAGCTGGCCGCGCTCTACACCCAGTGCTGGGTCACCATCGCGCCGGGCCTGGGGGAAGGCTTCGGCTACCCGATCGTGGAGTCGCTGGCCTGCGGCACGCCCGTGGTGCATGGCACCTATGCCGGCGGCGCCGAGCTGGTGCCGACGGGGCAGTGGAAGTTTCCCCACCGCGCCGAGCGGCTCGAATCCGTCTACGCGCTGCTCCGCCCGGTGTATCACCCGGAGGACGTCTGCAACGCCGTGGACCACGCGCTGGGCTGGCGAGAGCGCCACCCCGGCGAGCTGCACGCCTACTGCCGTGGCAGCGTGGCGCACCTCGACTGGCACCAGCTCTGGCCGCGCTGGCGCAGCTGGATCCGGAAGGGCCTGAAGAGCTTCCCGCACGGAGACTGACATGCTGGGCTATCCACAAGACCTCTCGGCGCAGATGCAGAACATCAACCGGCTCGGCGCGGGCGCCGGCTTCGGTGCGCGGGCCCCGCTGAACGAAGAGGCCATCGAGGCGAAGTCGGCCGACATCGACCGGCAGATCGAGGAGCTGACGCAGCGCCGCATCGATCTGGCCGAGCTGGCGAAGCTGATGAGCGAGAACCCCGGCGCGACCCAGCTGGTGAAGCTCTGCCAGCGACTGGGATTCCTATGAGCGATGAACCGACCACGTCGATGTTCGAGTGCAAGCATGCGGACTCGCTGCTGCACGGCGTCGCCCACGTCTTCAAGGACGACGCTTCGGTGGACACCCTCACGCTGGAGCTGCGCATCGTCTGCGCCCGCTGCGGCTACTCGGTGGTGACGATTCCGGGGCATCACCTCGATGACGTCGCCACCATCATCCAGCAAGTCCGGTCGAAGTTCCCGATGCAGATCGGGCCGCAGGCCGAGTGGCACAACCCCCAAGGAGAGAGCTGATGGGTGGACCCCGAGGAATGAAGGAAACACCACCGTTCAAGCTGCACGACCAGACGGGACAAGAGCTGGGCGTCGGTGACCTGGTGCTGATGACCCGCAAGCTCGAAGACGGCTGGACGGCCATCATCGTCGACATGAAGCCGCGGCTCGACCCGTCGTCGAAGCGGCATGAGATCCAGGTGACGCTCACCGCCACCTTCCCCATCGTCGCCCCGCGCAACGGCCGCGTGCCCCTCATGTGGCTGTATCAGCCGCAGTCGGTCACCGGCTGGCTGCCCGAGAGCGAGCGCGGCAAGGACCACGACAAGGACGAGGTGATCGGCGAGGGGTCGTCGATCATCATCCCATGAGTAACCGACTGACTCCCAAGGAGCTGGCCGACGTGAAGGAGTCGCTCGCCAATCTGGAGCACGCGCCCAACCTCACCGCGTGGGAGACGAGCTTCATCGAGTCGGTCACCGAGCAGACCGACGAGGCGCAGCCGTGGCTGACGACGCGACAGCTGGAGATCCTGCACGAGCTGCACCACGAGAAGGGCGGCGCATGAAGCCCCACGTCGACACCCTCGTCGTCGTCACGGCCACGACCGACCCGAGTCGGGCCGCCGAGTGTCTGCAGTCCTGGCTCGACACCGCGCACTACCAGTGGGAGCTGATCGTCGTCGCCAACGGCGTCTCGAAGACGGCGCCGTTCCTGGGCGTGGTGCCGGCCTTCGCCGAGGGCGTGCGCCTGGCGCTGCAGACCAGGGCCGACGTGATCGCCTGTCTCCACGACGACCTGCAGATCAAGGAAGAGGGCTGGGACTCGCTGCTGCTTGCGCACTTCCAGCTGCAGCCTCGCTGCGGACTCGCCGGCTTCGGCGGCGGCCGCACGCTGGGCGCGCCGGACATCTACAAGATCCCGTATGAGCCGCACCAGCTCGCCCGCGGCACCTTCGTCTCGAACATGGAAGAGGCCGAGCTGCACGGCGGCCGCGTGCTCGTGCCGCAGACCGTGGCGTGCCTCGATGGCTTCAGTCAGATTGGCCGGCGCGCGTTCTGGCAGAACCGACCGGAGGGCGTGCTCCCCACCGCCGGCAACGCGACGAATCTGTTCCAGCGTCTCGCCGATCTCGGCCTCATGCACCACGCCTATGACGCCGCGCTGGGCTGCTGCGCCAAGCGACTCGGCTGGGACGCCTGGATGCTGCCCGTGCATTGCCACCACTACGGGGGCGTGACGGCGGTCGCCGACCAGCGGTATCACGAGTGGGCCGACCGGCAGATCATCGGCGGGGACGAAGGCTTCTGGGAGAAGGCGCACATGAAGGTCTACGACGAGTTCCGCGACGTGCTGCCATTCGGGGTGATGTGGTGATGGGCTACTGGCCGAGCAACCTGCTCATTCTCGCCGGGCTGCTGTTCCCGGTCATCAGCATCTTCGAGCAGGAGGTGATGTTCCTCTCCGACCTGCGGCTCCTGGTCGTCGGATTGGCCTACCACCACTTGCAACAACACTTCATCGAATCGACCGGCGAGAGGCCGCCGGCAGACCGGATGCGCCTCGTTGTCGCCTTCGCTGCGTGCTGCGCGGCAGGAGCCTTCATGTGGATCAGTTAAGAGGATTGGACGAAGAGATCACGACGTCGGTGCCCCTGACCCCCGAGGGTCCCACCTTCGAGTTCGTGTGTGGCCCCGCCGGCACCGGGAAGACCTTCCAGGCGCAACGCCGCGCCGAGAACGACCCGAGCTGCATCCTGGCGGCCACGACCGGCATCGCCGCCGTGAACCTCGGCGCCGGCACGACCATCAACGCCCTGCTCGGCTACTTCGACACCGACTCGCTGCAGGCGAGCTACGAAGAGGGCTACCTGCTCACGCGGCTCGGCAAGCTCTACCACATGGGCGTGCGCCGGATCATCCTCGACGAAGTGTCGATGCTGGACGGCAAGCAGCTGACCATCCTCACACGCGCCGTGGACGAGATGAACGAGACACGCAACGAAGGGCCGATGGGGATCACGCTCGTCGGCGACTTCGCGCAGCTGCCGCCCGTCAAGGCCCCGTTCGCCTTCGAGAGCGACGAGTGGGCGCGGTATGCCGAGCACACGACCACCCTGACGAAAATCTGGCGCCAGGACGACGCCGCGTTCATCCAAGCGCTGCAGCAGGTGCGCTGTGGCAACGGCCTGGCCGCGCTCGACTACTTCGAGCCGCACCTGCGGGATCAGACCCTGCCGCACTTCGATGGCGCCATGGTGGTGGCGAAGAACGTCACCGTCGACCGGCACAACCGCCTGCGGCTCGACGAGCTCGACGGCGCCGTGCAGCACTTCAAGTCCGAGCGCTCCGGCAAGCTGCGCGGCGACTGGAAGAACATCCCCGACGACCTGCATCTGAAGGACGGCGCGCTCATCATGCTGCTGGCCAACGCCAAGGAGGACCCGCTGGACCCCAACTGCTTGGAGTTCCGCTACGTCAACGGCGACCTGGCGACCGTCGTCGCGTGCGACCCGGTGAACAAGCAGGTCACGGTCCGGCTCAAGCGCGACGAGACGTCCGAGGTCATCGTCCCCTACATCGTGCGCCACAACCTGATCCCGCTCGTGCCTGGTCGCATCAAGGCGCTGAAGGACGCCGGCCAGGAGCACAACATCTGGCGCGACCGGAGCGGCAAGGCCAAGTTCGAGATCGTCGGCTGGGTGAGCTACCTCCCGTGCCGACTCGCCTGGGCGACGACCGTCCACAAGAGCCAGGGGCTCAGCTTCGACAGCGTGCAGGTCGCCATGAAGGACCCGTTCTACATGCAGCCCTCGATGCTCTACGTGGCGCTCAGCCGGGCACGCACGATGGACGGGCTGCGGCTGGTCGGGACCGCGCAGCAGTTCAGCGCGCGGTGCCAGGTCAATACGAAGGTGCGGGAGTGGCTCTGAGTGACATCGGCGACAAGATTCCCCGGGCACGGCCGCAAGGGAAGACGGCGCACGAGCTGGCCACCTTCCTCCGACGCTACTGCTTCGGCGCCGCGAGCGCCCAGCCGCAAGGCCGCCTCGCGTCGATGTGGGGCTTCGACGACATCGGGGGCTACGGCCGCAAGGGGGTTGAGGGCAGCGCGTCGATTGCCGGGCTGTGGCTCGAAGCGCTCCGGCTCGGCTACTGGGTGGCGTGCAACCACAACGGCTACTACTACGCCCGCACCCGGGAGGAGATGGAGTCCTCGATGCACCGCGACGTTTCGCAATCGCGCACGTATGACCATCGGGCGAAGCTCGCCTGGCGCGCGATCGGGCATCCCCGGCATATCCAGCTGCGGCTGCCGCGCGCCCCGATGCCCCGGAGGAAGACGTGAAGAAGGCGCCGACGGCGCGACCCCGCAACAAGCCGGCCCCGATGGCCAAGTCCCGCCACATGGCGGTGATGGCCCAGCGCATCTCGAACTACGTCTCCAGCATGGGCGGGCCGTTCAGCGAGGTCTTCGATCGCAACTTTCCGCGCGCCGTGCTGATGGCCGAGGACTACTGCAAGCTGAAGGGCGAGCGCCTGACCGACGTCAATTCGATCGCGGCCCAGAACGCCGGCTGGCTCAAGGCCCTGGAGAAGGAAGTGCGCTTGCGCGATCGGCAGTTCGAGGCCCGCAGCCCGGAAGACCGGCTCGACGCCCAGCTCGGGCGTGATGCGGTAGTATCGCCGAGCATGAAATGACCAGATCCCGTTTTTACACTGCCGCCGATTCCGATGAAGGAGTGAAATGAAGGTTCTCTGCTCAATGCCGGGGAAAACCGGCGACATCCTGTGGTCGCTGCCGACGTGCCGCGCCATCGCGGACGCCGCCGAGGAGCCAGTCGACCTGCTCCTGAGTCATCAATACGGCAACGTCTCGCTGCGCAAGCTCATCGAGGGCGCGCCCTACATCAGCCAGACCTACGCCGACCCGCTGTGGTCGGTGCAGGACACGGCGCCGCTCAGCCCGTCGCGGCCACGGGAGATGATCCGGCCCGACTCGCAGGGTATCGGACCCGGCGCGCCCTACGACAAGACCATCCACCTCGGCTACGAGACCTGGCCGCTGAGCCTGCTGCCGGCGGACATCTACGTGCGCGCCACCGCCAGCTGGGGCAGCCCGCTGCCGGAGATCGATCTCGACACGCCGTGGCTGCTGCAGCCCGTCAGTCCCGAGGAGCCCTTCACCGGCGACGAGTTCGGCCAGTCCGTCTACTAGGAGTGGGGCGAGCAGCATCACCCCCACGTCCACATCGGCTGGAGCGAGGAGCACGTCGAGCTGAAGGCCGGTCTGATCTACGCGCTCATCGGGGGGCTGCCCGGGCACGACTTCCGTGTCGTCACGCACGCCGGCTCACGCCTGGCCACGGAGTGGCTGCAGAACTTCCCCGGCACCACCGACAGCTTCAACGAGTGCTTCGAGAACGTCTCCTGGTATACCGGCGACTGGATCCTGACCGCGCACGCGCTGGCGAACAGTCGGCTCTTCGTGGGGTGTCTCAGCGCGCAGTGGGTCCTCGCCAACGCGCTCGGCATCCGCACGGTCATCGTCGAGCCGGCGAAGGCCCGACACAATCCCATCTTCTTCTACAACCACCCGCGCAACACGATGCTGCTCGGCGGCGATGGGCTGCCGACGTTCGACGCGCGCCACCTCTGCGACAAGGTCAAGGAGAAGCTACAACGTGAGCTACCACCGACAGTATGAAGTGCTCTCGCCGACGCTCTGTAAGACCCTGCTCGACGAGCTCGGCGGGCAGCTGCACTTCAGCCCCCAGGTGCAGCTCAAGGCGTCGGACTATCAGATGTCGGGGGACTCGGTGGTGCGTGACCTGTTCGAGCCGGCGCTCGTCAAGCTGTTCCCCGTGTTCGGGGAGCAGGGCCCCTGGATCTACGCCGACCTGGCGACCATCTTCTCGAAGGGCGTGCTGCACCTCCACAAGGACGGCTATCGCAACTGGGAGCGTCGGCATGTGGTGCTGCAGACCAACGACGAGGCGTGGAACTATCACGACGGGACGTGGGTCCACATGCCGCTGGGCACCGTCTGGAAGATTGACCCGCGCCTGCCGCACGGGTCCCTGAACTGGGGCAAGGACCCCCGTATCCACCTCATCTTCGATGTCGAGCTCTGATCATGGCAAGGACTGCACCTACACCTATCACCGCTGTCGCTGCCCGGCCTGCACCAAGGCCCACCGCGAGGCGCAGCGCAAGTTCTACGCGCGGTGCCGAGAGCAACGGCGCTGCACTAACTGTGGCGACCCGGTCCCGCACACGGGCTGGTTCTGCTACGTCTGTCGAAGGGTGGCAGTGACATGAGCGACACCAGCTGGATGGACGCGCCGACCGTGCCGAAGGACCGCCCCTGTCCCCGGTGCGATGGCACCAAGGAGATCGACCACCCCAAGCTCGCCGAGGCCAAGGCGCTGGTCGATAAGACGCTGGCGCCCATCGCCGAGTCGCTCAAGGCGTTGCAGTTCACCGGCGAGGCGCCGCACTACACCCAGATCATGGAGACCGCCGACGCGGAGCTGAAGAAGTCGTTCCCGCCCCTCGTCTGCCCGCAGTGCAAGGGCGTCGGCACCGTGCGGATGGAGCAGCCCGGCGACGTGCCCAGGAGACACAGCAACCGATGACACGCCTCATCAACTTCGGACTCGGAGAAATCGTCGACCGCCTCACCATCGTGGCGCTGAAGATTCAGCACGAGGTCGGTCCGCTCGGACCCTGGCAGCAGGAGCGGCAAGCACTCATCTCTCTCATCAAGCCACACACCGCCGACAACGTGCCCGAGTGGTCCGACCTGGCCGCCGTCAACAATCAGCTCTGGGCCGCGGAAGATATCATGCGGGGGTATCGCGGGCGGAAGCTGCATCTGACGGCGCACGATCACTTCGACATCTCGGAGTGCGCCATGCGCATTCAGGAGCTGAACGACGAACGGGCACAGCTCATCCGCTCGGTGAACCAGAGCCAGGGGGATGACCATGCCGAAAAAGGGACCGAGGATTCTCTACCGTGAGGGCTACAAGTATCAGCTCAACCAGGAGTATGTGGTGCAGCTCGACAACGTGAGACCCAAGGCCGGCGCCAACGCCGACACCCCGCTCATCACACTGAGTCCGACGGGGCTGCTGACCATCCGCTACGGCTACGCCTGGGATGGGGCGAGTGGACCGACCCGCGACACCAAGAGCTCGATGCGCGGCAGCCTGGTGCATGACGCGCTCTACCAGCTCGGCCGCATGAAGGTGCTCGACGACGACCAGCGGAGCGAGGCGGACGAAGTCTTCTGGCGCATCTGTCGGACCGATGGCATGTGGCGCGCACGCGCCTTCATCTGGTGGCGGGCCGTCGTCCGCTTCGCCAAGGGATCGTTCTTCGCAGACGATAGGCCGGTGAGGTCGGCGCCCTGGTGAAGGAACACATCCAGCGCGTGATGCACAGCTCGAAGAAGAGCGACTGGCGGACGCCGCCCGAGCTGTTCGAGAAGCTGAGTGCCGAGTTCGACTTCACGGTGGACGTCGCCGCGAACACCGAGAACCATCTGTCCCGGTTCCATCCCTCCGATCACTTGTGGTTCGGTCCGGGCGGGCAGGAGCCAGACGGCCTCACCGCCGACTGGCAGGAGCGGAGCTGCTTCATGAACCCGCCCTACTCGCGGGGCAACAAGAAGCTCGGCATCCCCTCGGAGCCCATCGAGCCGTGGCTCAAGAAGGCGTGGGTGGAGAGCCAGGACGGCGCCACCGTCGTCGGGGTGCTGCCGTTCAACCCGCAGACCCAGTGGTTCCGGTGGTATGTCATGGGCGAGGAGCGAGGGAACAGTCACTTCTTCGCCGCCATGGAGGTGCGCTGGCTGACGCACCGCGTCACCTTCAACCGACCCGACGGCACGCCGGCCGACAACGCGCCGGGCAACACCTGCATCGTCGTCTGGCGACCCAACCCGGGCTACGTCGGCCCGTGGACCCCTGCCGTGCGCTACTGGAGCTACCGATGAAATACATCATGGACACCTGGCTGCCCACCTACCCGGGGCAGCCCAACGAGATGGTCGACAACGTCTGCGTGAACACGGTGCTGCTCGGCAAGCCGTGGGAGCCGCGCGTGATGGAAGCGGCCGAGCTGGCGTGCAAGACCGGGCAGCTCGTCATCGAGATTGGCGCCAGCTACGGGCTGCACACCCGATTGTTAGCGGGGAGTAACGAGGTGCTCGCGCTCGAACCGCAGCATGCCGCCTTCCAGTGCCTGGCCGCGAACACCGCGGACACCGACCACCCGGTGACCTGCATCAACGTCGGCGCCTACGACAACCAGCGGATCCTCGGCGTCAGCGAGGTGCAGGAGGACCCGCACGCCATCGACCAGCCCGGGCATCCCTCGGCGGTGCTGGTGCCGGCGAGCGACGGCGTGGCGGCGTCGTATGTCGACGGCCTGATCGATGCCATCTATGGGCCGAGCCGACGCCCCAACGTCTGCCTCATCAAGGTCGACGCGCAAGGCGCAGACTTCCCCGCGCTGCGCGGCTGCCACGACACCATTCAGCGGTCCAAGCCGGGGATCCTCTTCGAGTATGAGGAGAAGATGGCGCGGCAGCACCACTGGGAGTTCGACGACCTGCGCGAGTGGCTCGGCGACCTCGGCATCCCGGGCGTGGTCTACCAGCTCGGCGACGGCATCAACTTCTTCTTCGACGTCGACGACAACGGGCCGGCCGACCACTGGAAGGAGATCATCCGGTTCCCGGTGCCGGTGCCGGTGGTGCAGGCACCGCCCGCCTCGGTGGGCAAGAAGAAGACGCGGAAGAAGGCAGCCGCGAAGGGTGCCTAAGCGTCCGTTCTACGGCATCTTCAACCAGGACGAGTGGCCCGAGGTGGAACGCTTCGCCGACAAGGAGCACGCCAACGTCAGTGAGCTGGTGCGTCGAGCCGTCCGGCACTACGCCAAGTCGCGGGGCGTGAAGCTGGTCATCGAGGAGCGCAAGGATTACTTCAGTCGCACGCGACGAGGAGATCGCCGAGCATGAAGACACTCAGAGTCGTTTTTATAATGCTGGCTGTTGGGATGCCAGGGGCCGCGCAAGAGTTCCAGTCGGTGCGACCGGGGGTGGTGGTGTCGCCGGCAGCGACAGCGAACCGTGGTCCGGTGCCGGTGTGGAATACTCCACGGCCGGCATGGGTCATCAGGCTGCCGGCGGCACCTCCGCCCTTGGTGCTCCCACCCCTCCGACTCCCTCCGCTGGTGCTCTTCCAGACCGAGCGAGGGCTGGCCGGGTTCGTCATCGAGGGGTCGGTCGCGCTGCCGATCGGTCCGGTGACCGCGCCGCTCGCCGCGTTGGCTCCGGGATGGGCCCTGCGATGATCAGAGTCCAACTCGTCTCGACCTGGGGCACGGCGTGCGGCATCGCGGAGCACTCGGCCATGCTGGCGCAGGCGCTCGGCGTCGAGGATGACATCGACATCCGACCCAACTCGGACGCGCTCGACCCGCGCCAGTGTGACCCGACGCCCTTCGACATCGTCCACCTGAACTACCACGCGGCGCTGCACTCTCGCTGGGACCCCGACGAGGTCAAGGCGCTGCAGGAGCACAACGTCAAGGTGGTCATCACCTACCACGACACGATGGCCGGCCGCGAGGACCAGCCCAACTCGCCCAAGTGCCGGGCGCTGGCCGAGGTCGCCGACGCCTTCATCGTCCACGAGCCGGTCGCCGACATCGCCAACGCCACCTACTGGCGCCAGGGGATCCCCGAGCCCGAGGTGCCGAAGCGGTGGGTGAGTGAGCGCCCCCTCGTCGGGACGTGTGGCTTCGACT
>Ga0114925_10000872_pt1 | contig 14221 bp, 15 predicted proteins | sample SumtaG_2_FD_87287 | JGI IMG/M metagenome (GOLD analysis project Ga0114925, IMG submission 87287) | Deep subsurface microbial communities from Indian Ocean to uncover new lineages of life (NeLLi) - Sumatra_00607 metaG | ecosystem: Environmental > Aquatic > Marine > Oceanic > Sediment | place... | reverse complement strand
TAAATGATCCTTTTTTAATAAATTAGAAAATGGATTAATTTCAGATTTCCAGATCTAACTGTTCTTTTAAAAATTGTTTAATTTTTTGACAAGTATCTTTAAATTCTTGTATCTCTTGATAAAATAAATGAGGTCTAGGGCACTCATTATCAAAAATACAACTTTTTTTTTCGAAATTATAAATTAAAGGATAAAATCGACATCCTTTCGGACGAAGATCATAGATTTTACACAGTTTAGTAGCAAAATCAAAAAAAATGCAATGTCCATTAATGTTTTTTAATTGAAAATACCCCGATTTGCTCCTAAATACAAAATCTTCCTTTTTCAAATTTGAAGAAGATTTTTTAGTTATTAAATTAATATCCTGTTCAGATAGGATCATCTCCGTCTCTAAACAACAATTTCCGCATTTATTACATTTATTCTTCATTAATTTTGATTAATACTCATTATAAAAAAAGACTTTTATTTACCAAAATTCAATTATTAACAATAATTAGAAAAAAGTTGATTAATAACACAGAATTATCCAGAGTTGAATTGGCACATAGAGTGAGAGATTGGAAAAATAAAGAAATAAAAAAATAATTTATTGATGGTTTATGACATTAGAAGATTTTATGAAAAGTACAAAAACCCTTTCTAATTCTTATATAGAAGAATGGGTTAAACAGGATAAGAAAATCCTTGGTTATTATTGTACATATATTCCCGAAGAAACACTTCATGCAGGAGGAATACTGGGTTTTAGGGTAAGAGGAACTGAGGCAGAGGGGACTTCACGAGCGGATACAATCTTATCCAGATTTAATTGTTCCTATGTGAGAGCAACTTTAGATTTGGCTATGGAAGGAAAATATAACTTTTTAGATGGTTTAATATGTATGAATTCGTGTGATCATGCTCGCAGAATGTTCGATATATGGAAGCGTAAGATAATAGGACAGATTGATGGTATTGATAAAGATTTTCCATTATATTTCTTATCTGTGCCTCATATTATAACAGATCGCGGACATAATTGGTTAAAAGAAGAATTTCAAATATTTAAGTCAAACCTCGAAAAAGATTTTAAAATTAAAATAACAGACGAAGATTTGAGCAATTCTATTAAAGTTCTAAACGAAGGAAGAAAAATATTAAGAGAAATACAGAAATTGCGAGCTTTAGAAAAGCCTAAACTTAGCGGAATAGACTTCGTAAAAATAAATGTCGCAAATTCATCAATCCCTAAAGAGATTGCGAACCAGGAGCTAAAGTCCTACTTAGCTCAATTGAAAGATAAAGATGGAATATCTGATTATCGTGCAAGAATAATACTTACAGGAAGTTTAATCGATGACCCTGAATTTATTAAAATCATTGAAGATGTCGGGGGTATAGTCGTTTCTGATATGCTTTGCTTTGGATTAAGACAATTTTGGGATCTAACAGATGAAACTGGAGATCCTTTCGACGCTATAACAAAAAGATATTATAATAAAGTCTCGTGTCCGCGAATGATGGACGACCATGAAAGGCGTTTTGAATTCTTACAAGAACAAATAAAAGCCGCAAAAATTGATGGTGTAATTGGAACTCGAATTGAATTTTGCGATCTTAACGGTTGCGAATGCATGATGTATGAACATGAGCTTGAAAAAATTAATGTTCCGATGTTATCATTAGATAGGGATTATTTCTTAGGGGATAAAGGACGTTTTAAAACGCGTTGCGAAGCGTTTATCGAACAAATTGAATAGGTTGGGGGTTATTACCGTAATTTTTATTTTTAAAATATTTTACAAATATTTTATAATTTTTTCAATTTTAATTTTTAAGAGTGGAAATAGAATAAAAAACTTATATTTAACAGAATTGATATATTTACATTATAGAAACTAATATAAGATGAGTATCTTAGAATTGGATAAAAGCCAAAGAGCCATTGATCTAAAAAATCAAACTATAGCGGGAACAATCGCAAGATTATTTCAGATGCTAGTAGATATCTACGGTAAAGAAATTGGAAGTTTGGAAAAGATTAAAAAGAGAGAAGGACAAGAGGTAGAATTGGTTTTCAAAGCACTCAATACTACAATAACATTAAATTTATCAAAATCACAATTAACTCCACATATGCGCTCTTCCGATAAAGCGTCCGCAACAATAATTTTAGCTATGAAAAGAGAGAAATTAATACCTACTATTATTGATTTAATTAGGACGAAAAACAATTTTCTAGGAATATTAAAAGTGCTTATTAAATATGTACTTCCAGGTAAAATTAAGATTAAAGGCTCTTTTGGAGCTGCCATTAAAGTAATTAAATTATTATCAATGGGAACTCATCCAATGTATAAAAAATAATCAAGATAATAATGTTTTCATCATTAGCAACTTTAAGGATTTCAGAAATAAAGAAAAATACAATGAGATTTTGTAGGTGAAGTTATATAAACTCACATAAGATTTTACCTTATGAAATGCTATACGAGGCCATGAGTATAACAGGAGAGCTTATCGAAAGAGGGCCCGCAGACGAAGAATTACTCATTCTAAAGTCTTTTTTGAAATATACGAAGACTGTATTAGCTCGTCAATTAGAAGCTGCTAAAAACGGAGCGCCAATAGTCGGTACACATTTTGCAATTCCTTTAGAAATATATTGTGGTTTTGATGTGGTTCCGATTGTTTTCGAGGTCGTGAATTATACGCTCTCAGCACTATTACCAGAAGGCGTGGAAAGATTCTACGATATTTCAGACAGTTGGGGTCACCCATTTCATACTTGTTCTTCGCAAAAAGGCATATTAGGAATGACTTTAGACGATTTATTTAAATTTGATGTTTTAGCTACGCCTACAGCTCCATGTGATAATTCAATTGGAAGTTATCCTGTTATTAAAAGGTTATATGATAAAAAATTCAATAAAAATACGCCTTTACTCTTGACAGATATGCCTCTTTATCGCAACGATAGGAGTTACGAGTATTACGGAAGAGAATTGTTAAAATTTCGGGACGATCTGGGAAAAAATATCGGCCAAGAGCATGATGACGATAAATTTCGTGAGGCAATAGATATAAATAACAAATGTTTAACTTGTATTGGCGAAATAAATGAATTAAAAAAGTTAAAACCATGTCCAATTGAGTCTATATTAAATCCTTGTATGACGGGAGTAATGGCATATATGGCGGGTCAACCTGAAAGATTAGAATTCCTTGAAGAAGTATTAGAAATTGCAAAAAAAAGGGCTAAAAAGGGAGAACGTGCACATAAGGGAGAAGAAAAATTTCGCTCAATATGGCCGAACATGAGTATTTTCTTTGATCTTGCGATTTGTGAGTGGTTTGATCGAGATTTAGGAATGACAATACTATTTGATATTTTTAATTACATCTTCTATGATAAAATAGAGATCTCTCAAAGTACAGAACAAATATTTGAAGGTCTTGCTCGACAATCCATGGAATTCCCGATGGTTCGCCAATCCTATAATATGGATGCACTTATGGAAGATTTTGTTTTCCTTACAAGAGAATACGATGCAGATTGTGCCATTTTTACTTCTCATCTCGGATGTAAGCAGTTCCACTCGGTCGTCCAGCTACTTAGAGAAGTGCTCCGAGATGAAGTGGGAATCCCTATGTTAACCATAGAACTTGATGTAGGGGATGCGAGATTAACATCAATTCAAACTGTTAAAAAAGAAGTTAGAAATTTTGTAAATACCTTATTGTAATTTTTATTTTTAAAATATTATGTAAAATGTTATTAAATTCTATTAATTTTACTTTTTAGGATCATAAAACAATTTAAAATAAGTTAGGAATATAGGGATTGACTGATAAGCAATATTTTGTAGGAGTTGATGTGGGTTCCACGGTATGCAAAGCTGTGGCTATAGGTTCTAATGGAAATCAGATTGCTTCAAAAGCTACATTATTAGTTATGGGCAATCCTGAAAAAGCAGCAAATCAAAGCCTAAAGAAAATATCTACTTTTTTAAAGATTAAAACTAAAAAATTAAAAAATAATGCTGTGGCTACAGGACAAAATGGTGAGAAGATATCAATTACTAATAAAGAATCTGAAATAACATGTATAGGGAAAGGTGCTTATACTTTAGACCCCGATATAGGAGTAGTTGTTGATGTCGGAAGTTTTTCTATGAAAGCTTTAAAAATAGATGAAGATGGAAAAATAAAAGATTTCATGATGAATACTAGATGTGCTGCGGGATCAGGTATTTTACTAGAATTAGTTGGTGAAGGATTAGAGTTAGACGTTTCTGAAATCGCAGATAAAGCTTTCGAATCTAATAATCCCATCTCGATTTCGAGCCAATGTAGTATATTCGCAGAATCTGAAGTTATTTCATATAAAAATGAAGGGGCAAACCTCGCCGATTTATTAGCGGGAGTATGTAATTCCGTTGCTGGTAGAATATATCCTTTAGCTCGAATGCTCGATAAAGAAGCTCAAAATATTGCGTTCACAGGTGGCGTGGCAAAAAATGAAAAAGTAGTACAAAATCTCGAAGAGCGTTTAAATTTGAAACTGATTAAATTACCTATTGAACCTGAATATATAGCTGCTTATGGAGCAGCAATAATAGCAAGAGAAAGGAGAGGCCATTAAAGTGATATTTGCAGGAATTGATGTTGGTTCTTTAACAGGAAAAGCTTTATTATTGGATGATAGTGAAATTTTGGCTCATAAAGTAATTCGAGTAAAAAAAACACCTGTAGAAACGGCTGAAAGTGTTTTTGGGATTGTTTTATCAGAAACGAATGTAGATCGGGATGATATAAAGTTCGTTGTTAGTACGGGTTATGGAAGGGATAGTATTCCATTTAGCACCAAATCGGTTACAGAGATTACTTGTCATGGTGTTGGCGCTCATTTCCTTCTTCCTTCAGTGCGCACAATTATTGATATTGGAGGGCAAGATTGTAAAGTTATAGCAATTGATCGAACTGGGAAATTAATGGATTTTGCTATGAATGAAAAATGCTCGGCAGGCACGGGCCGATACTTAGAAATAATGGCAGATTTACTCCATATTTCATTAACAGAATTAGGTACTTTATCCTTAAAAAGTAAAACACCAATAAATATAAAGAGTACATGTAGTATTTACGCTCAGGCAGAAGTATTACAATATATTAGTTCAAGTTTTAAAAAAGCCAATATTGCGGCGGGAATTAATAAGGCAATGGCTGAGCGTGTGTATTCTATGGCGAAGAGGGTATACATCAAGAAAGACATTGCCCTTTCTGGGGGTGTAGCGAAAAATGTGGGTGTCGTTCGCTATTTAGAAGAATTACTCGAGTTGAAATTCTTAAGCATGCCAGTTGATCCTCAAATTGTTGGTGCTCTCGGAGCCGCAGTGATTGCAAAGAAACGTTATGAGAGAGGATAAACTTTTTCTCACTCATAATTGAAGATACTGAAAAGAAAATTATTAATATTTAGGATTAAAAAAAATAAAAAAATTTAATTTATTAATATTTACGGAAGAGGAGGATAAACTATTACTTCCTTATCGTAAATAACATCGTAATTGTAGGTGATGACCTTCTTCCCCTTGATTTCTGACATATTCAAAACAAACTTCAAGACGTTCATCACGTTTCTCGCGTACTTGTCCGAGAAGTCGCCAAGTTTCACTTTTATTTTCTCCGAAACGCTGTGAGGGATGCGCTCGAAAAGGATTAACTGCTCTTTGACGCTGTTAAGATTTTCGATTTCAATTGCAAATTTGTACGAAATGGCTCTCTTACCTTTAAACGTTCCTTCTTTTTGTTTTTGCTTAGCTTTCATTAACTTCTTTACAGTTATGTCGTACGTTATGCGTTCCCCTAATTTAAATTCTTGATTTGGAGCAATGAGATCCAACTGTGTTTCGCCAATATATTCGTCATTAACATAAACTTTCGCCGGTCCAGGAAGCATTAGACGATCTTTATTTCTTATTTTATTGTTACATAATACTCTATCGGGAGACATGGGCGTCCAAAAATATTGCACGATGCTTGGGAGTTTGTCTTTAAACAGATGGACAGGTTTTGGATTTTTATCACTCACGATTGTAAATTTACTCTTTAAGTTATAGGTTTGAATGCCGAAATTCGAAGACATTGATGAGTCTACGGTTTCTAACTCGGTTATATCAGGCGTAATATGTTCACCCATAATAATTGCTTCCTCGTAGGCTACGTTACATTGCGCGGCAACGTCTAGCCTTCCGTTTTCGGAGCCAGCGCCTCTTAATCCGCCCGTTGGAAGAGAAGTTATTCTACTAACTGGGTATCCTTGATGGTCAATGTGATAAGGCTCTGGTTTCTCTAACACTACTGGCTCGGTTGTTGCAGTTGAGATATTTAGGTTTACGTTATTCCAGTCAATTTCCGTATGGTTATATACATTAGCCAATAGGTTAACCTCAACATCTTCACCATTTATACTTATATCGTAAAACGGCGTCCAATAGGCGTCGTAAACCATAAATAACAATTCAATCATGATATCTGCTTCTTTCGCGGCGTCCAATACAACTGACACTTTGTAGTAAGATTCGCTTTGGTTTTGATTACTGTACCCTAATTGGTTGATTTTATTGTTCAATTTATCGATTTCTTTTTGTAATTCGGATAGTTCTTCTGTATAATTACGGATTTCCTTGGAAATTTCATTTATTTGCTCTTTAAACAACGAATTCATCTCTTTTACAGAGGCTATATCTACTTTACCCTTAGAAAACCATTTAGGGAACTCTTCAGAAAACCTATTGTGAGCAAGGATGGTCTTTTGCTTAAAGTCTTGGCTATCCCTAAGCGTGTCGTCTAGCTCTTTTTGCTTTTTAAACAAACCTTCTCTTTTTTCAGTTAATATTTTCGTTTTTTCTTTAATCAAATCATCAGAATATATCTTCTCAATTAATATATTTATAATTTTTCCGGGACCTAACCCCTTTATACGAACCGAATTCTCTTCCATCTTGTTCGTTATATGGTCGATTTCGTGAATATTTTCGCCCTCCGTGCAGTGAAATTGACCAACCATCTTAAACATGGCGGAATTTTGGAATACGGTTACCTCTTCTAAGTTCATTTTACCATTCATTTTCATACCTCTTGTTTTTTTTTCTCTTTCTTTTATTTTTCCTTTTTTTTATTATTTTCTTCTGATTCTTCTTCAGAATCGTCATAAAGGCGATTAACAAAGGTTTCTGCTACTTTTCGCCCATCTTCTGTAAGCTCTACACCATAAGATACTTGAATATTCCCGTCTGAGCTTAATCCATTGATTCTAACGCCTCTTAAGTTCTCGCCACCGATATTTTCAGGAATATCACTGGGTGTGTTAAATTCTTGTCTCTGGACCTTAACTAATCCACCTGCCTTTAACGCGTTAAGGTGATAATTGATCGTTTGCTTCTGAATACCAATATTATCGGCGAGGTCTTTCGGACGTTGAGGTGTTTGAGAAAGTTCATTTAAGATATCCATTCTTACAGGGTTTTTAAAAGCTAGATTGACTTGTTCGAATATTTTTTTCTTCTTTCCTTTAGTTTTCTTTTTTTTCGCCATTGTTAATACCATGCATTTTTTTTTACGGTAAAAAATATTTTTACTGTAACACAAAAAATGATATTAGTATTTAAATGTATGTATTAAGTAATGTCTCTAATTGCAAGATACTTTCCCTTTCCTCCTTACTCAGTAGACAATACACTTTTCTTTTATTGTGAAATAATTATAGATATAACCAAACTCCTTTAAAAAATTACTTGAACAAATTATTTTATTTTTATTTAAGTCATAATTTGTTGTTAAATCATTTCTTTCAAGATTTCTTAAATATTTTAAATATCTAACTATAATTATATATATACGATTTCTGTAATTCATATTATATTTATCAGATATGTCCAAGTGAAATTTATTGAAATACGTTGAATATAAAGGGAAAAAGTTCGATATCACTGGTGGATTTCTTGATTTGGGCTTGTTGGAAATTCAGGATATAACTGAAATACACGGTTTTGAGAAACTAAAGAATTTGGTGGAGCTGCAATTAAATGCGAATGAAATCTCCGAGATTAAGGGTTTAGATAAACTTAAGACTTTAGGAGTTTTAAACCTTGGTAGTAATGCTATAAAAGAGATAAATGGATTAGAAAAATTAAGTAACTTAGATGTTTTGCATTTAGTTAGTAATGAAATTACTGAAATTCAAGGGCTTGATAAGCTTACGAATCTAAAAGAATTATATCTAAGAGGAAATCAAATAGAAGAAATAGCTGGCCTTGATAAACTTAAAAATTTAAAAAAATTAGACCTCTCATGGAATATGCTTGAAGATATTAAAGGGCTTGATGCTCTTAAAAATCTTGAAGTCTTGTGGATTGCTGGGAATCAATTAAGAAAAATTGAGGGGATAGGACATTTAAAAAAGCTTAAAGTCTTAAACCTTGGAGGAAATGAAATTACGAATATGAAAGGTTTAGAATCATTATCGAATTTAATAGAGCTTTATCTAAATAATAATTTAGTAATTGAAGTTGGGCCAGAAATTGAGAAATTAACTAATTTACAAACACTGTGGCTCACAGGAAATCAAATAGCGAAAATTACTAGGTTAGATAATTGTCCATACTTACAGATTTTAAATCTGAAAGATAACTATATTCAAAAAATCAATGGGCTTTATAAAATACCTAATTTAGAGAAACTTTACTTATCTGGAAATAAAATCAGAGAAATAAGGGGGCTCGAAACTTTACAAAAAGTGGATACATTAGATTTAGCGGATAATCAAATTAAACAAATTAAAGGGTTGGAGTCATTAATGTCTTTAACAAGTTTATGGCTACAGGGCAATCCGATACCAAACAATTTACTACAAGAATTAGGTGGATTAGATCCCTCTGGATGTGCTATATTTCCAATAAAATTTGTAGAATATAGCTTAATTAATTTATAATTCATCGTTTTCATAAAACTCTCCTGGTTTTGCTCCACAAAAGGCCTCAAACTTTAAAAAACTCACCTTTTTCTTGCATCCAGGACAAAAATATTCATCAGACTCTCTACCATCATCAAAAGAATGACCACACACAATTTTATTAAGAAAAAAGGTTTAATGGTAGAGATATAAAAATCTTTCCATATAATATAGAAATACTTGATTGTAATGACCAGAAAAGTAGATATCGTTGGCATGGCCGGATAATGGAAGCCATATGATTGCACATTCATCATTATCTTTTTTGATGTATTTATCTCTTAAGGATACGGAGACTGACGGATGTACTAAACCATCATTTGTTCCATGGTAAATAAGACAAGGCGGACTATCTTCATCAACTAACAGCTCGGGATTTACAAGCTCTTCTGTTCCATCGACACCTATCATAGGAGCTATTCCATTACCAGGGTAGAATGGTATTATTCCTTTGATAGTTAAAGCTGTACCGAATATATCTTCATAATCTCCGCTGGCAATACCAAGGCCCATAACACATGTGAGATGTCCTCCAGCAGACCCTCCAGAGACAAACACAGAATCTAGATTTGCATCTTCATAATCATCAATATTATCTGCAAGATATTTAGTAAATTCACCTAGGCTATCAATAATATAATCCATATCAAAACTACCTTTACGATATTTTGGAGTAAGAGGATCTACATCAAGAAAAGATATTCTTCTTAGTCTATATTGAATATCAAATACAATATACCCTTGAGCAGCAAAATATTTATTCATTTGCATCATATCTCCCCAGCCTTTATCTCCAAATACCCATCCACCGCCATGTATACGTATTAAAATACTACCTTCTCCAGGAAGATCTTCAGGATCATCTAGAGGCATATAAGCATCATAATAGAGCTCAACTTCATCATCTTCAAAGAATTTTTGATGTATTTCAATTTCGCAATCTTTAGGTGGAATTCCTAAGAAGTATCCCGGTAATGAAAAAGGGGTTTTTAAGAAGTATTTCTCAACATCAGCAGGAATATCATCTCTCCAATCACTCCCAAATGCTTCTGCGAAACTTTTCTCGGCGTTATAGATTGCGCTGTTAGTTAAACATATAGGAACCATGAAAATTCCTGATATAGTCAATCCAATGAATGCAATCGCATAATATATTCTAGGATTCTTATTTTTATCCTTTAATTTAAGGAAAATGGCTGTAGCCGATAAATACATGAAAGCACCGAATACTGCGAATTGCATAATAAATACTCCAACAACTCCAGAGAAGTAATCAGCCGATCCATTAAGTATTGCATAACAAAATAGGATACCAAATGCTAATGTAAAGTAGCAATCAAGTTTTAATATTCTTTTTAGTAATTTTTTCCCGCGCGTCATTTTTCGAGTTTGAGCAAGTTCGAATTTTTTGCTTAAATCCCAGAGTTTTTCGTTATTAAGGTTTTTTACATCATAGAGTGCAAAGATTAAACCGAAGGCTAAAAGCCCAAAGAAATTGAGAAAAACCATTAAATAACCCACCATGTAAACTAATGAAAAGTTGACGTATGTTACAGACACAATAAGATTTCCAAATAATATTCCGAACATCGCTAGAATCGTATAAATAAGAAACAAATAACAAAATAAGTTTAGTCGAGAACCTTCCTTACTAGTTCGATTGACTTTAGTAGAATTTAGATGAACTAATAGTATATTGCAGATTAATGTGATTATTATTATTACGCCAGTAATGTCCCAAATGATACTATAAATAGGTATTGCCAAGTAAATAATTGCTAGTAATATTGAAGCTAAATTTAAAATAATACAAATATAGCTTACATTTTTTATAATACTGTTTGACTTCAAATTTTCTCTCCTCTTAATGCTTCTAAAATATTTATTGATATTTATTTTAACTCTTATTAATATCTTTTTCAATTGTAAATAAATAGAATCAATAAAGAATATATTAAAAAAAACTTAACTTAAAATTGTAGAATAATTTTTTATAGAAATAATAAGTAATTCTTAGGTGAAAATGTTTGGAAATTAATCCTTTCGAAGTGGCAAAAAAGCAAGTTAATATAGTTGCAAAAGAAATGAATTTAGATCCTAATCTTACTGAAGCTGTTAAAAGAATTGAGCGAGCTCTAATTGTTACTGTTCCAATAATAATGGATGATGGTACTCTTAAAATATATGAAGGTTATAGAGTTCATCATAACACAGTGAGGGGCCCTGGGAAAGGCGGTGTAAGATATGCTCCAGATGTTAATCTAGACGAAGTAAGGGCTCTTGCTATGTGGATGACATGGAAAACAGCTATTTTAAATCTCCCTTTAGGGGGTGCCAAAGGTGGAATTTGCGTAGACCCTAAACAATTATCTAACAAAGAATTGGAAAAGCTCACAAGAAGATACACTTCTGAGATTATTAATTTTATTGGACCTGATATTGATATTCCTGCCCCCGATATGAATACTAATAGTCAAACTATGGCATGGATGATGGATGTCTATTCAATGCAGAAGGGTAGAACGATCTCTGGAGTGGTAACCGGAAAACCTATTGAAATTGGAGGATCTGTTGGTAGACAAGGCGCTACAGGAACGGGTATGTTTTATGTGCTTAATGCGTTATGTGAAAAATTAAACTATAATTTAAAGTCAATGAGCGTTGTAATACAAGGATTTGGAAAAGTTGGAAGCAAAATTTCGAAAAAGTTATATGACTTTGGTTGTAAAATATTAGCAATCTCAGAATTGGAAGGAGGAATTTATTCTGAAGAAGGCTTGAATGTAAATGATATAGTAGAGTGGAATTTACAAGGAAATCTATTAAATGATTTCAAAGGCAGTGGTACTAAATCAATTACTAATGAGGAATTGTTCAAAATAAAATGTGATGTTTTAGTACCCGCCGCAACGCAAAATCAGATAACCAGGAATAACGCCGAAAATATTGATTGTAAGATTATTTTGGAGGGTGCGAATGGTCCAACAACTCCAAAAGCTGATAAAATTCTTAATGAAAAGGGAATTATTGTTATTCCAGATATTCTCGCCAATAGTGGTGGTGTTTGTGTCTCCTACTTTGAATACTTACAAGATATTCATGCATATTTTTGGAAATTAGAGCGAATCAATAAAGAATTAAAAAGAATTATCCTTGAAGCATTTGAAAATGTATATAATGTCTCAAAAGAGCGAAATATATCACTTCGAACTGCAGCATATATAATTTCTGTTTCTAGAGTTGCGAAAGCAATTGAGCTAAGAGGAATCTTTCCCTAATACTGATCTTTTTCATCTTCCTTTACATCATAAAAACAGAAGATTTATATTGATAGCGCACAATTTGTAAAATAACCAATTGAATAATCTACTTTTACTATCATAAAATCAAGTAAAAAATCAAGTAATTGTAGATATTTTAGACAAAAAGAGATGTGAGCTGAATGGGTAAAGGTTTAGGCATAATAATGGTGGTTTTAGGTTTAATAATAGCAATCTTTTTAGGGATAGCCGTAGTGTTTGTATTTATGATGGCTGCTCAACCACAGTATTCTATAAGATGGTTATCATTTATCCCAATTTTACTAATTTGGATCGGGGGTATCTTTTTAACGATTTTAGGAATTTATCTAATTATTAAGGATGTTAAAGGCGGAAAGAAAGATTTATTAGGTCTCACTAGAGCGGAAAAAATTAAAAAAGCGAAAGAAAAATGGGGAAAGTAATTTCCTATCCATTTTTGAGTTTTACTAAAAAGATATAGACAATAAGATTAGTCATAATAGGATTTTTTCCAACCATTATTAATAAAGATAAAAAAGTAAAATTTAGAAATTATCTTGAAACCAGATTTCTCCTTTTATAGAAGTATATTAATCCAAAAATTATAGCTAGTGCAAATAATCCAAGCCCGCCATTAATTATGATTTTATTATTATCGCAGCCTTCATTTTCTCCTTCATGTTCTCCTTCTTGTTCACATTCAACGTCGTCATCATCTTCTTCTTCTGCGTAAGCGATTTGAGAAGCCATAGTTACCAATAGAAGAAAAGTGAAAAATCCTACAAAAAGATATTTATTTTTAGACATTTTAGCAACTCTTATTTTTTAGATTTAAATAAAAATTTTTTAATAATTTAATATCTATATATCGGATTTCATATTTAAGTATTTAAGTCTTAGCTTTCATTATTATAATAGAATTTTTTAATGTAATATCTTTTTTATAATCTTTTGTAATGCCAATAAGCTAGATGATTCCTCAGGCAAATCTATTAGAGGTAAACCTTTTAGATCATATTCCGTGATATTTTTATCTTCTGGAATTAATCCTATCAATGGTAATTCCAATTCGACTAACCTTTTTTTTATTATTTCAATGTCTCCTTTTACTTTATTTATGATAACGCCAATCTTCTTGTAATTTGTAAATTTCTTAGCAGTATTTCTAATAGAATTAGCTGTTTCAATACTTCTTAGTGATATATCTGTAATTATGATAATGACATCTACAGATTTAAGCACCATTCTATTAATTTGTTCGAGCCCCGCTTCACAATCGATTAAAATAATTTCATAATCTTTTGAAATTGATTCAATAACCTTTCTTAAAAGAGTATTAGAAGGACAAAAACAACCAGGTCCTTCGGGTTGACCAATAGAAAATAGACAAAACGCCTTATTTTCTGCTAATCCCTCATAAACGGCAAAGTCAATGCGTTCTGCTAATTTTTTAGCATTTTTATCTTTTTTATGAGCGCTTTTTACTGCATCGAGGCGTATTTCCTCAAGGCTTTTATTTGGGGCAAGCTTCACCATATTGCTAAGATGGGGGTGGGTAGGATCCGCATCAATCAGAAGCATTTTATAATTATAAGACTGTGAAATCAGTTTTGCAAGAAGAGTGGTAATAGCGGTTTTTCCCACACCACCTTTTCCAGTAATGCCGATCGTTTTTTTCATAATATTTCAGTATTTTTTACATTTCAAGTGTTGTATTTTGTAAATAATATTATTATTTAAATAAAAATTTATAAATATCCTCAAAGATGCCTGATGTTTATGTTCATGTCCACATAAACCATTTCATTTTCTGAGTGTCTTTCTCATCAAAATTATTGATCCTATACTCATTATTCCTATTAGCAATATTAGATTATAACCATGAATGGCTGGCTCAGGCTCGTCGTCGTCATCTGTTGTTAGGTCGGAAATATCGATG
>Ga0114925_10000871_pt1 | contig 14222 bp, 18 predicted proteins | sample SumtaG_2_FD_87287 | JGI IMG/M metagenome (GOLD analysis project Ga0114925, IMG submission 87287) | Deep subsurface microbial communities from Indian Ocean to uncover new lineages of life (NeLLi) - Sumatra_00607 metaG | ecosystem: Environmental > Aquatic > Marine > Oceanic > Sediment | place... | reverse complement strand
GCACGTCCAGAGGGTACCATGGGGCCTATGGGTCGAATGCTCTGCGTCCTGGCCGTCTCTTTGACCGCTTGTGCGGGGCACAGCGAAGTCTTCGTCCCCTACTCACGCGCGGCCTACCGACACTGGATCGACCTCGACCGTGACTGCCAGGACGCCCGCCAGGAGGCGCTCATCGCCGCGTCCGAGGCCGAGCTGGCCTACAAGACCGAGCGGCAGTGCAAAGTGGTGACCGGGCAGTGGACCGATCCGTACACGGGCAAAGTCGTAACCAAGGCCTCCGAGCTGGACGTCGACCACATCGTGCCCCTGCGAGAGGCCCACGACTCTGGGGGGCTCGCTTGGACCGCCGAGCAGCGCCGAGCCTTCGACAACGACCCCTACAACCTTCTTCCAGTCACCGCCTCGGCGAACCGCTCAAAAGGCAGCAAGGGCCCCGGTGACTGGCTTCCTGTGGTCTCGGCCTACCGCTGCGGGTACATCGAGCGCTACCTGGACATCAAGCGACGCTTCCAACTTAGCAGCGACGCGCGCGAGGCTGCTCTGACGGCCTACATGACCAAGATCTGCGACTCGGGCCAGGTGCCCCCTCAGCCGCAGTGATCCGCATGGTAGGCTCGCCTCGTGGCTGAGCACACCGCACTCGCTATCCGGCCCTCTAACCCGAGCCCCACGTGGAAGAAGTGGCTGGCCATCACGCTTCTGACCGCCGCCGGCGTCACCGTTGGAGCTGGCATTGCTCACGCCGCCATGCGAAGCGTCCCCGAGCGCGACCCCGACCTCGAGGGATTCGCCGACGCGGCCATTTCCAAGCATGGCACCAAGGCCTCCCTGAACGTCCTGGTCGATGAGGCCTACTTCCTGGCCTACCCGGACTGCCCGACCACCCTAGACCCCGACAACTCGGCTCACGCCGCGTGTATCTCGAAATGGCTCGTGTTGCGCGAGGTCGTCTCCGAGCGGCTTCCGCCCGTCGACTACGACGCCGGTCCCCCTGCCAGCGGCGAGGCCCTCCCCTCGACTGGTCCCGCCGCCGAAATGCGCGGCTGGCTGGGCTCGCTGACCGCCAAGCAGCGCAGCGACCTTCGCCGCATCGTGGGCGACGAGTACGTGCGGCCCATCGAGGAGGCCGCAGAGGCCGGAGACGACCAGGGGGTGATCGACGCTGCTATCGAGCTGAAAGAGGCGGGCGAAAAGCTTGCATCGGAAAGCCCGCTCAAGGCCATGAGCCAGTACCGCGAGCTGAAATCCTCCCTGGGTCCCAAGCTCGACGAGTTGACCCGGCTCGCATCGAAGTACAAAAGCTACGCCGAGTAGGCTAAGCCTAGACGCGCGACTGCGTGGCGGTACGATTCCGCCATGAAGTCCCAGCTCATCATCGAAGACGGGTTCTATCCGAACCCAGACCGGGTGCGTGCGGCTGCCCTGAATCGGAAGTTTGAGGTAGTCGGCAACTACCCTGGCTACCGCACTCAGGGCATTGCGTCTCCCGAGTTGAAAATCTTTCTCCAGCGCATCGTCGGCCGCCCCATCAAGAACTGGGTGATGCGCCCCGAGGACTACAACGGCGCCTACCAGTACACGACCAGCTCGATGAACTCCTGGGTGCACCGCGACCGCACCGATTGGGCGGGCATCGTGTACCTGACCCCGGACGCACCGCTCAGCGGCGGTACGGGCTTCTACCGACACAAGGAGACCGGCATCTGCGAGATACCGGCTAGCACCGGGCCCCAGATTCGCAAGCTGCTCGACCGCGACAGCTCCGACATGACCAAGTGGGACCTCATCGACCAGGTGGGGAACGTCTACAACCGCCTCGTGCTTTTCCGCGGGCGCCGTAGCCACCGCTCGATGGACTACTTCGGAACCGACATGCACACGGGTCGGCTCACCCAGCTTTTCTTCTTCAACACCGAGAGCCGCGCCTGCGTCCAGATTCCCCGCCTGGAGCCCGACCGCACAATGGCCCCCAAGGAGTGGGAGCCGCCGGCGGAGCGCCCGAAGGTCACCATGCTGATCTTCACCACGTCTCGCTACGACTACCTCGAGCAGATGCTTCACACCTTCTACAAGAACGTTGACACCAGCCAAGTGGAGCTTCACACGTTGCTGATCGATGACTACCCCCAGCGCCGCGACGAGGAGCGCCTCATGCAGCTCATCCGCATGTACGGCGTCGACCAGTGGATCTTCAACGACGAGAACATCGGCTACGCCAAGAGCTGGGAGCGGGCATGGAAGACGGTACACGCGGACACCGACTATATCTGGCACCAGGAGGAGGATTTTTGCTACGACGAACCCGTCGACATGCTCGACCTGATCGCCGCCTTCGAGGAGAGCCCCATTGAGCTGACCCAGCTCGTGCTCAAGCGCCAGGTCTGGTTTGAGTCCAACGATTGGGTCAAGGACGTCAACGAGGGTCGCGGCGGAACCGAGGTCGAGTACGGCGACCGGCGCATGATCATCAGCCAGCGGATGTTCAACGCGAACCCGTGCCTCTACAAGCGGTGGGTCATCGAGGAGGACTACCCCTTCGCACCCCAGGAGACCATCGGTGCCATCCTCAAGGAACGGTACCCCGAGCGCTACTCCGCCTTCTACGGTGGCCGACTGGATGCCCCCCGCTGCATGCACATCGGAGACGTGACTCGAGGCATCCGCCACGACGAGAAGGACCCCGCGCATCAGAAGTTCAAGCACTTCGACCCGAACAAGGAGTACGAATCCAGGTCGGGTCGACTGCTCCCCAGCGGAGGTGAATCGTGAGCTATCGAGTCGAGCGGAGCATTCGATTCGAGTGTGACAACGCGCAATGCACAGCCTTCTTCGGAGGTCCGCAGTACGTCTCCGTCGGGGTTCCCGCCGATGCCGAACCGCTAGAACACGGAATGGAGGTCATTCTGGCCGCGGGATGGATCGAGCGTGAGTGCCACGTCTACTGTCCCACCTGCGCCAAGGGTGCGTTTGCCCCTAGTGCGTCACCTGAGACAGGCTGAGCACGCGCTCGCGCAGCCCCTCAATCTCCGCCCTGGCGCCCTGGTCCTCAGCGACGAGGGCGCCAATCTTTTTGCAGGCGTGGATGATGGTCGAGTGGTCCCGGTCGAACTGCTCGCCCAGCTCGGGGAAGCTAGCCCCGGTCAGTTCGCGGCACAGGTAGGCTGCCACCATGCGTGGGTGGGTCACCGACCGAAACCGTCGGCGCGAACCGATCTGCTCGACAGTGACCTTGTAGTGTTCGGCAACGACCTTCTTGACAGTGCCGATCTCAACGAGCATCAGGTTGTCGCGCTCCCGCACGACGTCGCGTACCAGGTCGGCATCGAGGGGTCGGCCGCGCATCTGAGCGATCTCGGCAAGGGTGTTGAAGTTCTGCTCGATGTCGGACCCGCGGAGCCCCTGGATGAGCACGGAGGCCGGCGGGCGGGGAGGCTCATTGGCGGGGACCTGGGCGGTGTCGATGGCGACAAGCGAGCTGGGCATGCCCAAACCGTCGCCCGGTACCGGGAACCTGTCAAGACTGCCTACGGAGCCGTCAGAACGGCGGAGGGCTTGCGTTTCTTCGTTGCGCGTCGGCCGAAGGCGCGCACGCCCCAATAGGAGTACTTCGCTCGGAACCTGGACATCCCATCCTCAATGAGGATGTCGTACATGAGAACGTCAGCCGCCTTGCGTGTCGTTGAGCTCAAACTCGTCACGCGAATTAGCTGGTAGAGCGCGTCGTGCACAAGGCTTGCGCGCATCCAGTTCGGCGTGTCGATGGCGGGCCCGCTGGGACCGTCCCAGGCGTAGCCCTCGTCGATGGTGAGCACGCCGTCCGTGCTCAGGCGGCAAAAGCCCGCATCGCAGTCGCGCTCCGGTCGGATGCCCGTCGGAATGACGAGCTGCTTGTGCAGGCGGTACTTCCAGCGCTTCGGCATGCGCTGGTACTCGATCTGCCGGTACGGAGTGAGTGCGGACGACGCCATGCGCGCAGTGTATCAAACGCGGGTGGTACACTCGTCCAGCTCGAGGCAGCACCCCGCATGAGTCACGAATTTGAGTTCTGGGCCGCCTGTACCTCGCCCGGTATGTCCGGTGAACTGATCCGGTACCTCACGGACGGAAAGCGCGCAAAGCGCATCACCTATCGCACTTTTGCTCGTCAGGTCGACTTCGAGACTCTCCCCGGGGGCCGCGATCATCCAGCCCTGTACCGAGTCTCCGCGCCTGACAACTGGACCATCAGCTTCTGGCGAAGCTCGTTGCCCAGCGGCCAGAGGGTCTACTACTTCAAATGGTCGGGCATCGAGCACATTTTCGCGGACGAGGAGCCTGACTTTCCCGCCGAGGTCGCGTTGCTCGAGCAACGCAAGACCAACCCGCCCCGCGTCATCTGGTCGTTCGCCTCCGGGACGGCCTCTCCAGGCGAGATTGTGGGACACGCGCGGGCAGGGATGCCTCCCGGCGTGGCCATGCTGCGCTCGGAGAAGGGCTTTTCGTGGCTCTGCGGCGAGAGCGAGGCCCGCGGCGCCCCGCTCGTGTGCTGGGACACCTTGCGCCAGGTGGCCCGGACCTTCGGCGTGCCCGTATTCGTGGACTCCGGGGCCTACGGCGAGTTCGGCTCGCCCTACACGATCACCCACGCCTTGTGGAAGGCCATCTTGCGCGACCAGCTTTCGCTCGCGAGGGAGCTGGGCCCCAGCGCGGTGATCGTGATGCCCGACAAGGTCAACGACCAAAAGCAGACCCTCGCGCGGCTGCGCAAGTACCGAAAGCAGGTCAACGACATCCTCGACACCGGCGCCCACGCGGTCGTCGTCATTCAGCCTGGGCCCCGTTCGGCCATCCAGATGGCCAAGGATATATCCAAGGTCCTCGGGCGCACCGACTGGACCATCGGCTTCCCGACAACGGCGCGCGCCAACCGCAGCCCGGCCGAGCTTCGCAAGATGCTGGAGTCGCTGCCCTGGGAACCTGCGGGTGTGCACCTGCTTGGCCTCAGCCCTCACGGCAAAAAGTGGGACGCCTACATGAGCGCCCTGGCGCCGCTGGGGCCCGATGCGTGGGCATCGGCCGACGCCGTCGCCGCTCGGCGCCTCTACGGCCGAGAGAGCGGCCTCAAGCCGCTGACCATAGAAGAAGACCGCGCCCACTCCGAAATCATGGAGGAGGCCTGGACCGGCGTCTCAGACCCCCTGGTCGGCGCGCAGATCGACCCAACCGAGCAGCTCCCGGACCCGTCTGCCTGGATGATCGGAGCGGAGCGCTCGCGGATTGCGCGAGAGGCTCGACGCTTCGGGGTCCTGTCGCGCAAGGAGGCGGCCAGATTTCGCGCTCACCCGACGGCCGCCCTAGTCGAGCTCGCCGAGGCCGAGCGCTTTGGGGCCATCGCGTGGCTCGAGCAAGAGGTCGAGCAAGCGTGGTGGCGACAGGTTTCCAAGCGCGGTGGTCTGGCCTCCCAGATCCGCAAGGAGCGCGGCCGGCGTCGAGTGTTTGGGACCTCGAAGCCCCTTCCATTGTCGCTCAAGCCCCGTGTGGTGCCCCGCTCACGTCCTGGTCAGGTCGACCTTTTTGAGCTCGACGAGCCTTAGGTTCGGCTTGGTACCATCGAGGCATGACGGACAGGAAGCGCGTTGCCTCGCTGCATGACCCTAGCGTCCAGGGCGAGCTGCTGCCGGCCGTTGCGTTCAAGAACCAGCTTATTTACCTGCCCGAGGAGGAGGCATTCAACCGCCTCAACCAAAAGAGCTACGCCGATTGGGTGGTCCGCAACTACGACTGGTACATGTGGTCCCCCCAGGCCGAGCAGGACGCAGCCAAGCTGGTCAAGCGGCCCGATTTCCTATACCCGACCATGTTCCGGTCTGCGGATGACCCCATCGACCCCAAGCGCAGCGATGCCAAGGCACAAGGTGGCCGCTCCCAACATCGCTTCAAAGACAAGTGGGTCAAGCTACGACGCGAGGTGAAGAACGACCCCACCAAAGCCCGCAAGGTATTGCTCAAGGTCACCAGCGATGGGCGACCTCGGACCCTGAATCGCATTGCCTTCGACGCGTTCGGTATGACCGCGGACATCATCCCCGACTCGGTGAGGCAGGTCTTCGCCCAACTTCTCATCGACGGCAAGTTCGCGTTCACGACCTACCCGAGCAGCGAGGACATCACGGTCTACCTGTTCTGGAACGACGCCAACTGGCGCAAGTACTTCACCTGAGGGCGCGGCACTCGAGGACCACCTGGTCGCGCCAGGCGTGTGCCTCGGCGACCAGCCATCCCGCAGACTCGAGGGCCTCCCACAACTGCAAAGCGTCCATACAGTTCTGCCAGAGGCCCTCGTGCTGATCGGTTCGCTTCTCGGCGACAGCGTAGGTGAAGATGCCCCACCGGGCGCACAGTCGCATGTGGCGCAGCGCCACGACCGGGTCGGCGAGGTACTCCAGCACACCGGCAGCGACCACGTAGTTTGCGCCCCTCAACTCCTCGGGGGGCTGACTCGCAGAGCAGTCCCACTGGACGAGGCCGGGAACGTCGATCAGCGCCGAGCCGATGTAGGTGCACCGGTCCTCGATGAGCTTGCGCAGGTCCTGGGAGCCGGCGCCCACGTCCACCACGACGGCGGCGTCGGCGATGAGGGTAGAAACGAAGCGGGTCCGGTGGTGCCATGGCGACCACTCGGACCCTGCTTGTTCCGTGAAAAAGGCGATGCGTTCGGCGTCGCCCATCATGATCAGCTTCCTGGGGGAGCGACGGCAGCTTGGTACGCTAGGGCGGCGCACAGCTCCATGCCGTGCCACACGGCGCGAAGCGGGTCGGTAGCGGCGAGGTTGTCGGGGGAGTCGGGCCACTTCTGGCTGCCGTCCAGCTCGGTCAGGACGCTCTTGACGAGCGCGTCGCGGGTTTCGCTGGGCTCATCGAAAATGTCCTGGTTGTTGAGCACAGCCAAGTAGGCGCGGGAGAAGGCGAGGTCGGCTGCTTTGCCGTTGAGGTTAGTGATAAGGCGACCCACCTGTTGCAGCGCACCTTCTCGACTCCCATCAGCGTAGGTAACCAGGGCCTGATCGACGGGGGGGTGGTTCTCGTCAATAACAAAGCCCACCTGGCCGTCCTGCATGGCGAAAAAGGAGGTCAGCGGAACCGGGTCACCGTCCTTGGAGCGGATCGAGAGGTTCTGCACCAGGGCGGCTTGCGGCAGTCCGCCCTCCATCATGACCTGGAAGTCCTCACGGTTGTCGGACAGACCGACGTTGCCGAGATAGTCGAGTTGGATATCAGCCTGGGGCGCGGCCAGGAAGGTCGCGTTTTCGGCGTAGATGCCGCTCAGGTCGTAGGACTTCCCGGGGAGGCTGCCGCCGCCGTTCTTGGGTTTGAGCTCAACGGGCTCCATGGACTTGAGGACCGCTCGGGTGCCGGCCGCACCGGCGACGACACCCACGGTGCTGAGGAATAGACCGGCGGGCGTGAGGATGGCGGAAGTGATCGCGGGGTTGTCGTGGTTCATCGGGTGCTCCTAAGCAGCGCGCCATCCACGGACAACGCCGGTGATGGCCAAGGTGGTGAGGCCGAGCGCGGCAACGCCAGCGCCAATGTTTGCCCGTCGGCGCCAGGTGTCGGCCTCGTTGGTCTCGACGGGAACGGGGATGGTAGGAACGAACTCAGCCTCGGTCGAGCTACCGGACTCGGACTCGTCGTCGCCCCAACCACCGAAGGATGGCGGCGTAGGAGGCTTCTCGCCGGTCAGGGCGAATCCGCCGGTCTGGGGACGTGAGTCGTCGTACTGAGCCTTGTTGGCGAGGTAGCTCTCGCTTTGTGCGAGACCGTACTCCGAGCAGTAGATAGCCCGAAAGGCCTCATCCATAAGGCGGCGAATCGTGTTGCGGTCGCGGGTTCGTGCAGCAACGATGGCCGCACGCATCTGCCCGTAGCTGGGCTGCGCCGTCTTAGTGGAGTCCCACCCGCCGCGCTCGTTGCCGAGGACCGGCGCGAGCTGTTGGAAGGTAGGCAGCAAGTTGGCCCCGAACTGGTTGGAGGGGAACATCACCTGCCCCCACATGTTCTCGAAGGGGGTGCGTAGTCCCATACGGATCACGCCACCCTGGTCGGCGGGAAGGATGCCGTTCTCCCAGGCCGCATAGATCTGCTCGATGGTGTCGAGCTTCTCCATCGCGATGCGAAGCAGGTTGGTGACGCCAGGACGCACCGAGGGGTGAATGACGGGCGCCGACGAAGCGAGCCCTCGACCACCGCCCGAGCCGAGCATGGAGCTGATCGCGTTTCGCCGGGTACGGAGGCCAGCGCGGGCGTCGGCCTCCTCGTTGCCGTCCCAGCCGACGACGGCCTCGCCGCGAAGCAGGACGCGCGTGCCCTCCTCGTTGGTGAGCGCCATCGTGTTTCCGATGGACTCAATGAGCGGCTCGCTTCCATCCGCGATGGGCGGAATGACGACGGAGTTGCCGTCAAAAGCTCCGACAGGGACGTTGACCGACAGGTTCTCCAGGAACATGGAGGACGCGAGGGCCTCGGGCGGACAGATGCTGGCGACCGTCATGGGTCCTCAGGGTACCGCGTCGCGAGCGCTTGCGTCCACTCGGCCCTACGTCAGGCCGACCGACTCAAGCAAAATGCCATGCGCGAGGTCGTAGGTGCGCTTTTGGTGGAGCGCACCGAGCTTGTAGGTGCTCTTGAGGCCATCATCGCTGAATGCGTGAGCCCGCCTCTTGATGACACGCCGCATGGCGCGCTTGTCGATGAAGCGGTTGAGGGTCCGCATGCCCTCGCCGCCGGCCTCCAGTTCGTAGGCGCAGCGCCAGCGGGCGCTCGCAGCCCACCGAATCGGGAAACGCACCCCTTCGACGATGTGCTGCCACAGATGGAGAAGCTCATGACGGATCCACCGTGCTTGCTCAATGATGGGTCGTTCCTCAAAGTCCTCGGGCAGGTACATGACCCTCCGCAGCGTCACTGCTGGCTTGCCAGCGCGCCTCCGCTCGATGCGCACGCCCAGCTTCTTGATCTGTGCGAACGCTTCTTCGACCACCATCTGGGGCGTATGCTCCGGGGTGATCTCCGGCATCCGGTCGACCATCCGCGTGCTCTTGGCGATCTTGATGTGCTTCGCCTTGAGCTGCTTTCGTCCACGCTCTCGCTTCTTACGCTTCTTGCGCTTGCGGGCCATGTCCAGAGGCTACCACGAGCCTCAGCCGGCCTTGGGGACGCCGCCCAGGTCGAGCACCTTGATCTTGCCGCGCCGCGTGACGCCCCAATTCTCTTTGGAGGTCAGCTCAGGGGGCAAGATTCGGCAGTCGATGATGAGGTTGACGACGTGGCGAACAAAGTCGTTGGCCTCTTTTCGTTTGCGGCCCCGAAGCGAGCGAGTGCGCATGTAGTGTTGCGCCTCGCGCACGAGGGTACGTCGAGCTCGAATCACGCGGGGGTCGTTGAGGAAGTACTCGTCGGAGCTTCCGTTGCCGAAGTTGTCCTCGAGGTACTTGTCCAGGCGCCACATGGCCCGGTCAAACATGAAAAACGGGATGTGCGTCAGGTCCTCGAAGTTGCCGCTCCCGCGCGTCCGCAGCGGGTACAGGACCTGCATTTCGACCCAGGTGAAGTTGGAGGCCCATCCGTAGAAGACCGGCATCAGCGGGTTGTTGGAGCTGCGCCAGCAAAAGACCTCCGAACGGGTCTGGTTCCCAGCTCGGCGAGCGGTGGCTACCTTGAACACAATCGGGGGCTGGCCGATCACCTTGAGCAGAAACGCCGTGCGCTCCGACCCGCAGTTGATCAGGCGCAGTCCAGGAAGGACGTTTCGGCCTGGTGCGCACTGGTCGGTATCGTCCGCACGGATGGCGTGCTCTCGCAGCTCTTTGCGCCCCTTGGGGGTGCTGGCGTACTGGAGCAGGGCCCGGTACTCACGCTTGGACATTTCGCCCACCGTGAAGGGGAACCCGTACTGAGCGGTAGGCGGCGGCAGGGCCACAGGTCTTTTTACCCTAGCTCGTCTTCGTCTGCGGAGGTAAGTGCCTCGATGGCAGCGCGGATGTCATCGACGTCTGTGATGCCGCGCTGGATGAGCAGCAGCTTGATTGCTTGAAGGTCACGGCTCTTGCGTCGGCGGTCCAGCCAGGCGCGGGCGCCAGCGATCACGGGGAAGCTCAAGCCCACCCACATGGCGATCTGGTCGGCAGTGATGGAGTACTTCTCCATCAGACCAAGTGCGCCAGCTACGCCAACGCAAAAGGACACCAGCCCTGCGGCTGGGTCGGCAGCGTCGAGGGCTTTGTCGGCACGATTCTTCTTCGCCATGCCCCAAGCGTACCACGGAGCCTCAGTGTGCGAGCGGCCGTATGGGGGGTGGTTTGAGGGTGGACCTCAGGCGGGTAGGCAGTGGACTTCGAGCCGGTGGGAGTGCCCGTTGTCGACGGTCGTTTGCAGCTCGACCACCTCGCCGGCAGCCAGCTTGGCAAAGTCAGCCTCGGTCATCAGGACCTCGTGGTCGTGAAACTCCTGGCTGTCGTCCCCACGCCCGTAGCCAAGGCGAAGGGCCACGTTCTGCCAAAGCACCGGCTGCCCCGTCGCCCGCACCAACGCCTGCTGGTCCTGTTCGAACAGCATGTAATGATCGTCGGGGTTGGCGTGGTCGTCGAGGATGACCAGGGTGCAGTCGTAGGCCTGGGACGCGACCGGCTGTTTGGCTGAGCTGGCAAGCGCGCGGCGGCTCCACAAGAAACCCGCGACGCCGGCGGCGACGAGGACGACGCCTCCGATGATGTAGGGGACCTTGGAAGTTTCTTCCTCAGGGTTGCGGAGTTGGCTCATCGGATGTCTCGTTTTCGAGGGGGTCCAAGCTGGACTCCTCGAGGAACAGTAGCGGGTTGGCTGGGTCGGTGACCCCCAACAGCTTATCCTCTGCGGCCTTCTTGCGTACAGCTTTGGCCTTGTCCTCTGCCAGCCTGACCGTGTCAGGCTTCCGCACGCGGCGCACATCCGGGTCAATCTCCGCGAGCTGCTTGGACAGGTAGGTGGTGGAGTCGGAGACCTGGACCTGAGTGGCGACCAGTCCGCCAGCAACGCGGTGGACCTTGTCGTCGAGGTCTCCGTCGGCCGCCTTGAGTTCCTCAACGGCGTTGTGAAACTCCGTTTTGGCCTCGGTAATCTCCTGATGCGCTTCGCGGAAGCTCTGGTCGAGCTTGGTGTCCGTCGTCTGAAAGCGCTTATCGACCTCAGCCTCACGGTGTTGCAGCTCCAAAGCGCGGACAGCGTTCTCCTCGACCTTGTCGTAGGCCCACTTGACTGCGCCGCCCACGGTCCCCAGCACCATGACCAAGGCACCCGCCCACACGCTCATCGTATTGGCACGCTTCTCAGACAGGTCGGCACGCTTCTCGGCCGTGTTCGCCTTGCGGGTCTGGGTTGTCAGCTCGTCGGCATGCTCTTGGGCCTTGCGATTGAATCCGCTTTGCTCGCGCCGCATGATCGTGGCTACGACGCTTTCGAGGTCAGCGGTGGGGCCTCGCTCGCGGCGGCGGCCAATGGTGTAGATGTATTCGCCGTCGCGTACGCCCTCGATCTCGTACCACTGCTCCTCATCATTCTTCTTAGGAAGGCGAAGGCGCATCCGGGTCTTTCCAGATTCGCGCGCCTCGCTCAGTGCCTTCTCGACCGACAGCCGGTCGTCTCGATGAACAAGCTCGGTCAAGCTGTGACCGATGAGGTCGGCCTTTTCCCAGCCGAGGACGGTTTCAAACGCGCGATTGACCTCGAGGACTTGGCCGTCGAGGTCGCAGGTAAAAATGAGGTCGTCGGTCACCAACATTAGATTGGTGGCGGTGACCGAATGGACTGGCTTGGGTTGTGTGCTCCGCGACCGCGGTGCGTCTACTTCAGGCCTCACCCAGGGTTCTCCAGTCGAGGATTCGAGACGGCGCGTGGGCGAAGCGAGTCGTAGATGCGAAAGCCGATGTAGACGGTGGTGCCCAAGATCAGTGTACCAACGGCGACCTTCGCCAGCATGATCAGGTCATCCATCGCATCGGTAGCTTGTCCGGCCTTATCGGCCACGGATTCCTTGATCGCCTTCCACATCGCAGCCCAGCGCTCGGACTGGTGCTCGCGAAACACCACCACCTGGTTCCCGAGGGAGAACGGCACGTAGACGTCAGGCGGCTTGCGGTTGGAGTAGTTGTAGGGCGACGACTGGGTCGCCATACGCTGCTTTTCTTCGTTCGTCAGATTGATGCCTGGAAGCACCTCGAAGAAGACACCGTCGAGCAGAGGAGCCGTGACGGTGAAGTAAATGGCATCCGCACCCTCGAGGGTGTTCATCTGGTCGGCGGGGATGGCCTCGATCCGAGAGCGGTAGTGGTTGAGCCTCAGGACCCAATTTGCCGAGTCCTTCGACCACTGCGCCATGGTCTGGTTTTGGGTCAGGCCCGACTGCGCGGCGGCGACGTTGGTGTCGTCTGTGATCTTGTCCAGCTGGTCGATCAGGGCCAGCATAGCCGCCGGCGTGGCACGCGTGGGACGGCTGCTGTACCGGTCGTCGCCGGGAATGCGGGAACCCTCGGGAAAAAAGAAGTCGCGCTGCTGCTTGACGATTCCGCCGACGTCGGTGTTGGTGATGGGAGGCAAAGTGGCCATGGTGTTTTACTCGGGGTAGGCGATGACGCAGTCCCAGGTGATGTCGAAGACGTCGCCGGGTTTGACCTGGTGCTCGGCTTGCGCGTTGGGCTCAACAAGGGTGACGCGCACCTCGGCGACACTTCCGGGCTCGGAGACGCCAATGATGCGGGCAAGGACGCGGACCTGCCACGCGGTTCCAGCTCCTGCCTTCGAGACCATCAGAAGCTGGACATCGCGGCCGAGCAGCTCGTGTGGCTCTTGCGCGGGAGGCATCACGGCGCCGTCGGGCAGGTCGTCGGGGTTCGCGGGGGAGATATCAAAGTCGCCACGCTTGGCCGATGCAACAAAGTTCTCAAGCGGCCCCCCGCACAAGATCTGGGCGCTCGGGTCTTCGAGGGGTCGAAGTACCTCGGCGACGCAGTCGAGGGGGACAGCGGGAATCTTGTCGCCCAGGCGAAATCCGTGCTTGTCCGATTGGAGGCGACGGACACCAGATACGGCTGACTCGCCCTCGAGCCCGACAAGCAGCATGTTGGGGTCCTTGGGGTCGATGCCGAGGACCTTCCCCCAGGTCGCCTCAACGAAGCGTCCCTCCCAATCACCGAGCCAAAGAGCCACGTCACTGCCGACCTTGACCTGCTTGTTCGTGGATCCGAACCCGAAGTCTTTGATGCACAGGACTCGGCCGTCGCCGCCGGCGGGCGGCTTGTCGCCCCGACGTCGAGCTGCGTAGGCGTAGGTCGCGCCGAGAGCAATGCCGAGGATCGAGCCGCCGAGCAGGATTGCGGGGACCTGAAATCGAGGGTCGCGCCAGAAGGAGACGTCGACCGGGTTCATCACGCGCGCCTGCACCGCCAAAGCATAGCGCGGGCCACGACCCGCTGTCACCGCGGGCAAAAAAACGGGCCGCCCCCCCAACGCAAGAGGAGCGACCCTGAGCTTCTCGTGTAGCCCCCCCTGGGCCCCGAGAGCTACATGCCGGCGCCGACAGCAGCGCCAATGGCGCCCGTGCCGATGCCGGGAAGCTGCAACCAGGGGACGAACATGCCACCGAGCTTCATCACGCCGGTTCCGACGCCGGCTCCGATGGCAGCCTGACGCTTGGAGCCCTCGGGGGCACCCCAATGAGCGCCGGCGGCGGACATGCCGATGCTGGCGACGCCGCCAACGATGGAGACGATGCGGGCTTTCTTGAGGAGCTCGTCGGTGGCCGCCATGCTGGCGGCCATACTGTCCTCGGGAGTCTCGGTCTGGGCGATCTGGCTCATGCCGGTCATGCCACTGCGGCCGACGACGGCCACCATGGCTCCGGCGGTCGCGATGGCGCCGAGCAAAGCACCAGCAGCGGCGCCCGCAGCCGCGGCCCCGCGTCCTGGGTTGTCCTGTGGGTAGTAGTGCGCGGGGTAGTCCTGCATGGCCGAAACTATACCAGTGTCTCGAGCGACACGTCCAACGCCTGTCAAGAGCTGAGGCTAAACCAACTGAGAAACGGCTTGCACATCCCCGATAAGCCACACTTGTGCCCGTCAGTTGGTGTCTTGGCCCTCGGGGGCGGTGTCTTCGTACCCCTGGATCCGTGGCTTGTGCTCCCGATAGCACTCGGGGCAGATCGCTTGGCCGGT
>Ga0114925_10000870_pt1 | contig 14225 bp, 13 predicted proteins | sample SumtaG_2_FD_87287 | JGI IMG/M metagenome (GOLD analysis project Ga0114925, IMG submission 87287) | Deep subsurface microbial communities from Indian Ocean to uncover new lineages of life (NeLLi) - Sumatra_00607 metaG | ecosystem: Environmental > Aquatic > Marine > Oceanic > Sediment | place... | reverse complement strand
TGCCTCGTCCACGCTCTCCAGAACGGGTACATCCTGGGAATCGGCCTCTGTCGAATCACTCATCATTGACAACGTACCACCAAAGCCAACCTCTGTCCATATTGTGCCTCGAGTTACTGACACTGGCAGGAGGGACAGAAATAGGTGCCCCGACCGGCCACACGGGTTTTGACGATCGGCGTACCACATCTGCTGCAAGGTTGCCCTTTGCGGCCATATACCATGAGCTCGTTCTGGAAGCTCCCCTTCTCCCCTCGGGAGTCTACGTAATCGGAAATCGTCGTGCCCTTTCTTCGGATTGCGGATCGCAGAACCTTTTGCACGGTACGAAGAAGCGACGCAGTTCGCTCAGAGTCCAGGGAGCATGCCTGCTTGAGGGGCGAGATCTGCTCCCGGAAGAGGATCTCATCCGTGTAGATATTTCCCAATCCCGCGACAACCGTCTGGTCTAAGAGAGCGGCTTTGATGCAGCGTCCGGTCTTCCGCAATGCCCTGTGAAGCTGTAACGCGGAGATGCCCAGCGCATCCGGTCCCAATTTCTTTTCTTTAATGAACTCTTCTACCCTCCCCTCGAGGAGTTTCAACCTGCCGAACTTGCGCACGTCGCGAAAGACAATCTTCATCTCCCGATTCGCCAAGAACAGCTCAAGATGGGTGTGCTTGTCAACTCTCTGCACTCTGGGAACTAAAAGCAGCTGTCCGGTCATACGCAGATGAAGGGCCAGAGCCACATCCCCACTCAGCAGGAAGAATAGGTACTTGCCGTGTCTGCGGAGATTTTCGAACCTACGACCTCGGACAGCTTCGGCGAAACAAACGGGATCAGGGGCTACAACAGCCGGGAAATGGCAGAGAACATCTTCGATTGTCAGCCCCAGAACTTGAGCAGCCAATCCCTGGGCCAGATTTTCCACCTCCGGCAACTCAGGCACCGCGTCAATCCTTTAAAGCGGAGCACCTAGGCCAGGGACGATTGAAGGAACTCGAATATGTCTCGAGCTTTTGGAGGACATCCGTTCACAAATCTCTGGAACCCTCTGGTACAGACGCCGATCCCCAAATCACTCATCCGGAGGCCCCGGTATCCCTGGCCGACGCATATCTTTTTACGGAGACGAACTCCGTCTCTGCCGTACTTCTTTTGAAGGTCGTAGGGCTTTTTCCCGTAGGCCACAGCCAGTTGCCTGGGGTTCATGGGCCGAGCGAACCGACAGCACGTTCGACAATACGGCAGACCTGCTGTACCGCCTTGGAGGAGACATCGTGATGGGTTACGATACGGATCCAACCATCATCGGGAGGATTGATCCTCACGCCCCCGCGCAGAAGCTCCTCCACCAGCCTCTGCTCCCTGTCCCCATCACCGGGGTCCCGGTAGCGCAGAAAGGACATATCAATCTTCACAGGTACAGGCTGCACCTCGAAGATCTCGAGTTTGTCGAACACCCGGGCTATCTCCTCCGCCTTGATCCGGTCCTCCGGCAGCCGCTGCCGCATGTTCTTGAGCGCGACCAGCCCGGCGGCGGCAATCACTCCGGCCTGACGCATTCCGCCGCCCATGATTTTTCGCTTCTTCCGGGCTATTTGAATGAACTCGCCGCCGCCGGCCAACATCGAACCCACCGGCGCACACAAACCCTTCGAAAGGCAGAACATCACCGAATCGGTCAGCTCGACGATCCGCCTCGCTTCGACCCCGAGATAGTGGGCGGCGTTGAACAGGCGGGCGCCGTCTAGGTGCACCGGGATATCCAATGAGTGGGCCCGGCGAATGATATCCATCATGACCTCGAGGGGCATGACCTCACCATTGCCGAGAGCGTTCTCCAAGGCGATAAGATCTGTTTGCGGCCAGTGTATATCCTGCCCGAGCCGAAGATGCGCCTCGATATCACCCCAAACCGGATATGCTCCCCGCGGAGTGAAGGTTCGAAGCTGGGCACCGGCAATCACGGCTGCCGCTCCTACCTCATCCTGCACGATATGGCTCTGTTCGCTCAGCACCACTTCATTACCCCGCCTGCAGTGGGTGAACAGGGCAAGCTGATTCCCGAACGTCCCGGAGGGCACAAACAGGGCGGATTCCTGTCCGACCAGTTCCGCGGCAAAGGCTTCCAATTCGTTTACCGTAGGGTCTTCGCCGTACACATCATCCCCCACTTCCGCACGATACATGGCTTTGCGCATATCTTCTGTCGGTTTGGTCACCGTGTCGGAACGAAGATCGATTATCCCCATCAGCTCTGTTCTCCCTCTGCTGCATCTTTCAGATTCTTTAACAATGTCTGTTCGGATCCTCGAACCTTCTGAAGCCGTTGGACCTCCTTCTGTCCTTCCGAGACCTGGACGCGGAGGGTGCCAATTTCTCGCTGCCGTGATTCGATATCAGCACCCAGCTTCGAAATCCATGGACTCACCGGATCGTGTACCCCGGAACAGACTTCCAAGAGCCTCAAAGACCTCATGCAGCTGCCCTTCGATAGGCTGGATTTCCGTTTCGATTTCCCGCACACGTCTCTGATGGGATTTGTCCGCGTCGAGAGTTTTCAACTCGTTCCATATTCTCCCCTGCTCCTCCAGCTCCTTTTCCTGCCGCCTCAGCGATCTAGGTCTTCCTGTCGCGAATCTCCCGTTCGAGCTCCTCGTTACGGGCAACAGGTTGGAGTATTTTTTTCACCTGTTGGCGGCTCTCGGGAAGCTGGTGGCGCAGGTCTTGAATCCGCCTGTGGAGTTCCTTCATCTCCGGAGTACTCAACACCTCGGCCTCCCACCGCTCAAGCCTCCAAGCCGAGCCCCTTGTCGATGATCGCTTTGGTAACGCTCAGGACCTCTCCGGTTTCAACCCGCACCAGCTTTAGAAACAGCTCGTATCCCTTGGCCGTGGAATAGAGCTTCCCGATGATGAGAAGCTCTGCCCCGAGCAGCTCCCCGACCTTTGCTGCCCCCTGCTCCTCGGCTAAATCCGACAGCTGCAATTCGAGCTCTTCCAAAACACTCTGGAGATCTTTGCGCTCAACGATTCGGAAAAGCTCCTTGAACATCTTGTCCTTTCCGAAGCTCAAGAGCAATTGCTCCGTGAAGTACTCCGAGTTGAGACTTAAACGTTTTTGGGCCGGGCTGAGAGGAAGTACGGCTGCAGCTGTGCCTTTGGGGATTCGAAAGGTGGAATAGTCGATCAGCTGGGATACCGCCATGGAGAAGAGCTTGTTCAGCGTCTCCTCCCTTTCCTCCGTACCGATTTTACTGGCCGTGAAGTACTCCTCCTCCTCTTCAATCGGCTGGTCGGTTATATGGGAAAGCTCCTCCTTGGCGAAACGAATAATGATGGCTTCCAGCTTGTCCGTCTGATAGTTGGCCCCTGTGTGGTGGCTGACACTACCCGGCGCCCCACCCTCGCTCTCGCCGGTTTCACCGTAGCTGAGGAATATGTACTTCGCCGAAGTGTACTGGGCGATCTGTCGTAGTACGACCTCTCCCAGCAGGTCGAGACCACCTGTTCCGACACTGAAAATCTTTATCCCCTTCTCCTTCGCCTCCTTGACCGCTTGAGCGTAGGTATATCGCTGACCGTAGTCTAAGTGCGGCGGCGCGTCTGTAATGATGAAACCGAGGCGCACCCCTCCACGACTCCAGGACAACCGCATGGCCTGCTCGAGTGCGGACTGGAGATCCTCCGGCGTATCCCCTCCTCCGGAGGCTTCTACCGCATCGAGGGCCGATTGGAACTCCTGGAGGTTTTCGGTAAAAGGAACGACCTCGGTCACGTATTCATCCCCGCGATCCTTGTACAGGACCATCCCGAATCGTACCCGCGGTTTCGACGAAAGTGAGACCAGGTTGAGTTTGATGAGCTCGATCGTGGTTTTCAGTCGCTGAATTTCTTCACCCATGCTTCCGGTTGTATCGAGGATGAAGAGCAGATCCAAAGGAATCCGGCTCATTTCGGCCCGAGGTGCACCAAAGGCGATCAGGATCTCCCGTCGGCCGAAACGATCCAGGGAGACGGTCTCACGCTGCTGGTTATAGGTGACCTCTATCGTATACCCCTGCTGATCTCCGTATTCGGCAGGGAACAGGAGAAAACTTCCATCGGCATAGGTCGTTCCCCTGCCGAGGAAACTCCGATTCGGCCCGTACACGGCGACCCCGGCGTCGGGAATAGACTTGCCTTCGCTGTCATGGACCTTGAGCATGATCCGCTCTTCGATTGGGATCGGTATATGATCGACCTGGGCGCCGTAGGTGCTCAGGAATTGCACGAAGTAGTTGAACTGCTTGTTGTCGTCGGCGAATCCGGCTTTCAGGCCCGAGACCTGGGGTCTTGTGGAGGAGCCGGTGGAGCGACTCGATACGGTTCCCGATGGGGCCGTTTTCGCCTCCGGCACTGCATCGGCGATTTCCCCGGCTTCCGACTCTCCGCTCCAGGGAGCTTCCACTTTTTCATCGGCGGCGCTTTCCCTCTTTGCCGCCCCGGAAGCCTTTGACACTTCCTCACGCGAGGGCGGGGATTCGGAAGCCTCCGGCTCCACCAGCTCCCGGGCAGACTCTTCCTTCTCGCCAAACCCCATGCAGGACAGGAGAGCAAGCACGAACAGCGACAGAAAAAACAGCTTCCAGACAGTGGCTTTTGGTTTCATCCTCTTATCTCCTTACGAACCCCGGGAGCGCCCATCCGTTCATGGAATAGTCCAATGACGAGCTGTCCCAACAGTCGTGTTTATAGCATAGCCAAAAAATGCGGGATGATGTAGATCCACAGGCAACAAAATTGTGACTGGAATTTATCGATGGACTTTCGGAATTCCTTCCGGAGGGCTTAGCGGAACATGTTTTGGACGATATCCCGGCGCCGAACGGAGTAAGAAACTTCGCTGGAGTCCACCTCCAGCCACACCTCCACTTTGCCGATCATCTCCCGGATTTCCCGCTGTTCCCGGATCGGTCCGGACAGGTCGTAGCTGTGGATCTCACCGTCGTAGCTGATCACCACCGTATAGTCCAACTCATCGTCCCGACGTCGAGCCTCTGCGACCAGCTCAATCGGGACAGGCCGACCCTCCCGATCTATGAAGGAGGCATCATGTTCCCGGCGGACACTCCCATCTGCCTCCAACTCCCGAAAGCTGATGTCTTCCCGTACCAACCGCTGAAGGCCGTAGATGATCTCATTGAAATGGCGGGCTTTGGCGCGAACAACACTCCGTTTCCCCGGCTGGATCTCCACCTCCTCCTCCCAGTCGTGGAAGGTAATCTCCGGCTGCTTGACAACACCAAAACTGTAAAGGTGAATGCGCAGGCGGTGGGTCCCCGGCGACAGATCTTCGATCTCGAAGGGAACACGGGAATTCCCCGTTGTATAGCCGACGAACTCATCATCCACAAAGATCTCCGCGTCGATCAGATGGGAGAACAGGTGGACCGAACCCGGTTTCTCATCCTGGAGCGAGATGATCGAACGGTCGTGCTGATCCGACTGCAGGGCCACTTCCCGTCCTGTCAACCGGAAGATGATCTGTTCGGCTATCGAATGTAGGGTGTTCTCGCTGGCCCCGCGCTCCGAGAAGGTGAGGGTGCGGGCACTGACCACCTCGAGCAAACGAATCGTAATCAGAACATCCCTGCCCAGAAAGACGTACTCCCCCCGCAGCAGATAATCCGCCCCAAGGATCCTGCCGACCTCGATAGCCTTGTTCTGATCCTCCGCCAGGCTGCTCAGCTGCAGCTCCTGCTCCCTCAGGATGTCGTCCAGATCGCTGCGATTCACGACCTCGATGTCCCGGGCCCCCGTTAGGTCGAAGAGCAGCAGGCCGCGGATGATCCCTTCCAGATAGTCGTAGCGGGGATTGGCGCTCAAGTTGTCGACCGACAGAAAGGCGATGTTGACGGGGAGGGAGAATCCGTGTACCGCGGTCAGGCACAGGAAAACGACCAGCAGGAATGAAAAACATACGCGAGAAGGCTTCGGACTTGTCATCGTCATTTGGTACTTATGTATAGTCGAGGTTTCCATAGTGTATCAGGTGTTTCCATTGCTTGAAACTCTATCCAGTCAAATTCAGAAAAAATCACAATTCCATACCGGATGCTGTCTGTTGATCCCGCTACAATCGGATCCAGATTGATGAGCTCGACTCCGGGGTTTATCTGGGGATAATGTCGAACAGACACATCTATATTAAAAAACCAGGTTGGTCGACAAGAGAATAATAAATCGGTGGTGCCCAATCCATGATAATCGGATGAATCCTGATTACTGTTTCGGGAGTTGTTTGAACAGATTTATACAGTCTCAAGTATATCCTGTCAAAATCGTCGGGAATTTCGCTGACATCGAACTGTATCACAATGACAGACATAAGTGTGGAATTTTGTGCGATTAACAAAGCACTCGCGTCGTACCAACCGGTTTCCTCAGCATAGCCGTCGATCTCCGGATATACCTCGACAAACTCATTGTCCGGATCTAAAGGGTTGTAACGGCCTTCTCGGGAAACAAAGAATACATCGCAGCCCACAACCGCTGCCAAAAGAACGATAATCCCGATGCACCTAATTGCTTTCGACACAACGATCTCCTACACTAGAACGAAATCTGCAAAGCAACTCCGTTGGGCAGCGGGAGAAGCCGTAGTTTTTCCGGCCTTACCTGCCGCGGTTCGGCACGGGTTTTCCCGCCCCCGATATCCGTAAAAAAGGGCAATAGCATCCCTACTCCGCCGACGGCCCAGAACCCGTAGGACAGAACACTGTTCAGGACGTATCGGTCGTAGGCTTTTTCGTCCATTCCGTCGCTCTCGATGAAGGTCTGCCTGTGGTTCAAGGCCACCGTTCGGGTAACACTTCCCAGTCCAACCAGGGAAACACCAGCTACCAGGGAGACCTTGTCCCAGAATCCCGAGATGGGCTCCTCCTTCGGACCGGGAATGAAAAAGGCTGTAATCATTCCTGCACCCCCGACCAGCCAGAAGGCGTAGCTGGTCAATCGCTCGATGCTGTAGAGGATGTACCCGTTCCGATAGCGGGTGTACAGCTCATCCACATCGATTCCGGCCGCCATGTAGTCTTCGTAGAGGAAGTCGTTGGTGTAGCGCTGGGCAGCGGCCATCAGGTCGAGTACGTTGCCCGCAATGGATAACGCCGCGCCCGCGGTGAAGAGTGTTTTCCCCCAACGGGAGAGACGGAAAGCCCTGTCCGGAAATACGGCCAGGTAGGTGGGGACCGAGGCGACAGCCAGGGACCAGGACACGTAGGACAGGGTGGTTGTGAAGGAGTAGCCGAATTGGGCGTCGGATGTCTTACGGCGCAGCTCGAAACCGGTGCTTCCCATGACGTTACCGAGCTCTAGCAGAAATATACCGCCGCAGATGTTCACCAGAGGCCACAGATCGGCTTTGCCAAGTTTTTCCGTCGGCCCAGGGGTAAGATCCGGACTCGGTCCTGTTCCCTCACCCGGCGCTTGAATTTCCGGACCGCTCTTCGCTGCGTCAGCTCCCGGCTCGGCCGCCTCCGCGGAGCCAGCAGCTGCCGAAGTTCCCGAATCCTGTTCCTCCACCAAGCTTCCCGGCACGGCTCTTCTCACCAAGCCTATGGTCAAATCTCTGCAAGCCGATTCCAGATCATCTACTTCTGCCGCACTGATTGAGTCCGCGGCGATGGTGCGGGAGGCGGCGACGTCAATGACCTTGGCATTCACGATGTACCTGTCCTCGGATAGAGCAACAGAACCGAGCACGATATGGTCTGCCGACAGCTTCCGCCCTATTTCGACGGCGCAGTCATTAGATTTACACTCAGGCGTAGTGTCCCCTGCGGTTGCCAGGATTTGGTCCCTCTGCTCGGCAGTCACGACCTCGTATACCCCTGTATCGATAAAATTAGTCTCCATGAAGGCGTATACGATGCCGGCGTCGGCCCGAGATACTCTTATGGGTTCGAAGGGCAGAATTCCCACTACAAGTTTTTCCTGGGAAAAGCCGGAGTAGGAAGCGGCAAATAGAAACAGGAGAAAAAACAGGTGAGTTCTGAACCTGGTGACAGTGATATTGATCCCCATGTGCAACGGCAGCTGTCTCTTACTATCTATATACCTTATCGGTGAAAACTCAACGGGATTTCGAGTTTAAACTTGCTATTCCAGCTATTCTTGCACAGCAAAGATCAGGCGGAAAATCCCTTTTCCCGATGAGCTTTGGCCATCTCCACGTATTTTTGTGCCCACCGCTGGTTGGTTTGGCGGGTGTTCTCATCGATCCGACGAATCAGGCGGCCCGGAACACCCGCCGTCAGGGAGAAGGGCTCGACAACGACGTTTTCCCGGATCAGAGTCCCGGCGGCGATGATGCTTCCCCTGCCTATTACGGCTCCGGACAGTATGATCGCTCCCATTCCGATCAAGCAGTCTGATTCGACTGTGCAGGCATGAAGGATCACCCCATGTCCGACCGTGACATTGTCCTGAACAATGCAGGGCCTGTCGTTTTCCACGTGCAGGATTGAGCCGTCCTGTATGTTGCTGTTGGCACCGATCTCTACATAATTGATGTCCCCGCGGATCACCGTGTTGTACCAGACCGAAGAACCCGCGGCCAACCGCACGTCCCCCACAACCTGGGCACCCCGTGCAATAAATACACTCGGATCAATCTGGGGATCGGTATCGAGCATGTTTTTCGGAAGATCGGTTTTATCCATCTGCTGGCTCCTCGTCGTTGTGTGTTTCTAATTTCAGAAAACCTGCACGAACAATAGACATTCCGGCAAAACCTGCCATAATGCCAGAACAATACGAAGGAACGGTGAAACATACTACCGCCTGAGTGTAACATTTTCTTTTTGTTGTGATGACGGCTGTCATTTTGTTTTTATTTGCTTTTGCAGGCTACTCGATTCACGCCATTGCGCAGGCAGGTCAGAAGATAGGGCTCGCGATCACCGCCCGACATAGAGCCAAGGGGGTAATCGTTTGGATCCTATCGACACTCTCGATGCCTATCTCCGTGTTCTTGATCCTATACGCGGTATCGATTGGAAACGCATCTTTGGTGGGAGCAATGTCCGGATCGGGCCTGGCAACTCTTGCCGTCTTTTCCCATCTCTATATGCATGAGGGCATTTCAAAACAGGAGCTGATCGGCGTTTTCACGGTTATTGTTGCAGCAATTCTTATCGGTTTCTTCAGGCTCGACACGATCGCCAAAGCGCCTTCGTTGTCCGCCCTCTACATCTACCTACCCGTAGTCTGCGGTTCATATCTATTGCTCTGGTTGTTATTCAGAAGGCAGACAAATATCGTTGGCATCGTGATCGCGGGATTCGCCGGAGCCTTGGGAGGCTTTGTTCCACTATTTCAGAAAGTGTCTATCTCCCCACGCGGTCTATCCCAACCACTTCTCCACTTTCACTTCCGATCCGAAAGCCCGATTACCACACTGCTGCAGAAGGGGGCTGATCTATTATCCAATCCCTGGGCACTGGCCTGGATCATGGCCTCCCTGTTGTCGATGGTCGTTATGCAGTTTGCCTACCGGAGGGGAAAGGCGATCCAATTGATCCCGGCTTTCGCGGCCAACACCATCGCCATTCCTGTAGTTGGCGGCATAGTGGCCTTCCAAGAGAGGCTACACCCGGTTCAGTGGATCGGCGTTGCTCTCATCATAACCGGTGTGTTCCTGCTAACCCTGAAAACGAGTTACACCATTCATCCTTCCAAACGGACCCAGTGAAGCCCTCCAGTTTTCCCGTCTCTCTGTTGACTAAGCGCTGAGTTTATTGCGATCCTTGATACCATCTATCCGCCTGTAAGTCGAATCGGCGTTTGCCGGCGGCAGATCGTATCTGAGGAGTGCCTGTCTATGCGTAAAGCTATTGCTGCCCTCATGGTAGCCGTGCTTGTTTTCCCCCTGTTACTGGCTGCCCTCATGACCTTTTCTGTCAGCACCTGGGCTTTTGACCGAGGATTCTACCTGCAACTGGTCTCGGATGAACGCATCTACGAGGCGATCTTGAGCGAGACAGCCTGGGAGCAGGAACAGATATTCGAGGTCACCGAGTTCGACGGCATTCCCGGTGATGCTCTGGTCAAAGCCCTGCGGGAGGTAATTACCCCTAACTATCTGCGTTCCCAGGCGGTGATCCTGGTCAACGATGCCTTCGATGCCGTCGAAGGGCATGCTTCCGTTTTAGAGCTGACCGTCGATCTGACACCGTTGAAAGACAGGCTTCGGGGCGAGGCGGGTGATCGATTCTCCCGCTCGTTGGCGGCAAACCTTCCCGTCTGCTCTACCGGAGAACAGGCCTTCGCGCCGGGGGCACAGTTGCCTCGCTGTCGACCCGCGAACCTTTCCGAAGAACGCGCTGCAGAGGTGATAGTTGAAGCGCTACCGGCATTCCTCGACAGCCTGCCGGATGCCTATCCTCAGCCCCCCGAGACGATACATTTCTACTACACGCCGGAGGATGAGTTTTGGACCGGCTTGGTCGGAACAAACCGGCTGATCTGGGTCAACATTCTCTTGGCCCTTGTTGCAGCGAGCTTCTGGGTGGGCACGGCCTTTGTCGGTGGTGAAAATCGCCGCCGGATCGTGCAGTGGCTGGGCTGGCCGCTATTTGTTCCTGCCGTACTGATCCTGATCGGAGGGATAGCGATCCGGATAGCGGCGGGCTGGCCTTGGATCGACTACGGGCTGAGTTCCTGGGTCGCAACTGACGTCTGGTACAGTGCCGAGATTGCTGAAGTGTTTGCAACGATTGCCCGTTCCGCCATAAAGGCGATCGCTCGGGGTTTCCTTGTAACAGGAGGAATTTCTATCGGGATATCCATGGGGCTGATCGTTTGGTCCTATTCGATCCAGGCAGAAGAGGAATAAAGAAAATATAGGACGGAGGACTCAGGTGACAAGGATACAATTCCCGAAAGATTTCCTATGGGGTACGGCAACGGCCTCGTATCAGATCGAGGGCGCCGTGAACGAAGATGGTCGCGGGGAGACCATTTGGGACCGTTTCAGCCACACGCCGGGAAAAGTATACGAGAACCAGAACGGCGATGTAGCCTGCGACCATTATCATCGATACAGGGAAGATATCCGGCTGATGAAGGAGATCGGCCTAAAATCCTATCGTTTTTCCGTCGCCTGGTCGCGGGTATATCCCAACGGCGGCGGCAGGCTCAACACCCCTGGGATCGATTTCTACCGGCGCTTGGTTGACGAGCTTCTAGGCAGCGGAATCATTCCCATGATCACCCTTTATCACTGGGATCTGCCTCAGAGCCTTCAGGACAAGGGGGGCTGGAGCCGACGGGACACCGTGAAATACTTTTTGGATTTTGCGGGCGCCATGTTTGATGCGCTTTGCGACCGGGTGCAGCTGTGGATTACACACAACGAGCCCTGGGTGGCTGCCTATATAGGACACAAAACCGGCGCCCACGCTCCGGGAATACGGGACGCGGGAACGGCTCTGCAAGTGTCCCACCACCTGCTTCTCTCCCATGCTCAGGCAGTTCAGCTTTTTCAAGAGTACAGGAAAGCTGGCGGCCAAATCGGGATCTCCCTGAATATTACCCCCGCTTACCCGGATACGGATTCTCCCGAGGATGAGCAGGCCGCTCAGTACTACGACGGCTATCAAAACCGATGGTTTCTCGATCCGATATTCAAAGGTCAGTATCCCGAGGATATGTTCGAGCTGTATCGGCAGCAGTACGAGGCCCCGAGAATCGAATCCGAAGACCTCGAGGATTTTAAGAAAAGCCGCATCGATTTCCTCGGCGTGAACTACTACACACGCAAGATCCTCCGCCGGCCGGAGAGACAAAACGAGCTGTTTGCAGAGCTCCGGCCGGACTATCAAGGGGTCCAGTTCACCGAGATGGACTGGGAAGTGTATCCGGATGGTCTGTATACGCTTCTCACCCGGATCCAAAAGGACTACGATCCCCCCGCGCTGTATGTCACGGAAAACGGGATTGCCTGCAGGGATGCGCCATCTGCGGACGGCCAGATTCAAGACGATGACCGAATCGCCTATCTGCGGGACCACTTCAGCGCGGCACACAGGGCCATGCAGGACGGGGTCAAGCTCGCGGGCTATCAAGTATGGAGCCTGATCGACAACTTCGAATGGGCCCATGGATTCAGCAAACGCTTCGGCATCGTGTACGTGGATTACAAAACCCAAGCCCGCACCCTGAAGAAGAGTGCTCACTGGTACCGAGAGGTCATCAACAACTCCGGATTCTAGAGCTGCCGCAGCGGCGCGTGCTCCAAGGCGACCTTTATTCTCTGACAGCAACAACAGACAGGGTCACAACCAGCGCGACAAGTGATCCGGCGATCCCCATAGCCACGGTTAGGGAAAGGGGAGCGAGTATTCCTCTACCGGCTTTTCCCGATAGCAGTAATGGCATAACTCCAGCAATTGTCGTAAGGGAAGACACAACCAGAGGTCTTAGTTTTTTCACTAACGCCTTGTAGACTCTTTCTACGGTTACCCGGCCTCCACGAAGATCGGCAAACACGAGAATGGCATTGTTCACGGCAATCCCGCTCGTCAGGATCAGACCGATGATCACAGGCAAAGTGAATGGCCAGGAAATTACCTTCAGAGCCAAGAGAGGACAGACGAAGGAGAAGGGAATTTGAAGCAGGATGATGCCGGAAATACGGATCGATTCAAACTGAAACATGAGTATGAAGAAGATCAGAAGCACCGCCAGACCCAGGCTCACCAGCACGGCTTTCGCCAGCAGAATCTCCTCCTCCACTTCCCTGCCGATGTCCCCCCGATATTCCGGTGGAAAAGGAAAAGTTTCCAGGATCCCCCGGGTGGTCCGCAGGAGTTTAGCTCTGCTCCTCCAGTCGGTCAGGATGGATAGGCTTAGACTCCTGGATCGATTGAGGTGGTAGATCCTTCCGCTCTGCTCTTGCTCGGTCACATGCACGAGCGAACCAACCGGAAGGGCGCCGGTGCGGGACGGCAGCTGCAGCAGCATCTCAACACTCCGCTGTTCCTGGTTGAGGTTTTTCGATTGCAGCACCATATCCATTTCCTCCGGACCGGTTGTCCACTTGTCTACAACGGGTGCGGATAGAGCCCAATACATCTGGGAGTACAACTGCCTCGGATCCAGGCCTGCCTGGGAAACCTTCGTCAAATCGACATGCAGCGTCCTTGCAGGAAGCACGTCTTTGAAATGGAAAACAACCCCTTTGGTTCCGGGCAGCCCGTGAAGGTCCTGAGCCAGCTGAACAGCCAACCTTTTCAACTCATCCAACCTTGGACCCGAGAGTGTCAGAGTAAACGAAGTCCCTTCGGTTGAGCCATCGGGGAAATGCAGGAACCCTTCCCCAAGAGTGTCTTCCTGCTCCCGGAGGAAGGCCACCAACTGCCCTGTGTTCACAGCTTCTGCCGTCTGCACATAAAAGATCGCCCGTTCGCGTTCATAGCGGCTACTCACCCGATCCACACCTCTATAGGCCAAGAGAGTTCGTTCCATGGAGGAAGCCGCCTGCACGATGAACTCCTTTGTATATCCGCTTGGATACTCAACGGAGAAATGAGTCACTTCATCCCTCAGCCCGGTAAATCCCATTCCGCGCCTCTGCGATCCGAATGCCATGATAAAAAGGACACAAGCCGTGACAACAGCCGCAATCGAAATCGGCCATCGGATCCTGTTCATTATGGAGACAAGAGCACGAATCCAGCCTAGAATTGTGTCCTTTCCACGAGCAAACTCCAAAATCCTCAAACCTTGTCTGCCGGTTGCGGTGCTTGCGGCTCTGCGGGTTCTATAGAACCAGTGCAGAAAGGTGGGAAGGAAGAGGAAAACAAATAGACAAGAGGCAACCACCGACCCGGCCACCGAGACGGCAAGACCTTTGAACTGATGAACCAACACAGAAGGAGCGAAAAACAGGGGGAGGAAAACCGCAATCGTTGTGGCGGCGGAGAACAGAATCGGGCCACGAGACACGAACACCGCCTTTCGGTAGTCCATACCTGATTGGAAGTACTCCTCAACGAAGATGACACCTGCATCGATTACCAGTCCGACGCCTATCACTATCGCTTTACATTTTGTAAATAAAATGATATGTTCCATTATAGAGGGGATAGTTATGACCGGAGTGTATTGCAGAGTTTCAACGGCAAAACAAGGAAAAGATGGTTATTCATTAGGCCAGCAGGAAGAAAGAGGCAAGGCGTTTGCTGGAAGTATT
>Ga0114925_10000869_pt1 | contig 14226 bp, 12 predicted proteins | sample SumtaG_2_FD_87287 | JGI IMG/M metagenome (GOLD analysis project Ga0114925, IMG submission 87287) | Deep subsurface microbial communities from Indian Ocean to uncover new lineages of life (NeLLi) - Sumatra_00607 metaG | ecosystem: Environmental > Aquatic > Marine > Oceanic > Sediment | place... | reverse complement strand
CCTGCGCCGCGTACATTTCCCGAGGGTGCATCCACGAGCAGATCTTGGCCGGCACCGTAGCAGCCGCATTCATCGGCAAAGCCGGTTGCTTTAATAAAGCAGTCCCAGGCAAATTGATGAATTTTAGGATTGTCTGATCCTTTTGTGTGAGACATGATCAAGCAAATATCATCGCCGGTGTGCGTGACTTTGCCATCCAATAGCAGTTTCTTTTTGATAGCAGCGGTGACCATTTTTTTGACGGAGTCCATCATCTTCTGGGTTGGTTTGGTGTGGCCCCCCACCGAACCCACGTCTGCCTTGATCACTGAAATGGTTATTTTCATTTTTCTCCTTTTATATGTGCTTTTTTTGCCGAATTGAAGCTTATTCAAATTTCACGTATGATGATAAAACTGTTTATAAAGGTATAAAACTGTTTTGGGTTTTGTCATGAAAATTTCGATTGCATGGGTTTTTGATCATATTGATGCGGATGTTGGCAAGGTGGATGTCCCCACACTTATTGAGCGGTTTAATGAAACAACCGCAGAAATTGAGGGGTTCCAGAAGATAAAGATCGATCTCGATCTATTTTCTTTGGTGCAGGTCAGTTCTATTGAATCAAAGGTGAAGGTATATTCATCTGAATGGGATCTTGATACGTCTCTTTCCAAAAGAGAGGATGCTCTTTCTGAGCATTGGTATCTCATGATCAAGCGTGGCAAAGGCTATGATTGGGCAATGTCCATTGATCTTGGTGGACAAAAGGAGATGCTTCTGCCGGCACTTTCTGTTTCTGCAGCAGAACAAAAAGGGGGATGGAAAAAGAAGTTTGCGGCGATCGATTATGTTTTTACGGTCGATAATAAATCAATTACGCATCGCCCCGATATGTGGGGGCATCGCGGGTTTGCGCGTGAGATTGCGGCGTTGTTGAATCTTCCGTTAAAGCCGCTGGAAGATTTTGTGGTGGATCATGAGATTAAACCGTATGATCATGCAGCCCCAGCTGATAAGGATACACCGATTGGTATTACGATTGACGATCGCGAGAAATGTCGCCGCTTTGCGGGATTGTATATGCCAAAGATTGAGATGCGTCCGTCACTCTTATGGATGGCAACGCGTTTGTCTCGCGTAGATAGCCGTTCGATTAACGCAGTGGTTGATTTCACCAACTATGTGATGCTTGATTTGAGTCAACCAATGCATTCCTTTGATGCGGAAGAATTAACAAACAAATCCATCAGTGCGCGATCAGCGCTCAATAAAGAGAAACTCACGTTGCTTGACGATCAAGCGATTGAGCTGTGTTCTGAAGATTTGGTGATTTCTGATGGAGATCGGCCGGTGGCGCTTGCAGGAGTGATGGGAGGTAAGCGATCGGGAGTAACCTCGGAAACAGCATCGCTTTTTCTAGAATCGGCCAATTTTGAGGCTGCCACGATACGACGAACGTCGCAGCGATACAAATTGCGTACCGAGGCATCTGCCCGTTTTGAAAAAAGTTTAGACCCCAACCAAAATACGGATGCTATTTTGCGCTTTTTAAAACTGCTTGATGATGCAAAGATACCGTATGATGCTGCACCTTCCATTGCATCATTAGGTGCGCCAGCAGAGCCTTTGGAACTCGTGGTAACGCAATCATTTATTGAATCCCGATTGGGAACCACCGTGGCCCCTGATTTTGTGGTGGACACGCTCACAAAATTGGCATTTGGCGTGAATGAAATGGAGGAAGGAGACTCTCGTACCTACCTACTAGTAGTGCCTACATTTCGATCTACAAAAGATATAACGATTCCGATAGATATCGTAGAGGAAGTAGGGCGTTTTTATGGGTATAGCTCGATTCCATTCGAACTGCCATCACTGAAAACAGAAGTATCGAATAACTATTGGGTCCATCAGATTTATAAAATGAAAGAGTTGCTAGCATTTGGCTTATCGATGCGGGAACTGTATTCCTACTCCTTATTTGATGAATCATTCTTGCGTGCCATCAACTGGGGGCCAGATCAAACGGCACAGATAAAAGATCCCGTTTCTGAAAATTTATATCGCTTGGTTACCACGCTTGTGCCGAATTTGCTCAAAGCTGTTCAAGAAAATAGTGCTGATCATGATCAGTTGCGTTTTTTTGAATGGGGACGCTGCTGGGCAAAAGAGGGGGGTAATATTACGGAATCAAAAGCGCTTGCAGGTATTATATTTGATAAGAAAAAGCCAGTTGATTTTTATGATGCAAAAGTATTATTGGAGCAGTTCTTTGCGATGCTCCATCTGCCGGTGCAATGGCAGCATGCCGATACGGTGTCTTATCCATGGTTTCATGATGCACAAACAGCGGTTCTGCTGCATGAAGGAAAAACAATCGGGATGGCCGGAACAGCGAACCCGCTTTTCTTGAGAGAGGTGGCCGAAGGGTATGCATTTATTTTTGAATTGAATGGGGATTTTCTTGAGCGGTATGTGCGCCCAGAACACCGCTTTGTGCCGTTGTCAAAATATCCTGAGGTTGATAGGGATGTGAGTATGCTCGTACCACTTTCGCTTACGGTGGATGAGCTTGAGCACATGATGTCTAACGTGGATGAGCAGGTGGTTGCTGTGGAGCTCGTTGATATGTTCCAGAAAAAGGAGTGGAAGGATCAGCGCTCACTCACTATGCGCTACACGATGCGAGATGCAACTAAAACGATGACTAAGGCTGAGGTGGATGCAATACATGCAAAAATAATTAAAACAGTGGAAACCGCAGGAGCAACCGTACGATGAGCAGCGTGAAACGTGCGTGGACTTATGGATTGTTGGGGGTTGTCTTTTTAGTGATCGATCGTATTGCCAAATACGAGGTGCTGTGTTTGTGTGCGCAAGGATGCAAGATAAACAACTATCTTTCTTTTGAGGTGGTGTTTAATCGTGGCAGTTCGTGGGGCTTGTTTCACTCGCAAAGCAGTATAATGTTTGGGTTGGTTACGTTGGGAGTGGCCTTGATAACGAGTGGCGTGCTGGCATATGCGGTGTTGCGATTTCGTTCGGGACATATGATCCTTGGCGAGGTGATGGTGATCGCCGGTTCACTTTCGAATATTATTGATCGGTTTCTCTATAAAGGGGTGATTGATTTTATTGAATTATCGTATGGGGGGTGGCATTGGCCTACCTTTAATGGGGCAGATATGTTAATTGTATTTGGTGTACTTATTATGATGTTGGAGCAGTATAGAAAATGAATATGAGTCGTTGGTGCATGCGCATCGCTACCTTGGGCCCCGTTGGGTATTTTATTGCACCGGGTACCATAACCACATTGCTTATATTACCGCTGGTGTATTGGCTGCATGCGGTGATTAAAAATCAATGGGCATATCTTGGTCTGGTAGGAGTTCTGTTTTTTCTGGGAATCGCTCTTATCTCAAAGGCGCTTAAAACATCCGGGCGCCACGAGGATCCATCGGAGATCGTGTTTGACGAGCTGGTGGGTTGCTTGCTCGTGTTTTGGGGGATTGCTCTTTCAACGCAGTCGCTCTTGGTGGGGTTTTTGCTCTTTCGTGCCTTGGATATTATCAAGGTTGGCTGGATCAAAAAGGCAGAGGATTTTGTGGGAGCATGGGGAGTTATGAGTGATGACATTGTTGCGGCACTTCTTACCAATATTGCTTTGCGATTGTTATTTTAATGGCTTCATTGTTCAGCAAAACATTCTCCTATCTAAAAAAGATCGTTGTGCCACCCTTTTGCGCGCACTGTAAACGATTTGACGAGACTGATGCGGTGCTGTGCCAACCATGCGTTGAGCGGATTAACCTGGTTGTTTCTCATGAGATCGAGGTCACGAAAACAAAACGTATGCGTGTGTTGGCGGTGGGCAGGTATGAAGATCCGTTACGATCGCTCATTCTTGCAAAAAGCAGTTCACAGCGAATAGCGAGTGTGCAGTTGGGAAAGCTACTCTGGCGCATGAGTAATGTGTCTAATATTCCTTTCGATTATATTGTGCCGATTCCCTTGCATTGGACGCGGTATGCCTGGCGTGGCTACAACCAGGCGCAAGAGATTGCGCGGGTGATTGTGCATGAAAGCCACAAACCAATGTTGAATCTATTAAAGCGCACAAAACGGACTCCCTATCTCACCTACTACGCTGCTGATGCGCGGCAAGAAAAGATGAAAGAGGTATTTGTTTTACGAGATAAAACGGACATGCGGGGCAAACATCTTTTGTTGGTTGATGATGTGATGACGACCGGTGCAACGCTTAAAGAAGCAGCCAAGGAGCTGTGGAAGAGCAGGCCAGCGTCGATTACGGCGGCGGTTGTTGCCCGTGTGGTTCGGTGACATGCCAAAGGGAGTAATTTGTCAAATTTGGATTCTATGGTATCATTACCCGGTAGTTCTAGTGAAAAATTCTGTTTCCTTTATATAAACGTAAAGAGGATGTTGTGAAAGTACAAACAAATATGAAACGTAGTGCTGGGTATTTGTTGATTGTAGGAATGCTTGTTTTGCTTCCAGGTTGCCGCTTTATTGATTGGATGAAGGAAAAGTTTGGAGGAGATTCTCAGGCGCCCACCAATTCGATGGTGGTTGCGGAGATTGCTACGCCAGCTACTGATGGATCGGCAGTGTTGGTGACTATAGGAGGTAAGCCGCTTATCACGCAAAATATGCTTGATGCTGAAAAGCAGAAACTGATGGCATCGAATCCTCAGTTGCAAGCTATGATTGCGATGATGGATGAAAAACAACTGAATAGAAACTTGGTTGATGGTATGGCAAGCAGAGAAATTATCCGCAAATATGTCACTGATAAAAAGATTGATGCGAGCGACAAATATAAGCAAGATTTCGAAATGGTACTCAACCAGGTAAAAGATGCATTGAATACTCGTTATTTCATGGATGCGTTCTCTGTTGATGTTGCTGATAATGAGATCAAGAAGTTTTACGAAGAAAATAAAGATGCTATCCCAAATCTGCTCGTTTCTCGCGGTGGCGTTGAGGCAATAGCGGCTTCATTTGCTGATCAAAAAGCAGCAAATGATTTCATGGCAAAAGCACGAGCAGCCAAGAATGATATTGCACGTGCCGCCAAAGATGCTGGTATTGTTGACAAGGTACAGGATTTCAAACTGGTCAATGAACAAAGCTTGGGCATCGATCCGGAACTTCGAGATAAGATCGTAGCAATTAAATCAGTTCCTTCGCTGAGTGCTTTCAAGGTAGGCAATGAATTTTGGGTAGTTGCTGCTACTAAAAAAGAAGTGCCAAAATATCGTGAATTAGATCAGGTGAAAGATGAACTCAAACAGATGATCGAAAAAGAAAAAACGATGAAAAAGTTTGAGGAAGAAGTGGCTCGGTTGAAGGGTGAATATGGCATAGAAATTAATGAGGAGTTCTTTGCATCTCCTGTTGATGCGGCCAAAACGGTACAGGCTTCTACAGAGCAAGTGCCTCAAAAAGAAAGCACGAAATCAGTAAGAACAGCTGAAGCTGCTCCGCAAAAACCGAAAGCAAAAATCGCATAATTATTAACGAGTACTTAGAAAAAGGGAACCGTTTGGGTTCCCTTTTTTGTTTATTTTTTTATACTGTTGTCTCTGATTATTTAATTCCGTGAAGGTTTTGCGATGAAAAAAAAGTATCCTCTTCTTCTTACATTCCTGCTTATCGGCATTATCCATGCATCGCAAGATGAGCGCATTGTTCCTGATTCTGCTGTTACGATTGACACGATCCAAGCGGTGGTATTTGGCCAGGGTGGTGCGCAAGTTATCACCCGATCTGATGTGACGCGGCCAAGTTTATCGGGGACGCCGCAATCATTGGATGATCTTATTTTTGAGCGGTTGGTTTTTCTTGACGCGCAAAAATACAAGATCGTGCCGGATGAGGATGCAGTAGATAAATACTTGGCCATGGTGCAAAAAGAGAACAATCTTACTTTGGATCAGCTCAAGGAGGTGTTTGCATCAGCAGGATATAGCTATGAGGAAGGACGTCAGCAGTTTCGAATATTGCAGACGGTTAATTCGATGTTGGGCATGAAAATACATTCACAAGTGATTGTTCCTCGTGCGCAAGTGGAAGAGTATTACAATCAAAACCCAGAGACCCAAGAAGCAGAATATAATCTGCAATATGGCTTTATGCCCTATGTGCCTGAAAAACGGGAAGCGCAGGAAAAAGCATTGCGCCATATGGCACAAACCGGTAGGGAAGTGAAAGATATCCAATGGAACGATCCATTCTGGGTCAAGCAGGGTGACGTTGCAGATGATAAGGTGTTCATTTTTTCTATGAAAGTAGATGAAACGTCGCAGCCTATTGCCCAACAGGGCGGGTATGAACTCTATCGACTGATTGATAAACATGAGGAATCAATACCAACCCTTGATGAACGATATCATGAGATTGCTGATATTTTACGTCGACCGGTCTTTGAAGAGCTGATGGAGAACTATAAGAAGAACTTGTTCGATTCCGTCTCTATTCTCAATTTCGGTTAACCCTTATCTACCTCTTCATCAAGAAGCGCCATTGTTTTATCTAGAAGAATTTCCTTCCTGTTCTTTAATTCCGTTTTGGTATCAAAGTAGGTATCAAGAAGGGATCGTGTATCCATGCTGACGTTCATGGATTGCAACCGCTTTGTTCGTGGAGCAATGGTACGTATGGGAATAATTCCCACAAGATCCATTGCGGCATCACATGCTTGCTGTATCGCTTTTAAATCAACGAGATCCTTTTGCCCATCGGGTAGATGATACAAAATTTTCACGATGGCATTGGTGACATCATACTTTTGTATTGCAGCGATGAGCTGCTCTGTTTGTTCTTGTTCACCGTTCAGGGTGGCGTCGATTTGGATAAATGGCCGCATCGGTACTTTGATGAACTGGTATTGTGCGTTGCTTTTTTTGTCGATTGATACCAGGCAAAATCCTTTATCTTCTTTTCGTTCTCCAAAATCAACCCGCTCAATCGATCCGGCATACACGATTGGTGTGCCATGGGCATTTAGATTCTGATGGCGATGGAGATGACCAAGAGCAACGTAATCAAACGGTTCAATGGCAAGTTGAGATGGCATGAAAAGGGGATCGGTTCCATAGACGGCCCGTTTTTCTGATCCGGAAAAAATACCGTTGCTTACGGTAAGATGTCCTGCCAACACGGCAGGAACGGTTGGATCAAGTTTCTGTGCGTGATCTTTAATAATTTTTACTACCGCTTGTGAGATATAGTCGGTGATGCTTGAAGATGAGCTGCTCACTTGCGTAAGCGATATGCTATTTCGTGTTGGCCAGGGGATACCCACGATGTTAATAGGGCCGTGTTTTGTTTGCAGGTGGATGGTGGTTGGTTTGGAAATGACATGGAAGGCATCCAAGGGAAATTCGCCAAAAAGATCAAGAGCGTTTGCTTTGCCAAAGCTCAATGGATGATCATGATTACCCACGATAATGATAACGGGAATATTTGCCTCATGGAGTCGAAGAAAGCATTGAACAAGCATACGTTGTTGGGTTTGGCTCGGATGTGCTGTTTTATACGCATCGCCACAAAACAGAAAAAAATCTACGTCACGCTTGATAGCGGTATCGATGCATGCGTTCAGTGCGGTAACAAAATCCAAAAGGCGTGTGTGAATGCCCGTGGCAGGATCTACCTTTCCGTAGTTTTCCATGCCAAAGTGAATGTCTGCGGTATGTATAAATTGTATCATGGAGCTCTATGTTGGTTATTTTGTAGTTGGACTCGTTGGTGATTTCGCTGCTCCCATAAATAGGAATGGAGGTTCGCTTTCCTGGCTATTTTTGGTGGAGGTGATGTCATCTTCTCCTCTCAATTTTCTTGCGTATCCTTTCTTGTTGATTTGTTTTGCCCGTGCGATTGCGAGTGCCTCTTTTGGTACGTCGTTGGTGATAACCGATCCTGCAGCGGTAAATGAGCCCTTGCCGATGGTAACGGGCGCTACGATGCTATTATTTGTTCCTATGAACGCATTGTCGTTGATGGTGGTAGTATGTTTTGCTTTTCCATCATAATTGCAGGTGATGCTGCCTGCCCCAACATTAACGCCTGAACCAATCTGTGCATCTCCTAAATAGGCTAAATGTTTTGCTTTGGTGCGATCTCCTATCGTGGATCGTTTGATCTCCACAAAGTTCCCGATTTGGCAGTTGTTACCGATAACGGTTTTTTCTTGCAGATGGGCGAATGGACCGATGGTGCATTCATTTCCCACTTTTGTGTTGTGCAAGATAGAATATGGCTCAATGTGAACATTATCACCGAGCTGCGTATTTTTTAAGATAGAGAATGGTCCTACGGTGCAGTTGTTGCCAACGATGGTCCCTTGCGTAAGGTGTGCACTGCATCCGATGAAGCTGCCAGATCCTATTTTGATATCAAGATCTATATGTACCGTCTGTGCAGCAGAAAAACGCACGCCTCTATCCATCCAATATTTAATAAGTTTACTGCGCTTAATCTGCTCTGTTGCCCACAATTCTTGAAAGGTACTGATTCCTCGTATCTGATCGAATGGTACTGAAATGGTAGTAACGGTTTTTTGTGCTTGACTGGCAATGGCTACTAAGTCAGAAAGATGGTATTCATTCGTCTGCTCTTTGCGTTCTATTTGGGTGATGTATTTTTCTAAGAACGTTTTTGATAGAAGATACACTCCGCCATCAATACAGCAGCAATCTTCTACGGTTTCATTGGCGAGTTCCGGGGCGGTTTTAATGTGAAAACCTTTATCAGTTTTAACTAATTTATCGTAGGAAAATCCGGAAGGATCATTATTATGCGCGTAGGCGAAACTAATAGCGGCACTAGTTTCCTTATGTTTTTTGTACAATTGTTCAATAAGCTCTTTTTTAAGCAGTGGCACATCAGCTTTCATGATGAGGATATCTTGCTGATTCCAAGTTGGTTTGCTTAGTTGCACCGCATGGGCGGTGCCATCTTGAACAGGTTGTTCTATGTAGGAAAACGTATTGGGGTAGTTAGATTCTATTGTTTTTTTGATGATATTATCTTGAAATCCAACAACAATAGTGGTGGGGATATTCAAGGATTTTAGTAGTGATAAAGGATACAGGATAAGCTCCTTACCACATAGTTTTTCTGTTAATTTTGTTTTGCCAGAATTGAAGCGTTTTGCCATGCCGCCGGCAAGAAGCACTGCTTGAACATCTGCGATCATTGCTTACCTTTCCTCGATTATATCTAGAAGTGAGTGCAAAAGATTGTATCACACGTGATTGGTAAGTCTATAGTACAGCGGCGATTCCAAGAGCAAGGGTATGGGGCAAAAACTTTTCAAAATTAGATAATGCGCTATTATATACGCATGAACTCTCTTTTGTGAGTGATTATAACGCGGAGAGATGGCAGAGTGGACGAATGCGGCTGCCTCGAAAGCAGTTATCTCACGAAAGTGGGATCGGGGGTTCGAATCCCCCTCTCTCCTCCAACCTGCGCCGCTGAATGAGGATTGTTGGTAGGTTGAACTTTGAGATTTTGTGAACGAAGACTGCCCGAAGAAGCCTTGGCGGAGACGGGCAAGCTAGTTAAACCGAGCAGCCCAGTTTTAGTGAATTAGCATAGAAAATGCAGGAAAGTTGTGATGCCAAGAATGAATACACGATACCTACTTATGATACTTGGGGCATCTATACCCTCGTTTATAGCGGCGATGTCATTTGACAATCGCTTTATTCCTTTATTGCAGCGACCGCGGTTAACGGTCGATGGAACGCGCTCATCGTTTTGGGTGCAAGGGTTTGCCACTACAGCCAATAAATCATTTAATGAGATGCAACAAGATATTCCGTTAGCAGAGATATCTGGTAAATTTGACCAGGTTGAGCTTGCGCGAGGTATTGTATCCTTAGGATTCCCAAACCCGTTACCATCGGAGTTTCAAATTCTTGATAAGCTGCCGTGGGAGGTTTCTGGTAAACGGCAAGCGCAGGGATTTGCGATTACGTGGGACCAGTATATTGCCGAATGGATATCAACGGGGGTATCGCTCTTTTTTATGCGTGTTCAATCTCGCCATCTCTTTAAATTAGATGCAGTCAATATAGAGCCAAGCATTTCTCTTAAACCGGGCGATGCAGTTTTGCTTGATGATTCTCGTCGCAGCATGTTGCAGCAGGTGGGCATTTGCGAGGGAAGTACTGAGCAGCTTGGTATGGGCGATATTGATTGGTATTTTCGTGTGGGCTCAATGTGGGAATATGCCTATAGATTTCGTCGTATCGATGCGGGATTGCGTTTAGGTCTTTTAATTCCAGCGGGTGTTTCTCGTGAGATAAACAGACCGGCCTCCATTCCGTTTGGTGGCAATGGTCATTGGGGGGTGTATGGGGAAATAGATGCGCTGTTTGAGCTAAGGGAAGATTGGAAAGCGGGGTTGCTCCTTCGCTTGAATAATCGTTTTTCAAGGCGTGATACGCAACGCATGCCAGGGGCAAAGGAACCAGATATTTTCGGTGCGGTTGTGGGGGATGCGCGTGTTGATCCTGGCGTAACTGCAATTTTTGTTCCCTACTTTTTACTCGAAAATTTGCGTGCAGGATTGTCGCTTGGGGTCAATTACAACTTAGCCTGGCATCAAAAAGATTCATGGGCTAATTTGAGTTCTTGTACAGTAAAGTTGGATGATGTTGAAAGACTATCCAAATGGTCTTCAGAATATTTTACGATCAATGTGTTCTATGATTTTGGAAAAGTGAAAGTGAAGCGCGATTTTAATCCAATACTAACCTTCCAATGGGATGTGCCATCAAGTTTATTTATATCCAGTCGTGTTAATAGGGCACATCGTATTTCAATTGGATTTGATTTTGTCTATTAATCATGAGAGTAGAAAGGGTTTGTTATGAAATTTTTTCCGGCACAAAAGCTGTTCAGTATTTTCTCGAATGATATGGCGATCGATCTTGGAACGGCAAATACCGTGGTGTATGCACGCAATAAAGGGATTTTGTTGAATGAGCCTTCGGTGGTTGCAGTTGATGCAAAAACCAATAGAGTTCTTGCTGCGGGAAAACGAGCAAAAGAGATGCTTGGTAAAACGCCTGAAAATATTATTGCCTGTCGCCCTATGCGTGATGGGGTTATTGCCAACTTCAAGCTCACTGAAAGCATGCTTCGTCATTTCATTCGTATTATCCACAATGATCGCCGAACCTTAATACGGCCTCGTATGATTATTGGGGTGCCTTCCGGTATTACACAAGTTGAGAAACGTGCTGTTGAAGATTCAGCCAAACAAGCTGGTGCGCGTGAGGTGTATACCATTATGGAGCCGATGGCTGCTGCAATTGGTGCTGGCTTGCCAGTGCAAGATCCATGTGGAAATATGGTGGTTGATATTGGAGGAGGAACCACTGAGGTTGCGGTTATATCTCTAAAATCGGTTGTTTTTTGCCGTTCTGTGCGCGTGGGCGGTGATGAGATGGATCGTGCGATTGTTAACTACGTGAAGCGCAAATATAATCTTCTCATTGGTGAACGAACTGCAGAGCGTATAAAAATTGATGTGGGTGCTGCGCTACTTGATGTTAACGAAGAAAAGCAGAGCATTGATGTAAAAGGGCGCGATCTGATAACTGGTGTTCCAAAAACAGTAACGCTTACCAGCTCTGAGGTTAATGAGGCACTTCTTGAGATTATTGCGAGTATTATAGAAGTAGTGCGCGTGGCGCTTGAAAATACCCCGCCGGAACTTTCTTCCGATTTAGTGGATAAAGGTATCATGATGGCAGGAGGTGGTTCATTACTGCGTGGGTTGGATCGACTCATTTCGAAAGAAACGGGGTTGCCGGTACAGGTCGCCAAAGATCCGCTTTTCTGTGTGGTGAATGGTGCGGGCAAAGTTCTTGAAGAGCTCGATTTTTTCAAAGATGCGTTGATGTCGGTTTAGGGAGCTTGTGGTACGATCAAAAGGTATTCCCTTAAAAAAACGGTATGGTCAGCATTTTCTGCGTGACTTGCAGTATGTGCGGGCAATGTTTGATGCGGTTTCACTAACCGATACATCGAGTGTTCTTGAAATTGGGTGCGGTGATGGATTTCTTACGCGTGAGATTCTAAAGCAGCCAATGGCTCGTTTGTGGGTGTATGAAATTGATGAGCAGTGGGCAACTCATGTTCGAGAAACGATTCCTGATCCTCGATTAAGGGTGATAACTGAAAATTTTTTAGATCTTGATCTTCGTGGGCTTGCGCCATATAAGCCATGGACGGTGCTGGCTAATTTGCCGTATCAAATTACGTTTCCTGTTTTGCATCGGTTTCAGGAGTATCGCCATCTACTCAAAGAGGGGGTGATTATGATTCAAGAGGAAGTTGCTCAAAAGATAGTCAAAACATCAGGGCGCGGTTACGGGTTTCCCTCCCTCTTTTTTCAACATTATTTTACCTGGAAGCTTCTAGATAAAGTGCCACCATCAGCATTTTATCCCCCTCCAAAAGTATTTTCGCGGTTGATTTATTTTAAGCCTATTGCCAGTCCCATGCCTATTCCTGATGAAGAGCAGTTTTGGAAGTTCATTAAACGATGCTTTTCCCAGCCTCGCCGTATGCTGAGCAACAATCTGCGCGGCCTTTCCTATTCTATTGATCGTATCCCTGGCGATATTTTGCATTTGCGTGCGCAGCAGATGAGCATGGAAGATTTTTTGAAGGTATGGAAGCTGGTGAGGGACTAATTCTTCTTATACGATTCCATGATCTGCTGGGAATTTCGTAACGCGTCTTGGATATGATCATTGTAGATCTCATCGCTATAGAGTTTAGGCTCGTGCTGCAGAATAGTTTGTTTGAGCTGTTCGAGCTTTTTAGGCGCTATATAGGGAATGGTGGAATGTACATGACGAGAATTTTGTGGTCTAAAGATAATGATATTGTGTTCGGGTCGAATATCCGCTACTACCGACTGTTCTGGGGTGAGCGATGCAGAAATCTTATCAGCATGGTACGTGAGAACTGGTGCGAGCGATACGGTGGGTAATGGGTGGAGTGGATAATGATCTCGATAGCGGACCGGTGTCCAGCCGAAAAACCATAATTCAAAATGGCCAGGAGATACGTCGCGAAGCAGACCAGTTTTGCCATAGACGACCGATCGTTTATTGAGATCTTTGGCAAGTTCAAATTTTTTGGGGCACGCCCGTGTTTGGTCTTTGCAGCGAGTTACTTTCAGCTGGATTTGGACGAGTTTTTTAGGAAGAGTAAATCCCTTACGTGGGCGAAATACACGGCTTGAGAAGAACTGTTTTGGTGAAAAGAAATCAAGTTTTTGCACGCGATCTGAAAGAGAGTAGAGATTAAAGATCTTGTTAAAGATCTCATCATTAATGAGATGATCGGTATCAGTGAGTACCGGGGTGCCAAGGAGCACCAGTTCATCAACGCGTAAGGTTGATTGGGGAAACTCTTTTTGGTGTACGAGGCCAAGGTTCAGCGAAACATTACCTCCATGGCTGTAGCCGATAACGCGAACTTTAATGGAGGGGTTGTCATACTGTTGTTGTACTTTTTTAATCTCTTTTTCGAGGGATACAAATAGATCCTTGGCGTCTTTGTAGCGTCGTTTTTGGCTGAGCAAGCCACTCCAGCCGAACGTGTAGTAATGACTTGTTTTTTGGAGTCCGTAATGTTTATTGATCTCTTCCATAGTGAACGAAAGGCTAGCCGACGAGTTATCAGTGGTGTTGGTGGCATCAACCTTGTGGAGTCCTATACGTTGCATTGCTTGATTTTTATAGAAGAAGGAATCTTCCCGCATAAGCTCAACGGTTTTTTCATAGAGTGTGCCGTCGATCTCATCTTTGACGAACAGCATGAAGTTATTCCATGATACGTGGGGCTTGATACTCATGATTCCATGCACAAACACATTGAGCCACACTTCTTGGCCGCTTTGCTTTGGTGTAGGGGGAGTAGCTGCTCGGGAAGGATAGAGGGCTGAAAGCTTCAGACCTATGAGCAAAACCGCAATGAAAGCGGTGTATGTTTTATTGCCAAACCATATGTTCTTCACACGTAAATCCTATCATATCTCAGCTTGATCAAATCTCTCTTTTCACCTCTTAGCATACCCAATTAGGCCGATTTTATCAATAAAATTGACAGATTGTAACTTTTTTAGGAGGTGTTCAGGGGGGGGTGTCGCAATGGGGCTCGAGTTCGCTATTTTAAAAGGGCAGG
>Ga0114925_10000868_pt1 | contig 14230 bp, 8 predicted proteins | sample SumtaG_2_FD_87287 | JGI IMG/M metagenome (GOLD analysis project Ga0114925, IMG submission 87287) | Deep subsurface microbial communities from Indian Ocean to uncover new lineages of life (NeLLi) - Sumatra_00607 metaG | ecosystem: Environmental > Aquatic > Marine > Oceanic > Sediment | place... | reverse complement strand
GGCTTCATAATCCTGCTGCATAGTACTCATAGTAAACTGCAGGTCTAGCATTTCATCCGATGCTTGTTGTAAAGCTTTTTCTTCCTCTTTACTTAGCTGTCTGTCGTTTTCAACATTTAATTGAGCGACATTACCTATATAACCTAAAGTTATTTTAGTTCCATAAGGAGCTTTATTTACAATAGACTCAACTTTATCTGCAAAGGTTTGAGAAAAATTATTATAAACCTCTGTAGTTTCTTCAACCCTTTGACCCATCCTTTGGTTAAAATCTCTTTCGTCTTCAGCTATAAATCTTTGTGCTAGATTAAGTAGATTTTGATTACCTTTCTCTTTTATTATGTTTTCTGCAATTGTAGTAGGTTTATTACCTAACTCTTCAAACGTTAATTTATTAATACCGTCTTGTGTTAATTTAGATAAATCTATACCACTATTAATTATTTTAGCTCGTAACTCAGGTGATAGATTTGATAAATCTTTATATCTAGCAATTTGTTCTTCGATGCTAATAGGTGATATACCTTTTCTACTATTACCCACTGCAGCAGCCGTAATTGTTTGAAAATGATTATACAACTCACCTTTATCTTCATTAGTTAACTCATCTCCAATTAATGTTTCAAGATCAGTTTTAAATTGATTTTTATAATAAGCTAAAGGTATATCTTGATTTTTTTGTATAACCTCTTGTTCTTTTTTTAATCTTTTGTTATACTCTAATATAAATTCTTTTTGAGCTTTATAAGCGTTATCTGTTATAAAATCTAACAATTGTGGACCTACGCCATATTCTTTTTCACCTTCAAGTAAATATCTTTTAATGTCTTTAAGACCTTTAACCGTTCTGTCACCAAGATACATAGGATCATCAATTAATTCACCATCTTTTAAAAGGTCATATGTATAATCAGTTGTGGTTACAATACCACCTCTAAATGTAACAGCTGATTTTGATGTGAATTCGTTTTGCCTAATTTCAAAACCCGTACCATCTAATAAAGCGTTTATATCTCCTACGTCTCTATTTTTTTCTATTTCATCAAAAGCAACATCAATATTAAGTTTATCTCTATCTCTTGCTGTTAGACTTTTATCAAGGTTCGCGAGTTTATTTAAAACATCTATACTTTGTTTTCTATGGCGCTCAGCCATAAAACCATCGTCAAGATCAAACTCAACTTTACCGTCCGGCAAATAAACCATCAAAGCATTACCAGGACCTATTGTCTCTGTTCTAATATATGGATACTTTTCCTTTAATGCAGCTTGAACCTCATCTTCACCTTTACGTAAAAAAGTTCTTGGCTCATTAAAATCTATTTCAGCAGCATCATATACATTTTGAAGAGCAGTATTTAAATGAACTTGTCTCGCTGTTTTTTCATTTATTGTTGCGTAATCTATATCTTCAGCTTCTCTTAGGGATTTCAACTCCAAAGAAAGCTCTTCCAATTGTGATTCCAACTCGGATGCTTCCGGATATTTGTCCGGTGCTGCATCCGCATCCATGTCTGCAACACCTGTTTGAAAATTTTCTTTTTGTGGCTGTATATTATCTACTGGAACCTCAGGTTCTACTTGTTTTGTAGTGACATTGTTAGCAATTTTAAATTGCTCTAACGAAACACCAGCGGCACGCGCGGCTCGTTGAAGTTGATCTAAAGTTAGCTCAACACCATTTAATAAATAAATTTCCATATAATTTTATTTTGCACCAATTGCGTAAACAGATTTTAACACTTCTATATCCTCAGGTTTACTACCAATTTGTAGTCCTTCATCATCTACTTCATAAACACCAGCTGGATTATCACCCTGTGCTTCAAAGTATTTATATTTAGTTTCTCCTCCTGGTGTTGTTTGTATAGCTGTAAATCCACTAAGATCACCTTTTTGTAACGCAGAATATATTTTCCCAAACATCACCTGTTCTTTAGTACCACCACCACCAGTTCCTTTCTCTGGAATTACTCTACTTCTTTCTTGTCTAATTACGTATATGTTATCACCAGGTTGATAAAGTTCTCCTGTTGTAGGATTTTTTAAACCTTGATCTTGTGCCGCTTGTAATAAAAGTTTTTGTTGCTCGGGTAAATCCTTAATATCTTGACCTCTTTCTCCTAATTGCATTTGAATTTGCTGAGGTTTATTACCAGTGGAACTATAACTTTCAGGGAAAAAACCACCCCACATATTTTCAGTCATGCTTTTCATGACTAGTTTTTTAGCATCTTCTTTATTCATTGATGCTAGTGCTTTAGCACTTGTCATAGAACCTATGTCTGTTAAATAAGCTTGCCTTTGTGATAGACTAACACTTGGGTTTTCAAATATTCTAGAATACTCAGCGTTCATTTCTGTTAAATAAGCTTTATTACCTGTCATTGATTCTACATCTACAATATTAAAGTCAACAGTTTTTTGATAACCTGTTTCTTTACCATTAGAATCTTTTTCTACTTCTGTTGTTATAACTGGTTTTTGAGATATAAATTGATCTGAAAAAGCACCTGTTTTAGATATAAACTTGTTTTCTTCTAAAACTTGTACAGCATCTTGAGGTTTAATTTTTTTCTGCACAAGATCCATGCCACCTGTTTTAGAATAATTACTTACATTTATATCTTGCTTAAATACATAGAAATCTTTGCCGTCTACAGTTTCTATTTTAACATTACCAGCTGCTATAGCATTTTGTAATATAGCCTCAGATCCTCCATCTGTTTGACTGTCTACAGATTTCCAGTAATTAGAGCTAGTAGGTATTTTAACTGTTGATGTTACAATGTTATTATTACCTTGCGTGCTTAATGTTCTAGAAGTAATACTACCTTTACCAAAAACATTTGCAGATGTTCCTTTTATATTCTGTAAAGATATTAAATTACTTAATTGCTCTCCATTAGTAGGATCTCCTACAACAACCATATCCATATTATGAATATCATCTGCGTCAGCAATTAACCCACCTATTTGTTCTAAACTACTTTTTGAATAATTTTGAAAGTCTGTAACTGTTTTAGCATAAGCAGCTCTATCTTCATCAGATAAATCCATATCAAACTCCATAGCCATACGCGCTTTTAAAGCAGCTTTAGCTCTCATATTTACTTCTTGTGAAAACTGATCAAACAACTCGTTGCTTTTAGTTGGGTCATCAGAATATCCAGCTGCTTCTAAATTTTTAAAAAACCCAGTCTTTAATTCATTTTGTTGAAGTAATAGTTGGTTTTTAAAAGCATTTTGTGTTTGCTTTAATTTTTCTGCATCTTTACGCTCCTGCTGTTTCATACGACCATACTGAGCTAAAGCAGCACCCATGGTTTTACCTATCTCTTGTCCTACGTTTATTTGCATAGGTGGTAATGTATAATCCGGTGGTGGTATAGTATATCCCATGTTAACTTATTCTTTTAAATTCAACATCAACTTTAGAGTAATCTACACCATCAAAATCTCCGGCGAAGTTTTTAATAACAGCTTCACTTGAAACTTCATCTGACATAACACCTTGCCAAATACCTTCACCAAACATTTTGTTTATATACTCAAACGCGTATATATTTAATCCACTATTAGATTTACCTATAAGTTTTATATTCTTTTTCATACGTCTGTCAGAGCCACCAGCTGCTCCACCACCGCCGCCTCCGCCGCCGCCAAGACCTCCAGATAAAGCTCCTGCAGCTATATTACCAATACCTGTAAATATACCAGCTGTAGCGCTATCTCTATTAGCTCTAGCTTGTGCTTGTCTTTGTGCAGCACCTGTTTCTTTTGCAATGTTGTAAGATATATCAGCATTAGTTCTATCTTCTTGAACATTAAATTCAAATTGTTTTCCAGCGGCTTCCGCAGCTTGTTCTCTTTGACCCTCTGATATAGCAATACCTTGAAGACGCTGTTGTTCTACTATTCTTTGTTGTTGTAACTGTTGTTCACCTTGTGCTCTAAGTTTTTCATTTTGAGCTTCTTGTGTTTCAATAGAAGCTGCAACACCTTTTTTACTTCTTAACGCCGCTTGTGCTAATGCAGTTGCGCCACCAGCACCAGCTCCTGTAGAAACCATAGCGTCTAAAGAATTTGCTAAAGCAATATCACTTTGCTCCATTTGTATTTCAGCTGCTTGAGTTGCTACACCTAAACTGGCAAATGGATTTGACATTTGACTACTAAGATCAGTAGCCATGTCTGATAAGCTTTGAACACCAGCGTATGGATTTATAATTTCTTGTCTACCAGCTTGAAGTTCTTCAACTTTCCACTTAGCGGCTTCTTTTTCGTTTCTAGCTGCGCGCATAGCTTTGTGTTGCTTACCCGCTTGTATCGCTCCTCCGACTGCTGTCCCAACAACTGCTGTTGCTACTGCTGCTACTACTGCCATATTAAATGTTTTTTATTAATTCATGCGATGGACTTTCATCTACTGTCCACCCTAATTTTTTATGAGTATTTATCAAATGTTTATTTCTTCCGATGCTAAACATATGTTTCTTACCTGCTAATCTACAAGTCTCTTCAGCTGTTAATATCAATAACTCTAAAGCTTGCTTACGATCTTTATCTCTGTATTCTGGATTTGATACAACCCACTCAAATAAAACTCCATCTGAGTTAGTAAAATATAAAAATCCTGCTACAATAGGTGTATTATCTTTGTATACCATAAGGCCACCTGTACCGTTGTCTGGTAAAAAACCTTTTGCTGGAGCAACCCATTTAGGCCATTTACTCCACCATTCTACTAGCGTATCCCAATCAGACTCCGCTAGTTGTCTTACTTGTAATTCCATATAATTTAATTTAACTACTGATAACAAAATCTGTATTAACAGCAAACAACTCTTTCATACCACCTGGATTAGTATAATCATCGTTTTCAATTGTTATTGTACAGTAGTATGCTTTTATACCTGTCATGTCTGCACCAAACCTAACTTCACCAGGTTGTGTTTGACCAGCACTATTATTTACTAGGTTAGCATAATATTTATTTTCTTTTCTAACAAAACCAGAGTACTCTCTATTATAAGGTGGATCGTCATCTCCAAACACAGTTAAATAATCTGGCTTATAAACTGGTTGCCCAAACGATGGATTAGCTTGTACAGGATCGATGATATATTCACCTTCATAATAACTATATATTGGATTTGTAGTATCTCTTAGTTGAGGTGGTAGTAACCAAATTGGTTGTCCACCGCCGTCTAACTCAAAACTATCTACACCAGTTATATCGGAAACAAAAGCAGTAACCTCCCAACCATTACTACCTTCGTAATTTATAGTTTTAAACACCTTACTTCTATCTACCGCTGGATTTGCTACAAACGTTATGTCAGATTTACCTTGAATACCATAGAAGTTTGCACGATCTGCTGATTGACTATTATGTACCCATACAGAATCATTTTGTGCTAATTGACTATTAATGCTATAAAATCTATTAGCTAAGCTAAACATCCATCTTGGTTTATAAGTGTAGAAAGATGGCCAACCATTAATTGACTCATCAAACTGCAACGTATTATAAATCATATCAGGGTTGGCTATATTTTGCTGTAAAGATAATGTATATTGCTTTGTGTATATATCCCAACCACCTACTATTCTACCTGCTCCAAAGCTAGTTGAATCAACAGTACTTAAGTTATCTCTAAACCAATCAATCATACCATAGTTAGAAATCTCTGTTATACCATCCATTGATAATCTTAGTACAGCGTTTCTGTTTTTATCAACAAAGTATTTTCTATAACCATACACCGCAAAACTTTCTGGGTTATCAGCTATACCAAAATTACCAGCGTAAGGAACTATTTGACCTATTACTAATCTAAGTTGACTCACTGGAACACCACCACCCTCTGCAGTGTATATAGCGTCTTTATCTATCAAAGCTCTACTTACTTTCTTTTCTGAAAATATAATTAAGTTAGTATCTTCAGCATATAGTCTTTGTATACTACCATTTGCTGGATCTGTTGATTTAGTTATTTCAGAACCAACAGGAAATTGATTAGTATTATTTACACCTGTTCTAGAATTAAATATTCCAGAGTATATCATAGCATTACCTCTAATACTTCCTTCTGGTTCTTCCTCTACTAAATATGCTTTAGCACCTAATGATGTAGCGGTATTATTATAACCACCTCTAATTCTTGCTTCTTCAATAGCCCAGTTCAATGTGTTTGTTGGAGGGAACACTTCTGCTGGTGTACCTGGATCTGGAGCAATACCACCCCATCCACCTACAGTATCTGGTATACCTCTAGAACCCCACCACTGTGGTTGCTCAGGCGTATCTAGACTTTTCCTTAAAGTGAAAGAATTAAAATATTTTACTTCTATTAGTGCCATTATATATTAATTACATGTTTTATAACCACTTTACTAGTTAGTGTTATACTCAGCTGTACCAGCTACAAATACACCTGTTGCAGGATTTACACTTTTTGCCCAAACCCTTAAGTTTTGGCTTGAAAAAGATCCTGTAGGAGTTGCATTGTTAGTTGCTGCACCTTCAGCGGCTTTAGCAAAAGCAACATTACTTGCAGATGAAATTCCTGCGTCTAATGGCGCGGTAAATCCAGTACCACCATTTGGATTAGCAATATAAGAAACATATGTTGCACCTGTACTTGTTATATAACCCGTAAATGGAATTGTTAAATCTACATCCGTATAAAATACACTTACATATCTATGTACTGGTTCTCTTGCGTAAACTAGCTGAGTGTGTGTAGTAAAATTTAAAGCATTTGAAGGACCAACGGTTAGTGTTGGATTTAATCTATAAGCAAATGCTCTTTCTGGACCTAAGTCATAAAAGAAATCACCAACAGTCAAAACACCAGCACCTGGTCCACCACTACTTGCAACAGCTTTAGGTCCCGTTGAACCACATCCTTGACATGTTGAACACTCACCTCCAATTGATTGTATAATTATTCTATATTCACCAAACGCCCCAGGTATACCATAAGTTGGACTATTACCTACAGCTACAAATCTACTCATTGTAGCCCTACCTGAAGGACCAGAAGAACTAGTTTTATTTTGCGAAGTCATTCGTAAAAAGTTACTAGCTGGCGCTGAAACACCGCCTATAAATGGAGTTGAACAACCATACTGTTGATCATAATCATTTGCTGCTGAATTATTTGCTGAAGCTCCTATAAGGTTTTGATTAGATTGAAACGGATTTGTTACATTGTTAGCAACAAGTGAATTAAAAGATAAATACTGTCCTTCAATATCATAAGCCGCTTCCCAAGGTGAAGCTGAAGTTGGTCTATATTCTATAGCCCAAGATATGTCACAGGAATTATAACTACCAAGTACTCCATAAAATCCTGGTAAATCAGCGTCTAACCATATATAACCTGTTCCTTGTGTAAGTGGACCTGCTGTTCCAGGTCCTCCAAATGGTATTTGACTTTTAAATATAAAATTGTCAAAACCACTACCTGCAGTATAATTATTACAAGCTGCACTAACATTCCCGGTTAATGAACCGCCTGCTAATCCGCTTACACTAGGCCAAGTCTTTTGAAAAGAACTAGCGGTATTATTCATTTGAGCAAAAGCATTAGTTGTAGTATTATGTAAACTAATTACATTTGCCGTATCAAACTCAAGTATTTCTGTTCCTCCAAAACCAAAAGATCCATCAGCTAATGGTTCGCCTACTACTAAAGAAAATAAACACTCATCAAATGTTCCATCAGGTCCAGTAACTCTTAATCTAATGTCATATTTTCCACTTGCGGTACCTGGTGAAACTTCTGTTAAAATACCAGTTGTGGGGTTTAAAGCAAATACACCAGGAGCTGGAACACCACCTTTACTAATTGTTGTAATACTCCATTGTAAACCTACTTGGTTGTTACTAGCTGGAATACTTGCTGGATTACCATAATTAGCACCATTCATTCCATAAAACTCTACAAGCGTACCCAATATACCATAATCAACAACTAATGTATTTGGCACTGGGCATGTCTGTGTATAGTCTAAAATCGGTGGTGATGGAGTAGTTGCAGAAGGATTTTGTCCCCATTCTGTAGGTACACTACCAAAAGTTCTACCACCTACTTGTATTGTACCTAAATTATCTAATACAGTGCCGTTGGCTAAAGGTGTATATGTAAATGTTTTTATTGGTGCGGGACTTGGTACACTATCATCACTAACTTGTATTTCAAAATCAAATTCTTGTATTAATGGTGTACTTGTTTGCCAAAGTCTATATGAATTATTTACTATTATAAAAGTATCCCATGTATAAGTTGTTGTAACGTTACCAGCATAGTCTATATAGTTACCAGGCCCAGCAGGTGTTGAACCTGTACCTTTTATTTGTAATAATTCAAAATCACTCGTTACATCCACTCCAGTACCATCAGTAACAGTAAAGCCAACAACGGTTATATCTTGTATTTCTACAAACACATTGTTTTCAAACCAAAATGGACCACAAACTACAGATCTATATCTGCCAAACAAACCATTAGCTGGATCTGGAGGTGTAGCGGCTGGTGCGCCTCCTGGTTCTGGTGATCCTTGTACTGTTGGATCCCATGGTGTAATAGGGTCATATATACCCCAATACTCATTAAACTCAAATTGAAAGTTTTGTGTAGAAAATATTGTTTGTCCACCAGTGGCATCAACTTGTTCATTTAGTTGATCTATTCTACCACTTGTACTAGTTTCCCAGTATATATCTAATCTAGACTCTACAGGCTCTGTTTCATATACCGCTAAATACTGTAGACCAGTTGGGGTATTAGTAGTTGCAATCTGTCCTATTTGATTTTCAGTACTTATTCTAGCTATTAATGGATTTGAATTATACTCATAAAACTGAGTAAAATCTCCCGGAGCTGATGGATCATAATCTTCACCAAACATGTCGACTATTGTAGATATAGTTGAAACTGTATCTGATGAAAGACCTGGGTAGTACTGCTCGTTAGTTACACCAAAGTCTGTTGATGGCGGCCCACCTGTTGGAGCTGTAGCTGTATTTTGAACTCTACCAAATAACTGCACAGAACTTCTAAATTGCTTTTGATCAGGACCAACTTCAGACAAATCTCTAGGTACTTTATTTATATTGTCATTAAGTAAAACAGTATGTGATGTTAAGCCTAACTCTTTAGTCGTGCTATCAGGATAAGCAGCCATAATACCAGGTAGATATACGTTATAGTAATCTTGCTCTTGTTGTTTTACTACAACTTTCCAAGAGTAAAAACCAAGTGGATTATAATCTGTTTGCGTTGGATCACCTTTGTAAGTACCTGGATATAAAGTACTCGCAACAGGAGTTTCGTTTATTGGTTCATTTACTTGCACAAATAAAGCATCACCTGGCCATGCGCCTATGTCAACTGTTGTTTGATTGTAAGGTGAATATACCGTTGATAACTGACCAGCAGTAGCCCCTGTTGTTGTTGCTGCGTTAGAAAGAATTGTAGATGTAGTTCTACCAAATCTATCAGATAAAACAAAACCAGCTTGATAGTTTCGGTTTTGCTTTAATGTACTGTTTGGATATTCTACTATACTAGTGTTCCATGAAACTGGTGTTACAGGAGTAGACACATCAAATGCTAACTTTGGCCCAGACCCTACGTTGTAATCAATACCCACAGGAGGTGTATGTCTTGTTTGAAAGTTACTATATACTATCCTATTACTAATAACTTCTTGCCCCAAAGCTTTAACTGGAACTTTATCATAAACCCTAACTAATTGAGATTCAGGTAAAGTTTTAAAAGGTTTTGTACCTGAATATTTATATAGATATGTGTTACTAGGATTAGCAGCATCATATTGAGCTTTTATAGTGTCAGCTGGTATTTTATCTACAACTAATACTGCGGCTCCATTAGATTCTTTATATAATATTTCTACTTCTGTTATTTTAAAATAATCAGTTGTATTATCAAGTGTAGTTGTAGCAAAAGCAGGATCTTGATTCTCAGGCATTTGAATTAACAAAGTTATTTGATTTACTTTGTTTTCCATAAAATTAACTATAGTGCTTCTAAAAGCGGCTGATTGATCGTTATCATCATTATCAGTACCTGATGGATTAAACAAGAAAAAACCATCTTGCTTAGGTATAAAACACTCTTGAGTAAATGGAGAGAATACAGAATATTCACCATCATCAAATTTAAATCTATAACCAAACCTTACAAATTTATCTTCTAAATAATCTGGATCACCCTGATAAATAGGTTCTTCATAAGGATTATCTGTAGTACCGTCTGGTAAAAATTCACTAACAACATCCTGCATAGTTGTTTGATATTGACCTAACGCTGGAGCTAACCTAGCTGGTGTACCACTATCATCAATAACTTTTTGAGTTACTTCTTGCCATAGTAATGGTGCTGTATAAGGCATGTATTTAGCTACACTTATTGTGTCTTCTATTGTATAATACGTTGGATTACCAGAGCTATCTAATGCTAAATCAACATTTATTTTTCTAGGTTGGTTTCTATTATCTGTCCAAAATAAAAGATTTTCTAACAAATTAACACCATATATAGGTTTACCTTCCCAGAAATTTAAAAAAGCACCTTGAACTAATATTTCATTTTGTATAGCTGTGCCAGCAGATATAGTTGATCTAACTATATAATGCTCAGCGCCTGGTACATATGTACCATCAGTGTTACCACTTTCTAAAGTGTTGTCTGTTAGGAAAAAATAAACACAAGAATTAACTTCTGAAACTAAATAACCAATACATATAATTTCATCGTTATCCGTTATAGTTTCAAAGTCAATAATCTTTTCATTACCTAAAACATTTTCTAGTGCCCCGACATCTTCAGACTCGGATTTACTGACTTGTATATTTATTGCATTTCTATATTAGCCTTGTGGTAACAATCGATCATCAAGATCTTTGTTCATTTTAGACTTTATAAAAACATTTTTAAATTCAGCCATTTAATTTTAGTGTTTAATCCATTTAGACTTACCTCTCATTACTTGAACTATTTCATCAAGCTTAATGTTAGACAATCTTATCTTAGCGTTTCTTAGTTTAGCACTTGCTTCTCGTTTTAATCTTTGCACTATATATTCCGGTTGATTAATCCTGCTTGCTAATACAGCATGAGATATATAAGCATATATAGCATCTTCAGCTAGTTTAGGAACTCTACTATCCATGTCATATGCTAAGCCATCTGATAAGTATTCTAATATAATTAGTCTACCACGTAAATTACTTGAAAAAGATATTTTACCTTCTCTTTCATTCATATTAAACCAACCGTTAACTTGAGCAGTTTGAGGTTCCATGCCATATAGTTGGCCGTATCCCCAATACCAATAACCACCATAACCCCATTCATAACCCCACCAATCTAAACCAGCGTTATATTGTTCTTGATTAAATGCTTGATTAATTAAATTGGGATTATTGTTAGCCCATCTTTCTTCTGTTATAGATGTACCTTGTAAGTTGTTTCCAAAGTTATCTTGCGTTGGCACACCACTTTGATCTTGTATAGGTGTTCTATAAGGTGAATCTGTTAAGTTGTTTGTCGGGTATATAATTCTTTGTACACCTTGCATATCTATCCAAGACATGCGTACATAGTTAACATAGTCTTGAGGCAAAACAACACTTAAACTAGGTGGTACGGTAAGTTCTTGTGACTTAACGCTTTTTAGTGTATCATAACTAAACTCTTGTAAAGCTCGTTTAGCGTGAAATATAAGATCAGTTCTTTTAACACTAGGTATAAGTTTACCTGCGCCCACATATGCTACTAAAAAGTTATTGACTACATTGTTTAGTGTAGTATATTGATAGCTACCATAGTTTTGTTCGGTTGTACTACCATAAGCATCTCGCGCGCCGTAGCTTCCACCATCTAATCTTTTTAGTTGACAGACTATAGTTTCATTTTGTGGAACACTTGCCGCTAATTGAACAGTATTACCTGTTACTGTGTATGGTGCATATGGACCACCTGTTATTTCAGTGTATGTTAAACCGTTTGTACTGTGATATAGTTTAAAGTTATTTAAAGCATAATCAACTTCATTAGGATCCCAATTACCAAGTACCAGAGTTGTATCAAATCCAAAGGTAAAAGTGTCTTGGCCTAAAGCGTTTTCAACTAAAAAACCTTGTGCGCCAGCGTAATATTCTTGATTTGTCTCGTTAATTGTACTCATTTATTAAGATTTTTTATTTACCTCTCTACCTTGAACTTGTTGTGCTGCAACTTGTACTATGTTAGGGTCTTCAATTATAATACCTGAATAACCTAATATTCTAAGCACAACATTAGTTTGTTCTGACTCATGTAGTTCAAAGTTTATCGAACCTAATCCAGTTGCTGGATTATAAAAGTCATCATTAAAAATATATTGACCTTGAGTACCTGTAGTAAAACCCCATATAGGATCAACCGGCTTTCTAAGATAATCTACTTTAATGTTACTAGTAATACTTGTTGGATTTACATATAAAACATTTTGAATATGATCATCTATAGTTACACCAGGATTATTTTGATTACCTCTATTTTCATATAAATATGTAGGAAAACTTTTGCTTGCTTTTGTTAGGGGAGATCTTTCTATATTATAGAAATCTGTTCTAGATAATCTTTGAAGTTCTATTTGATTACCTCTATCGTCAGTATATATAACAGTACCTAATCTGTAAAAATCTACAGTGGTACCGTATAAATCAATTGTAGGTAATGTAAAATATGCTAATCCAGGTGAACTGGTATTGTCATAAATTGCATCACCAAATGTTTTGAATATGGCTAGTTTTTCGTCAAGATTTGTTATTCTATCTGCATAATCAACATCTGCTTGCGGAACCCTTAACTGTTGATTTAGATCTTCGCAGTACTTTTCAAAAATTTCTAATTGAACTTGTGCTGCTACTTTGTTAAATTCATCGGGTGTTAAATAACCTCTCTGCTCTTTATTTAATATAGACAGGACTGTCTGATACACAGTGTTTACGTTTATAGCCATACTTATGTTAATTATAATACAAAGGGTAGCGTGACACTACCCTTTATATTATCACTTGTTTATATTCTTTTTTCTATAGATTTATAAACTTCTACACCTTCATCAGTTTTAAACCATGCGGCTAATGCTGAATATGGGTTTTCATCAAATGGTACTGTCATTAATTTTCTATCATTTGAACCCCAGTGGAAAGTTCTTTGATCTTGAGACAATTTGATTATGTTAGATTCAACAGCTTTTATTCCAAAGTTTCTAAGCTCAACGTTTTCATCGTTAGCAAGATTTAAAAACAGTGCAGGTTTTTTCTTAGCAAATATTAATAAATCTCTTTTTATTTCTTTGGACTTCATATCTGAAACTCTACTACCTTTTTCAACTCTTAATATTGCTTCGGCTTGATCAACATCCATTTCCATAGCGTAATTAAGTGCTTGAACTTCTAGTTCTAAAGTATCAAGTTCATCTTCTGCTTCTATAACAGCATCAAATTCATAGTATTTTTTACCTTTTAAAGGGTGGTATAAACTTAATAGTTTTTGCAAGATTTGATTTTCTTGTGGTACTGAAAGTACACCATCTCTAAAAGTAATATGTCCTAATGTAGCTTCTCCTTTTTGTTCGTCTACAAAAGGTGAGTTCATATTTGTAGCATATCTTAATTCTCTTTGCATCTTTTTATCTGGATCAAAGTATAATAAAGGATTTCTACGAGTATGTCTACTAGGTATAGTTAATGTAAGTGGTTGTTTTCTACCTCTAACTAAATATGTTCTAGGTTTAATTTCCCACGAATCAACTACAGGTTTTGGTTGTTTTTTTGGTGGAGCAGTAACAACTTCTGGTTCTTGAACAGCCACCTCTGCTTTTGCTTTTTTAGCCATAATATAATATAATTAAATAGTTAAGAGGTATAAGGGCGCCGAAGCGCCCATCACCTCAATATAATTTATGCTCCTTTGAACAACACGAAGTTATTCGCAGCTTGAACTACTAAACATCTTTCTGACAAGAAGTTTACAGTCATAGCATCTAGATCGCTAGTGAAAGCTCCACCAACTGAACCAGTTAACCAAGACTTCATACGTCTGTCATCAGCTTGAGACGCTCTATATCTTACGTGTAAGAAAGGACGTCTAATGTTAGTACCAAGAATTTGATCATAAACTGTAGAAGTACCAGCTGGAAT
>Ga0114925_10000867_pt1 | contig 14232 bp, 9 predicted proteins | sample SumtaG_2_FD_87287 | JGI IMG/M metagenome (GOLD analysis project Ga0114925, IMG submission 87287) | Deep subsurface microbial communities from Indian Ocean to uncover new lineages of life (NeLLi) - Sumatra_00607 metaG | ecosystem: Environmental > Aquatic > Marine > Oceanic > Sediment | place... | reverse complement strand
TTAACCCTGTCTGATATAATAATTTCCATTCCTTATCTTCTCATTTACCCTAATGTGGGCAAGCCACATTCTTGATTATAAATATTTTCTTGCCTAAAAGGCAAGAAAATCAGGATTAAGGTACTGACCTTTACTCTGATAATCCTGGTATATATATACCTTTGCAGGCGATTTATTTACCTGGTAAGATACTCTAAGCTGTTGTATATGTCAAAATATAAAGAATATTTCATGCTGCAGAATTTACGATCCTGCGGGTTAGAAGGGTAATACCCTTTTACATGAAACTGAAAAAAAGAATAGAAAAGTTGTTTTTATCCTTAAATAGTAGTTTATTATATAATGAATGATTATATATTGAGCAATTATCAATTGCTGCTAAACTATTTTTTAAAAAGTACTATAATGATATTAGTACCTTAATCCAGATAATCGTGAATGCGGCTTTTCCGCATTAGGTACCTTAATAACAATTTCCTTGCTTTTTTAACGAGGAAATTCCAAAAATCAAGAATGTGGCTTATCCACATTAGGGAAACGTGTTTTAATTGCGCATCCACTAGAAATTAATATTGACCAGGAGATTATTGTGCCTGACATAAAAGATATTGAGAAAATCGAGAAAATGCTGGAAGAGATTGGGGAAACTGAACTTGAAATAGGAGAAGCAGGCGAGAAGGGCATCGGGGAGGAAAAAGAGATAGAGCAAGAAAAAGTTGCGGGAGGTGAAGAAGAAGCGGAAACCACTGCTCAGGAAGGTGAAGAGGAGGCTCTTGAGGAAATCAAAAAAGAAGAGGAGGGCGATTTTTCAGAACTCATAAAGGATATAGAAATAGGCCTCACTGAGGAAAAAGAACTGGAAGAGAAGCTCCTGAAGAAGAGAGAGGAAGAAGCGAGAGCGGAAGAAGTGCTTCCTGCACCGGAAGAACCTGGTGGTATAATACCTGAAGAAGAGGTTTTGCAGGAAACAAAAGAGCCTGATTTCGGGAAGGAGGAACTTCCGCAGGAAGCTGAATTAGAAGAGGAGGCCATGGAAGAAGGCTTTGATCTGCCGGGTGATTTCGATATGGGAGACCCTGGAGTTGAAGAAGGCCCTGTTAAAGAAGGCCCTGTTGAAGAATTATTGAAAGGGGTAGAAAAAGAAAAAGAGGTTCCAGAAGAGGCAATGGGTGTTGAGGAACCTGATTTTGAGGCGAAGCCTCCTGAACCTGGGGTTCACGAAGAAGCAGGTGAGGAGAAAGAGGCCTATGAACCTTCTCTTGATGAATTTGAAATACCGGAGCTGGAAGAAATCGAGGGTCTTGAAGAAGAAGAGAAGCCTCCGATTGAAGAGGAAGGGGAAGTAATAACCGAAGAGGTCGAAAAAGGCGCTGAAGAGCCTGCAAAACCTGTAACAGGCGTGGAAGAAGAGCTCAAGGGCCTGGAAGATATCGAAACAGAAGAAGAAGTACCACAGATTTCTGAACCCGGAATGGAAGAGTTTGAGCTCTCTGAATTGGAAAAAGAATTGGCTATGGAAGTTTCCCTTGAGGAAACAGGAGAAGAGGAAAAAATTAAAGAAGAGGCCCCCGCGGGAGAAGCCCCCGTTGGAGAGGCTCCCGTTGGAGAAGCTCCATTTGGAGAAGCCCCCGTTGGAGAAGCTCCTGCTGGAGAAACTCCCGTTGGAGAAACTCCCGTTGGAGAGGCTCCCGCTGGAGAGGCTCCGGAAGAACAGCCTGCACCAGTAAGCGAATTTGATATCGAGCTCAGTGAGGAAGATATTGTTCTTATTAAAACGAAATTAAAGCAGTTAAGCCCCCATGTAGCTTCTCGCATTAGAGATTTGATTGTAAATATCTCCCTGTCCATGGACTTAATGCGGGAGTTATTAAACCGTCTGATTAAGGATGAACCTGAGGTTGAGATTGTAAGATTCATTGAGGAGGCAACAGGGAAGAAGCTTATTCCGAAGAAAAGATTGGTAGCAGTGCCCCCTGTTCTGGAAAAACCACGTCGTTTTGCTGTGTTTGCAGAGAATATTGGACCTCTTATAAGAATTGCAGGTCTTTTTATCTCTATTTTAGCAATCTTAGGTATAATCTTTATGATATTTTTATATAAACCAATAAAATCAAACAAGCACTATCGAGAGGGCATTGAATATATAAGGAATGAGTATTATCCTGAAGCAGAAAGAAGTTTTCAAAAAGCAAAGGGCATATATGAAAAGGTTAAGGAATATGATAATTACGGCTTTGAATATCTGATGTCGGGGAACTATGATGCAGCAGAGCAGAAGTTTATATATGGAGTAGAATTGGATAAGGAAGTGAAAAACCTTGATATACGGGAACATCTGGCAAAACTTTACAATATACTGCATAAATATGGTGCAGCCGATGAACTCTATGATATTTTAATTGAAGAAAAGCCAACATATTATACATATAAAAAGTTAAAAGGTCGCAATCTCATAGACTGGGGCATTGAGGATAAAACTCATCTTGAAGAAGCTTACACACTGTTCAGGGAAGAATTATCAGAAAATCAAAAAAACAGTGATCCGCTTTTTCAAATGCTTTATATAGATATATTGCAAGAAGATACAGAGAAGATTGATTACATTTACAGCATTTTAAAAGAAAATCACCCACATGAAATCGATAAGCAGGTTTATACAGAACTTGCCTCCTTCTATATTTCACGTAACCAGCTTGACCCTGTATGGGATATTATGTTGGGTGTAATAAATAGTTACCCTGATTACCCGATAGCATATTACATCTTCTCACTCTATAATAAAGAGATAAATAATAAAAAGGCTGAAGAAAGTCTTCTCCATACAGCCATTGCGTATGAAAGGAAAAGGGAGCTTATATATCCATGGGAAACCAGGGATAGAAAGCTATTATCAAATGCATACAATAATCTGGGTGAACTCTATGCAGGTATGGAAATCCCTGGCAAAACAGCAGAAGCAATCAGTTATTTTAAGGAAGCTATTGAAATTAACGGGGAAAACAAAAAGGCATATTTTAATCTTGCCCAGGCCTATTTTTATGAGGAAAGAAATTTCGAGCTCGCCGTGAGGTACTATGAAAATGCGAAATCTAAGGGATATGAGAATAATGATTTAAATTATAATCTTGGCCTGTTATACTACTATAGAAAGTCCTTTAATAAGGCTCTGAAACAGTGGTCAGAGCTTGATGAAAAAATGCCGAATAATCCAAATTTAAACTTTGCAATAGGAAGCGTATTTCTCCATATGGAAAAATACAATTCTGCCCTGGGTGAATTTTTAATATTGTCTGAGACATATGATGAACTGTTAAAAGGCCTTGGTGAAATTAAACCCTGGATTGCGTACCACAAACGAATGGTACTTGGAGCATCTTCTGTATACAATAATCTTGGTGTTGCTTATCAGAAGCTTTTTGAAAGTACGGGGAATCTTGAATACCAGAAAGACAGCCTTGTTTATCTTTACAAAGCCGGGGAGCTTGCTGATATTATCGGGACTGATTGGGGAACCATCCAGTATAATATAAATTATATCGTTCATCCCAATGTCATCCGTTCAAGTATGGCAATAAACGATAATATAAACAGCGATTACAGATTTGTGGTTCGTTAAAGCCGGAAAATGCACCTTTCCATATAAGCCCTCTTCCTTTTTTAATTCCTTGCTAATAGTTGTAAATATTATTATATTATTACCTAAATTCTGATCTTCTTGCACAAACGGCAAGAAAATCTTTGTAATCAAGAATGTGGGTGGTCCACATTAGGGGCAAACAGTGAGAATAAATATGATAGCAAATAAGGTTGGGATGACCCAGATTTTTAATGAAGAAGGTAAAGTAGTCCCTGTAACTGTAATAAAGGTGGAACCCTGTTCTGTTGTAAGTAAAAAAACCGATGAAAAGGATGGGTACAATGCACTCGTTCTCGGTTTTTATAATATAAAAGAAAATAAATTACGAAAAAGTGAGTCAGGACTTTTTAAAAAGTCAAACCTTACTCCAAAAAAAAACCTGAAAGAGTCACGTGTTCTTAAAGAAGAGCTTGATAAGTTTGAAATTGGCCAGGAGATTGGAATTGATATTTTTAAAAAGGATGACTGGATCGATATTACAGGGAAATCCAAAGGAAGGGGCTTTTCAGGAGTTATGAAAAGATACGGAATGGCAGGTGCAAAAAGAAGCCATGGTACTCATGAATCTTTCAGGCATGGAGGGTCAATAGGTGCATCTGCATATCCTGCACATGTATTCAAGGGTAAAAAAATGCCCGGGAGATATGGTGGGACAAGGGTTAAAATTCAGAATATATCGATTGCTGCAATAAATCCTGATAAAAATATTTTACTCGTTAAAGGGGCAGTCCCAGGTCCGAACGGAGGATATATTACGGTTTCCCATGCTGTCAAGAAACATGCTGTTAAAGTGTAAACTTCCTTATTTGCTTGCTGCTTACGGCCACAAAATAAAAGTCAATTTTTAACTGGTTTTAAAGTGAATATGAGGAGGAATCGATTGCTGGAAGGACAGAAGGTCATACAAAGGCCTGAAATTGATAACTATTTTATGAGTATCGCCATTATGGTTTCTAGCAGGTCAACATGTCTTAGGAGACGGATTGGTTCTGTTATAGTAAAGGGAAAGCAGATTGTTTCCACTGGATATAATGGTGCACCACAGGGTATGCCGCATTGCCTGGACATTGGATGTGCAAGAGAAGGGGTTCCCTCCGGCGAACGTTATGAGCTTTGCCGAGGAGCTCATGCAGAACAGAATGCAATCAATTTTTCTGCCTGTTTTGGTATTTCAATTGAAAGTGCAACTGTTTATACAACCCATCTACCATGCTCCTGGTGTTCAAAGAGCATTATAAATGCAGGAATTAGAAGGGTTGTTTTTTTGCATGATTATCCGGATCCTGGGTCAAAGGAAATTTTGAGTTTGATTAATATTGTGAGGGTTAAGGATTTCAGTCCTATTCTCATTTAATTAACAGGTTATCCACAAAGTATCATGCGCCAAAAGATAATGTTTGGAGAATACAATAATTTATGTCTTTTTATAATTGCTTATATATTCAGCAAATGAATGAATATTTGATTAATTGTTGACATAATTTCGATAAAAACGATAAAATTCAAAAGAAAAAAGTCTTAATCATATTTATTCATATAAGGAGGGGAAGAAATATATTACCTGAAATTATTCACTATATTATAAACAATTTATCAACAGGTGAGAAATATGCGAAGGCCGGGATTTGATATAAAAAGTATCATCATTACAATTATTATTATCAACGTCGTTATATTTTTTTTAACTCAGCTTAATGCATTTCCAATCCCGCAGCGTTTATTAAATAATCTTGTTTTAAAAGATAAATTAACTATAGCTCTTGCTGTGAAAAGGTATGGGCTTCTTATTAGCCTTTTCTCACTTTTTCCTGTAATGATCAGGGAGATGGGCTGGATATGGCAATTTTTCTCGTATATGTTTTTACATGGGAGTTTTCTTCATCTCTTTTTTAATATGTATGCTCTTCTTCTGTTCGGCAGGCCTCTTGAGGAGAGGTGGGGGTGGAAAGAGTTTCTGTTCTTTTATCTTGCAACAGGTATTGGGGCGGGAATTGTCACTTATTTTTGGAACATGGCCAGAAATCCTTTTATTCCCACCATCGGGGCATCTGGAGCAATATTCGGTATAATTCTTGCTTTTGGTTTGGAGTTCCCGGAGACGATACTGCTCCTCTTTTTTATCATACCGGTAAGAGCAAGATATGCTGCTCTTATTTTTGGGGGTTTTGAGCTTGTTATGATAATCACAGGTAAAAGCCAGGGGATAGGGCATTTTACTCATCTCGCAGGCATCTTTTTTGGTTATATTTATTATATCTTGAGAATTCGGGGGAGTTACGGGAAACAGCAATCAATGTTTCCACGGCGACTGAAAGAAGTCATTTCTGAAAAGAAAGCGGTTCATGTAAAAGCCAGAAAAGAACAGGTTGTACAGAAAGCGCTTATGATCAGAGATAAAATAAGAATGGGGGATAACCTATTCGGACCTGAAGTGTTATTTTTAAATCAGCTGAGAGATGCGTATAATCAAAATAAAACAACAATATGCACAGTAGATGAGTTTAATATAACCTCTGAGTTCTGCAAAAAGTGTGATGATTTTTTCGCATGTGTTTACCGGTATATAATTCAGCAGTTATAAAAAATTTAATACTTGTTTTTATTTATCATTTATTATAATATATCCTCAATGGATAATAAAGCTCTCATACGGTTAAACCGGCATATTGACTCCATGCCGTCACTCTCCATAACAGTGTCAAAAATTCTTGAAGTATCAAGAGATCCGCAGGTTACTGCAAAAGATCTGAATAAGGTGATTAGCCTTGACCCTGTTCTGGTTGGAAGGGTATTGAAACTTGTTAATTCTGCTTACTACGGCCTGCAGAATAAGGTCACTTCCCTTGTTACTGCAATAATAATGCTTGGTATTAATACCATTAAGAACCTTGCTCTCTCAACAGCAGTACTGGGGAATGTGCAAAAAGATTCAAGTTTTAAAGCGCTGAATGTGAATGGTTTCTGGAGACATTCTATTGGGGTGGGGGTTACATCAAAGCTCATTGGTGCAAAGATCGGTATAACATTAAACAGGCAAGAAGAATTTTTTATTGGTGGTCTTCTCCATGATATAGGGAAAATTCCGATCAATGTGCTTTTTGAAGAAGATTATCTGAAAGCTATCCATCAGGCTGATTTTGAAAAAACTCAACTCATAGATATGGAGAGTAAGATTATCGGTATTACGCATTCTGAAGTTGGAAAGATGATTGCCGAAAAATGGAGACTTACAGGAGAAACGTACGAATGCATACTTCACCATCACGATCCAAATATGGCATCGGAAGAAAATTTTAAACTCGTTGCATCTGTATCTATTGCTAATACATTCTGCAATGTAAACCAGATTGGTTTTTCCGGTAACAGGTATGCAAAAAAAAATGATGATTATATATTAAGCTCAGTTGGCGTTACAGAAGAGTACCTGGATGAGGTTTTTGAGACTATTTCTGATGAAATAGAAAAGGCTTCCGTTTTTCTACAAGTCGCAGGGCAGAAATAGGATCATAGAAAAGGGTATCTGTTGCAGCCTGTAAGGCATGAGCTTTTTCTCTGGATTAATATATCCCACTGTTTTTTTATCAATTCAACATTATTATATTACATCTCGAAAATGCTGGGGATTATCGTAGAATGAAAATAAAGTTTTGGGGAGCGCGAGGTTCAATTCCTACGCCAGGACCGGAAACAGTAAAGTATGGAGGGAACACTACCTGTGTCGAGGTAAGGTTAAATGATGGAAGAATAATTATTATCGGTGCCGGAAGCGGGATAAAAGCCCTGGGAAATCAGCTTGTATTTCAGAATATGAAAAAAGGGCCGCTTGATATTAACATGTTCATAAGCCACACCCATTGGGATCATATTATGGGATTCCCGTTTTTTACACCAATTTTTATCCCGGGAAATAAAATAAAGATACATGGACCCCTTAATATTGGAGATGAGAGCCTTGAGAAAATATTTGCGCTGCAGATGTCATATAACTACTTCCCACTGCGAGCAGATGAGCTTGCTGCGGATATTACCTACGAGAATCTTAAAGAAGGCACCTTTAATCTCTACAACGATGTGAAAATAACTACAAAGATTTTGAATCATCCTATAATCGATCTGGGATATAAAATTGAAGCAGATGATGTTGTATTTGTTACAGTATTTGACCACGAACCCTTTAAAAACTTGTTTGATGCGAATCCTGAGGATGAAGATTATGACGAAGTTGCAAAAATAGAGGGTGAAAAGGCAGCACAGGAGAATAACAGAAGAATTATGCAGTTTATGCATGGTGCCGATTTACTCGTGCATGATACACAGTACACGAATAAAGAATATCTTGCATCAAAGGTTGGATGGGGACATTCTCCAATGGAGAATATAGTGTACAGAAGTGTTCAGGTAGGGGTAAAAAGGCTTGCCCTATTTCACCATGAGCCGACAAGAAGTGATAAGGAGTTTGATATCATTGAGAAAGCAATAAAAAAGAGACTATCAAAAATAAAAAATCATACAATGGAAGCATTTTTTGTTAGGGAAGGGCTTGAAGTTGATCTTTAATTAATTTCAAGTAACAGCCACTATCGCTCCCGCAGCATTAAGAAACAAGAGAATAAGATAGAAAGATTAGTAAAGGGGTGAGATGCTATTATGGAACATGCACCTTTTGTGCACCTGCATACCCATTCCGAATACTCGATCCTTGATGGGGCTTCAAAGATTGACGATCTCATAAAAAAAGCAAAACATTTCAAAATGCCTGCTTTAGCCCTGACAGATCATGGTAACATGTTTGGTGCCCTGGAGTTCTATGAAAAAGCTGTAAGCAACGGCATCAAGCCTATTATCGGTGAGGAGTTTTATCTTGCTCAGGGTTCTATGGAAAAACGGCATGCAAAGGAAAAACCCTACCACCTCATTTTGCTGGCAAAAGACGAGGAAGGTTACCAAAACCTCCTCCATTTATCTTCGATGGCTTTTCTGGAAGGATTTTATTACCGGCCGCGTATAGATAAAGAGCTACTTTCCAGCCGTTCGAAAGGACTCATCTGTATGAGCTCCTGCCTTGGAGGCGAGATACCTTTGCTTCTTACTGCCGGTAGAAACGATGAGGCCCGGAAAAGGGTAGGTGATTATCTCGATATTTTTGGAAGGGAAGATTTTTATTTTGAGCTCATGGATAACGGACTTGAAGAACAACAAAAGGTAAATCCTGAACTCATAAAACTCTCTAAAGAAATGGATATTAAAACTGTTGCGACAAATGATATCCACTACCTTGAAAAACAGGATGCAGCATACCATGATGTGCTGCTGTGCATCCAAACAGGTAAATCTATAAAGGAAACAGGAAGATTAAAGTTTAAGTCGGAAGAGTTTTATTTTAAGTCACCGGATGAAATGATGGACCTGTTTTCTTGCTATCCGCAGGCAATCAGCAATACTCTTGCGATTACCGAAAAGTGTAATTTATCAATTGAACTTGGAAAGGTTCTCCTCCCTCATTTCACTATACCCGAAAGACACAGCGCTGAATCTTATCTTAAGATGCTTACTGAAGAAGGAATTAAAAAGAGGTATAAGCAGATAAGTGAAGAGGTAAGAAAGAGGGTTGATATGGAAATTGAGGTTATTGAATCAATGGGATTCTGCACCTATTTCCTTATTGTGTGGGATTTTATCAGATTTGCAAGAAACAGGGGGATTTCAATCGGACCAGGAAGAGGGAGTGCTGCAGGCTCTATTGTTGCGTATGCACTCGGGATTACAAATGTAGACCCGCTGAAATACGGCCTCCTGTTTGAGAGATTCTTAAATCCTGCCAGAATATCAATGCCCGATATAGACATAGATTTTGACGGTGACCGGAGAGATGAGGTTATCCAATATGTTAGAGAAAAGTATGGGAAGGACAGAGTTGCACAAATTATTACCTTCGGTGCAATGAAAGCACGTGCAGTGGTGAGAGATGTTGCGCGTGCTATGGATATTCAGGCGAAAGACGCTGATGTTATCGCAAAGATGATCCCTCCAAGGTATGATATCACAATTGAAGAGGCTCTGCATACTTCAAAAGAGCTGGCAGCACACGTCAAAAAGAGTCAGAACATAAAAAAGCTTTTTGAAATTTCCAGTGGTCTTGAAAAGCTTGTCCGGCACCCTTCTACACATGCTGCCGGGGTTGTTATAGCGCCTGCGCCATTAATAACTATTGTCCCTCTGTACAGAGACCCTAAAAGTGGCAGTATTTCAACACAGTTTCAGGCAAAATACCTGGAGCATGTTGGACTTGTAAAGATGGATTTTCTAGGTCTTAAAAATCTTACTGTGATAAAGCGGTGTCTTGATGAAATTGGAAATGACGGAATGTCTGTTCCCGATATGGATAATCTTGACCTTTTGGATAAAGAAGTATACAGGCTTCTTTCAAGCGGGAAAAGTTTGGGCATTTTTCAGCTTGAAAGCAGCGGGATGCAAAGTCTGTTAAAAAGGCTTGCCCCCAATCGATTTGATGATATAGTTGCAATTCTTGCACTTTACAGGCCCGGACCTCTTGATTCAGGAATGGTCGATGAATTTATTGAAAGAAAACATGGGAGAAAACCTATAGTATATACAGACCCGAATCTGGAAGATGTTTTGAAAGAGACGTATGGTATAATTGTTTATCAGGAACAGGTCATGGAGATTGCACAGGTTATAAGTGGTTTTACAATGGCCGAGGCTGATAACCTTCGCAAAGCTATGGGGAAGAAAAAACCTGAAATTTTGGAGGAGGCAAAAGAAAAGTTTATTGATGGTGCGGTGAAAAGAAAAGTAAAACAGGATGCGGCTGAACAGATATTTGAACTGATTAAGACATTTGGCAGGTATGGATTCAATAAGTCCCATTCGACTGCGTACGCATTATTAGCTTTCCAGACTGCGTATTTAAAAGTTCACTTTCCTGTATATTACCTTGCCTCACTGTTATCGGGAGAATTGAATGATACTGATAAGATAGCTCAATATATAAATGAAGCAAAGGATATGCATTTAGAGATTCATGCGCCGGACATCAATAAGAGTGGAGTTATGTTTGAAGTATTAGGAAACTCAATACTGTACGCATTAGCTGCTATTAAGAATGCAGGGGAAAGCGCTGCAAGAGTAATTGTAAAGGAAAGGAAAAAGGGAAGCTTTCTCTCACTGTTTGATTTTACATCCAGGGTTGATCTGCGGCTTGTAAACCGGAGAGTGATCGAAAGCCTTATTAAGTGCGGCGCTTTTGATAGTATTGGAGAAAATAGAAAAACGCTCATGGAAAATATAGACAGCGCAATGGAATATGGTACGTCAGTACAGAGGGACAGATTAAAAGGTCAGAATAATCTTTTTGATGAAATAGGTGAGGAGAATGGAGATCAGATGTTCTATAAGATGCAGAATTTTAAAGAGTGGAACGATGCAGAAATGTCTGAGTATGAAAAAGAGGCTCTCGGATTTTATTTCAAGGCCCATCCAATTATTAAATATAGCCAAATGGCAGGACAGCATGGCGCTGTTTCCATTTCAGAATTGAAGGATATACCTGCTGATTCTGCAGTCATAATTTTCGGGATTATCATATCGTTAAAGAAAATTCTTACAAAAGATAATAAAGAAATGGCATTTCTTACCGTGGAGGATCTTACAGGGAATTTAGAGGCCGTTTTATTTCCTGGTGTGTTTGAGAAATACAGCAAATATCTCGAAGGTAAAAATGTTGTAGTTATATCCGGGAGGGTAAATGGCGAGAAAATACTTGCAGATAAGATTATGTATCCGGAGGAGTTCGTAAAAGAGGCAGTGTCGCAGATGCACATACTCTTGAGAAACCCGGTCGATGAAGATAAGCTTTTGAAATTGAGAGACATTTTTATCCAGAACAAGGGACGATGTAATGTATTGATACACACTCCGGAACTTGAAAAAAATCAAAAGGCAGTCAGAGCTTCAGAGTTTCTTCTTGTAGAACCGGGGAAAGAACTTTTTTCCCTTTTAAAGAGAGAAAAGTTGGTAGAAAGAGTCTGGGTTAGCTGATGAAAATTTTTATAGTATGGGCAATACATGAATTGCCCATACACTATATTTAAAATACAGCAGATTTTATGGAGAATTAAATTATGAAAAAGAAAAAAGTAAAGATAGGGCTTGCCCCGACAAGGAGAAATGTATTTTCTGCAGAGGATTCATTAAGATATAAAGCATTAATCGAAGAAAAACTAAAATCCTGGAACATTGATTTTGTAAACCTTGATTCTTTGAATAAAGAAGGGCTTTTATTTGATAGGCTTGAGGCAGGCAGAGCTGCAAAAATCTTTACCGATGCTGAGGTGGATGCGGTATTTGCTCCACATGTCAACTTCGGGACAGAAGATGCTGTTGCAAAACTTGCCAAAGAAGTGAATAAACCTCTCCTCTTATGGGGGCCCAGGGATGAAGCCCCATTAAAAGATGGTTCCCGACTGCGGGATACACAGTGCGGCCTTTTTGCAACAAGTAAAATCCTTATGCGATATGGTATTTCTTTTTCTTATATTGTGAATTCGCGGGTTGATTCACCTGTATTTGAGAGAGGGTTTAAAAATTTTACTGCTGCTGCAAGGGCGGCAAACAGCTTTTTAAAAGCACGGATAGGCCAGGTAAGTACCAGGCCAGGGGATTTTTATACTGTTATTATAAACGAAGGGGAACTTCTGGAGAGATGGGGGATAGAAACAGTTCCCATCACTCTCGTTGATGTTGAGAAGGGTGTTCTGAATATGGTGAAAACAGATAAGCGGGTTAAAGATGTGGTGGATGATTTTAAGGCCCGCGGCGTTACATTTAAGGACATGGATGATGATACAGTAAACAGGATAGCAGCCCTGAAACTTTATCTTATGGATTGGGCAGAAAGAGAAAACCTGTCAGCCATTGCATTCCAGTGCTGGGATGCACTCCAGCTTGCATTAGGCATTATGCCATGTTTTGTCGATTCCGAGTTAACAGCAATTGGTATTCCTGTTGCGTGTGAGACAGATATTAACGGAGCACTGACATCCATACTGCTGCAGAATGCAAGCCAGGTAGAATCCCCGACGTTTTTCTGTGATCTCACTATCCGTCACCCGGAAAATGATAATGGCGAACTGCTCTGGCACTGCGGTCCTTTCCCTCATGAACTTGCAAAAGAGAAAGAAAAGGCCTTTGTAGGGAAACATTTTATCCTCTCATCGGAATGTCCGGGCACAGGGAACTGGGAAATTAAAGGCGGTGATATAACTGTTTCACGTTTTGATGGAATAAACGGCAGGTATTCTCTTTTCATGGGGCATGCAAAGGGAAGTTCCGGTCCATTCACCCTTGGGACATATGTATGGATTGAAGTCCCTGATTGGCCCCTGTGGGAAGAGAAGCTCATCTATGGCCCCTATATTCACCATGTAGTGGCAGTGCATGATAAAGCAGCATATGCTCTATATGAAGCAACCCGTTTCATTCAGGGGTTAGAACCTGATCCTGCCCAACCTGCTGAAGTAGAAATCAGGGCTTATTTAAGGGGTAATGACCTGGAATAAATATTATTTGTTGTACAGGACCCTAATGTGGACAAGCCACATTCAAGATTTAAAGATTTTCTTGCCTATTGGGCAAGAAAATTGGTATTAAGGTACTAATGCGGATAAGCCGCATTCCCGATTTTTAGAATTTCCTTGCCAAAAAAGCAAGAAAATTGGTATTAAGGTAATATTATTACAGGCTGAAAAAAGAAAAGGAGAGTGGTAATTATTTTCGTTCTAAAAAAATGGGGGCAGCTAAGATAAATAACTACCCCCTTAATATCATTCAATTATAGCTAAAATATCCGATCTTTGAACAACTAAATATTTTTTCCCATCAAGTTCGATTTCATCACCTGTGTATTTTCCAAATACAATTCTATCACCGACCTTGATAACTTTCTTCAGATCTTCATTGGTCCCTACTGCAACAATTTTTCCCCTTTGAGGTTTTTCCTTTGCAGTGTCTGGAATATAGATTCCACCGGCAGTTTTTTGCTCTTCTGATTCGTCTACCTCCACCAATACTTTTTCGTCGATTACCTTTAACTTCATACAATAACCCTCCTATTTTATTATATATAGTATTTTGCCGTTTAGTGAATGTTTAATATCCGGTCTCTCCCGTTTTTTTAAACCAATAAACCGGCAATTTGTTTATAAGGATGATAAAAATTTTCGCCTAGTAATGTAATAAAATCTAATTAAAAAGTAAACTAAAATTTTCCTGGTGCCCGAATAATAACGCCAGCCACTTAGGGGAATAAGCCCTTCATCTGTGAATGCTGAATAAATTTTTATTTGATGTCCATTTACATGTTTGTATTCACTGCCAAAAGGAAGCCACCTTCTTTGGAGGTGTGTTTTTACCATTTTTTTGACATATATAACATTTATTAATATAATAATAATGTCACAAAATATTACATATAATTTCTGAGAGGGAAAAAGGATGTGAAAAGATGAGAGAAATTAATGTGTTGCCGGAGTTTAATAGTGGGACAATCAGTTTTCAAGACATACCGATTTTTCAGT
>Ga0114925_10000865_pt1 | contig 14260 bp, 15 predicted proteins | sample SumtaG_2_FD_87287 | JGI IMG/M metagenome (GOLD analysis project Ga0114925, IMG submission 87287) | Deep subsurface microbial communities from Indian Ocean to uncover new lineages of life (NeLLi) - Sumatra_00607 metaG | ecosystem: Environmental > Aquatic > Marine > Oceanic > Sediment | place... | reverse complement strand
GGGGTCTCTTTTTAAAGGCCGCAATCCCGCTGATAAGCGGGACAACGGAGTCTGTCCTTTGGGGCTGTCCTGTGACGAATATCAAGGCTACACTGCCGTTCAATAGAATGAAGCAGGTTTTTGCGGCCTTTAAAAAGAGACCCCGCGGCCCTGCATTAGCAAAGTCTAAAGGTCATAATTAGAATTGCTGCAATGAAAAGACAGCCATTTTTAACGAAGTTTTATGATTTGAAAAATGAAAGTCCTTTTGACAAATGATGACGGCATTTATGCCCCTGGTCTTTTTGCGTTATTCCAGGCCTTGAAGTCTGATCATGAGCTAACTATTGTGGCCCCGGAATCTGAAATGAGTGCTGTGGGACACGCCATTACCTTGACGTCACCCCTGAGGGTTCAAGAGGTGCAGAGAAATGGATCAACATATGGGTATGCGGTCACAGGCACGCCAGCAGACTGTGTAAAGATTGCAGTGCAAGAGTTGCTTGAACGACCTCCAGACATAATTCTCTCCGGGATCAATCCGGGGGCCAACATAGGGGTAAATCTCCTTTACTCAGGGACAGTTTCTGCTGCCACAGAGGGAGCTTTTCTGGGGGTGCGGTCTGCTGCCATTTCCCTGAATGCCAGAAAAAACCCTGACTTTGGCTTTGCAGCCCAATTCAGCAAAGAGATCATACGGTTTATGACAGAGAGTGGACTTAGAGACGGAACAGCGTTAAATGTGAATATCCCCGCACTACCAAAGGAAGAGATAGCAGGAGTGTGCTTTACCAGACAGGGGACCTCTCGATTTGAGGAGTATTTTGAACGCCGCAGTGACCCAAGAGGAAATGTCTATTACTGGCTTTCGGGAGAAACCCCAATAGACAATGGCAATCCTGAGACTGATTCCATTGCCTTGAAAGAAAACAAGATCACCATTACGCCCATCCATTACAATCTCACCTGCGAGAAAGAGTTGAGGCGTCTTAAGTCGTCTACCTTTTCATCATGGAATATATGAAACCAATTCGCAAAAGGTAAAATTATTTATATTTAACCACTGCTTTCGCAGGGTAGCTGGTTACTCAAGACAGGAAAAGGCCCCTGAAACCAGGGGCCTTTTCCTTTAGAATAGCGTTGTATTATCGGATTGCATTAGAATATGGGTAATAGCAGAAATGCAATGGAAGTGATGACAAAGAAGACGGCAAAAACCAGAAGGAGCCAACCCATTATTTCCCTGAACTCCAGCTTTGCTACAGCAAGCATGGCAATGGCCCAAAACGGCTGGATCATGTCGGTCATCATATCGCCCCAGGCATAGGCTATTACAACTTTATTGGCCGCAACGCCCAGTTCTTTGGCCGCGGGCAAGAGGTAGGGCGCTGTCACGGCCCACTCGGATCCGCCCGACGGGATCAGATAGTTAAGCAATCCGGCGTACCAGTAAGTAACGAGCAGGAAGGTGCCGCCACTGCAAACGGCTACAAATGCCTTGGTAAACACTGTGGCCAGAGCAGTGAATTTGAATAGACCGAAAATTCCAGCATAAAAGGGAAACTGAATTACAATTCCCCACACGGCCTTACCCGCCTCTTCTGTGGCCTTCAGGAAGCTCCAGGGTCTCCAGTGGAAAAGTACGCCCAGCATTAGAAAAAAGAAGTTGATGTTGTTAAGGTTAATGAGCTTGGCAAAACCGACTTCACTGAGTTTCCAACCCAGCCACCAGAATCCTGCTATGCCAATGATAAGGTTCCATCCCCACCACCAGTTGGCCCAGGTGGAAAAACTCGTGTATCCTGAGGGTCTTGGTGGAGACTCATACAGCTTGAGCCGATCCGCCAATTCCGGTGAGAGCTTAAAGGTTTTTTCTTCCGATGGGTGCATGAGTGACATGAGGATGGTCACCACAACGATGATGATGATGAGCAGGATGATGTTAAACGGAGTGAAAATAGTCTGGGAGGTGGATATGGTATCGGTCAGGTATCCGCCTTTTATAAGGAAGTTGTTAGGTGTGTTCACCAGCAAAGGGGCAGAAGCGGAAATACCGGCATGCCAGGTACAACCAAGACCCAAATAGGCGGAAGCCACCAGGAGCCGGTAGTCAATCTTGGGGTTGTTTTTGACAATGTAAAGCGCCAGCATAGCGCTTCCGATCAGGCTGAGCCCCCAGTTAAACCAGGCAGTGATCATGGAGAAGAGGGCCATAATCATAATGGCCTGCCAGGGCTTTTCTTTGTTGGCCCAACTGGAGATCCTATTCAGCAGCCACCTGACCGGTGGTGAGCAGGCAAGTATGTAGCCCGTCATCATGATCAGGCACATCTGCATCCCGAATTTCAGCAGGATCCAGAAGCCTTTTCCCCAGGCCTGCACGGCCTTGGCAGGCCCCACATCGCCCCAGATAAGGGCCATAATAAAGGTGATAATGCTCAGGATCCATACGATGACCAGGGCGTCGGGGATCCATCTTTCGGTCCAGTTTGTCAGTCCCCCACCCCAGCTCTTAAGGAATTCCAATCCCGACTTCTGATTACTGTTGGCCATGATAATCTCCTCTGTTAGAATTTTTTGATAGCCCAAGACACAGCTTCATTATTAGACTTTGTTTTAGACTGAATGTACTTTCTACCACCTCCTCTCTAAGTGCGCTTGCTCACCATATAAAAACCCCTTTTGTGTTTACACCGCGTCAGGGGTTTTTGGGCACGTATGCTTTCACTGGCAAGCCTTTAAATTTTTGATGTTTTGTTAAAAAGTGTTTCTAATGCACATTTAATTACAGTTAATAAAAGTTTTATATTAAGTTGTCAACAGGAAAAGCTGGAGCGGCGGATTGCTTTTTCTTATTCTTTACAATACGATAGTAGCATTTAGTTTACGAAAAATATGTAAATTTTGAGCACAACTTTCAACTTTGTCAAATTTTTTTAAAGGACTTCCAATGAAAAGAGAATATCCTGAAGGTCCTATTGTTGCGGTAGCTGCAGTCATCTTTCTGGAGGGATCGGTTTTGCTTGCCCGAAGAAATCAGGCACCAGGAAGGGGTCAATGGAGCTTGCCAGGTGGTGCGGTTGAGTTAGGTGAGAGCCTTTTAGAGGCGCTGAAACGAGAATTGCGGGAGGAAGCCTCCATCAATGTAGAGATTGGAGGTTTAATAGGTGTTTTTGACAGGATCGTTCAGGACCAGGAAAACCGGGTTCGATACCATTATGTGATTGTGGATTACTGGGGCTGGATTGCTTCAGGTCAGCCGAGTCCCGGATCGGATATTAGTGATTTGCGACTTGTTCCCCTTGAAAAATTCGATGAGTTTGAAATCAGCACGGAGTTAAAAGAAACCGTATGGAAGGCCGTTGATATGCGGAACAAACCGATTGACTATTGATTATTTTCGATTAAAGATTTCTCGCTACGCCCGCAATGCCATTAGTATGGCCTTTTTAGAATCTATCAAAATTAAGCAATGCCCTTTAAATTTTCAATATTGGTGGTTTTGTAAAAAGTCCGAATTTATATTTTTGACGCCCATAACTATTTGATATTCCAATATGTAAATTATTATTTTTGTGTATTTTGTGCCTTTTTGCGGCTATATCAATATTCAATCGCCAATAGAAAATTGTCAATCTAAACCCCTATCTCACAATGTGCAGGAAACGTTTCCAGTTGGGCCATGACCAGTAAATGATAAAGGCCTTCCCCTTAACCGATTTAAGAGGCACAAATCCCCAAACCCTGCTATCAGAGCTGTGATCCCGGTTATCACCCATAACGAAAAGGTGGTTTTCCGGTACAATTACAGGCCGGTATCGTTTTTTGGCCATATTGGGAGGCGCTCCATTACGTACCTCAGAGTATACGCCATGTTTGTCGTCATAAAGCGTACCATTAATATTTATTTTTCGATCGAAAATTTCAATGCGGTCACCAGGAAGACCGATCACGCGCTTAATATAGTCCTTGCTCGTATCATGAGGAAAAATGAAAACGATCACATCGTCACGTTGAGGCTTGCTGATGGGGATTATGGTGTTACGTATGAAGGGAATTTTGACGCCATAAATGAATTTATTGACAAGTATATGGTCACCAACAAGGAGTGTGGGTTCCATAGAGCCTGAGGGAATCTTGAAGGCCTGAACCACAAAGGTGCGTATTAAGAGAGCCAATATTACAGCAATAACGGCCGCTTCAGCATACTCACGGACTACACTTTTCTTTTTTATTCTACTCTTAGAGATCTGAGCTTCCAAAAAAGCCTCCCAAAAAAATGATAGGTTTGGGTTTTTCGTCATTCATGAGAAACGAAACTCCCTTATAGGAACTCCGAATTAATTTTATAAACAGACGGAATTTAATCCCTCACGTTCTAATTTGTAAAGCAATTTTTATTTTATTATACAAGATGTGGTGTGATGATTTTTTTGTTTCTACTATATATGCATAAATTATGCAAAATTTAATTAATTTATGAAAATACTTGACAAATAGATGGATTTATTCTATTATTTTAGACAAACTATATATAGCGAAAAGGCAAAGCCGCTGAAAGGCGGTGACGCAAAGCTACGGGTCTACAGCCGCAAGGCCATGATAGCCGAGTTGCCGACGGTTATTTTGGATAAAGCCTTTGTGTGTGGGGATTCTCAAAGGCTTTTTTCTTGGGGATTGAAAAGAATTGGTGGGCGGATGTGAGTACAACATATTGTGCCACACACTTTATTTTCCTGCTATATACGTATAAATTATATACAATTTAATTAATTTATAAAAAACTATTTGACAAATATGAGCTAATTTTGATATATTATATATATTTGGGAGTCAGGTTCTGGAGAATAAATTGAATGCGAATGCCGTAAAAACAATCAGAGAGGGACTGCTCATGAGCAAGGCAGAGCTTGCAAGAAAAGCAGGCGTTTCTCCCTTGACTATTGATCGGGTTGAGCGGGGAAAAGACTGTCGGATGGAGACCAAGCGTAAGATTATATTGGCTCTTGGCTATGACCTTTCTGACAGGGAGAAAATTTTCCCTGAGAGGTGAAAACATCAATTATGGCTATTCCTAAGAAAAATCAATTAGTTGGACTGGATATAGGGTCCCATTCTATCAAGTTAGTGGAGATAGATCACGGCAAGCAAGGGAGGGCCCTTAAGAGTTTTGGCCAGATAGGGCTGCCACCGGATGCGATAGTTGAAGGAGCTATAAAGGAAATGGAGCTCGTATCATCGGCAATAACAAGCCTTTTCAAAAACCTTAAGGTAAAAAACAAGAACGTAGCAACCTCCATATCCGGATACTCCGTGATTGTGAAAAAAATATCCTTGGGCGCCAGGAAGGAATCGGAGATCGAAGCGATTATCCAGGAAGAAGCCGAACAATATATCCCTTTTGATATCAGTGAGGTGAACCTTGATTTTGATACTCTGAGCGCTGGGGCGGAAGAGACAGGGGCAGCAGAGGAAGGTGATCAGGAACGGGCGGAGCGGATAGAAGTTATGCTGGTCGCCGCCAAGAAAGATATCATTAACGATTACGACAATCTGCTTCAACTTTCAGGCCTTAGTCCGGGGGTTCTGGATGTGGACGCATTTGCCATACAAAATGTCTTTGAAATTAGTACTGAGGAGCCTGAAGGGTGTTACGCTCTGGTGAATGTAGGCGCTGATGAGCTTGGAATAAATGCCATCAAAGATGGGGTATCTCTATTTACCAGGGATTCCTCATTTGGCGGCTCCCAGATTACTGAGGGCATCATGTCCGATTTCAGCGTCAGTTTCGAAGAAGCTGAACAAATAAAACTGGGAGGCGGAAAAGGAGATAAACAGAAAGGTAGACTGGAAGAGATTTTTACTTCTGTGGTCTCGGAGTGGACCACGGAAATAAAGCGAGCCCTCGACTTTGTGGCCAGCACCTACCCGGATGAAACCATAGAGAAAATCCTGATTAGCGGAGGATCTTGCAGGATCCCCGGGTTTCAGAAATATCTGCAATTAGAAACAGGCATCCCAGTTGTAGAACTTAACCCTTTTTCGAACCTTGTAATTGACGAAAAACGCTTTGACCCAAGGTACCTCAGGTACATGGCGCCACAGGCTGCTGTCGCTGTGGGTCTGGCTCTAAGAAGCATTGGTGACAAATGATAAGAATAAATCTTCTACCGTTTAGGGCCGCCAGGAAAAAAGAGAATATAAGGAGGCAGATTAGTGTTTTTGCCCTGTCCGTCGTCTGCCTTGCTCTATTGATGGGGTTTGTTTTCCTGAATTTAAGCAGAACCGTAGCCGCTTTAGAGGCCGATATGTCCTCTAAAAAGAAGGAACTGGCAACTTATGCAGAAACCACGAAAAAAATAAAGGTGTTAAAAAAGAAAATCGCTGAGGTTCGAGCTAAACTCAATGTTATTAAAGAACTTGAAAGCAAAAAAACAGGACCGGTTCTGTTGTTAGACGAGTTATCGATGGCGGTTCCCAAGGAGAAACTATGGCTAACCGATCTAAATGAAAAAAAGGGCATCTTGACCTTGAAGGGCACTGCAATGGACAACGATACAGTAGCCTTGTTTATGACGAACCTTGAGAATGCCAAACATGTAGTTTCAGTTGACCTCCAGACCGCACAGCTAAAGAGTTTGCCAAAATATAAACTAAATGTGGTTGATTTTGTCTTAACATGTAAGACTTATGCCCATAAAGAAAAAGCCAAGCCAGAAACCAAGAAGAAACGCTAACACTTAATTCTTTTGACCAGGGGGATGTGGACGGAATGCCAACGGGCGCCCTTTTTGAAAAAGTTGAAAAGCTGAAGATGATCCACAGGATACTAATTCTTGTGGGAACGATTGTCCTGCTGGCAGGGATTTTCGTAGCGCTGGTCTATATTCCACAATCAAATGAGATTACTCGACTCAACAAAGAGATTTCAGGCCTTGAAAAGAAAATCAATCAAGCCAAAATAAAGGCAAGAACTTTGAAAAAATTTGAGGCAGAGCAGGTCGAGGTTGAGGCCCAATTCCGGGAGGCCCTTAAGCTCTTGCCTAACAAAAGGGAGATACCAACCCTCTTGAGGGGCATTACGCAGTTAGGAAGCGACGCAAACCTGGAGTTCCTGTTATTTAGCCCAAAGAAAGAAAAGGCTCGTGATTTTTATTTAGAGATTCCTGTTTCCATGGAAGTAAGTGGTACTTATCACGATGTCGCCACGTTCTTCGACAAGGTGGGCCGAATGAAACGGATTGTAAATATCCTTGACATCTCCATGAAGCCTATCAAGGAGAGGTCCACCAATCTCACAACCAAATGCAATGCCGTAACATATAGGTTTAAAAGGAAAGTCGATGAGAAGACTAAGACGGGAAAAAATAAGAAAAAGAAGAAATAGAAGGCTGGTGCGATATTGCAGTGCTGTTCTATTCCTGTCTGTGATGTATTCACTTTTCTGTGTCGCGGGGGCCTGTGCGTCGCAGGAATTGATCTATAAGGGACCGAAAGGTCAAAAAGTATTGTTACCGGATGATGCGGACAAGGACACGCTTATCCAGCCAGAGAAGGGGTTATCAGAAGGCTATGTCTACGACCCCACCGGCAAAACAGACCCTTTCAAATCGTTTATTGCCGGACAGGAGTCTGTTACAGAGAAGAAGAAGAGAAAGCCGAAGACTTATCTGGAAACGCTGGATCTTTCCCAATTAGATCTGATCGCGATTATTATAAGTCAGAAAGGGAACTGGGCCATGGTGCGTGATTCAAAAGGGATCGGGCATGTGATCAGGAAGGGCACTCCCATAGGAGTAAATGAGGGTGTCGTTTATGAGATAAAGGAAAAAGAGTTAATCGTTCGCGAAAAGCACAAGGATTTTAGAACGGGTCAGGTAAAGGACAAGGATGTTGCCAAGAAACTGCGTTCATTACAGTAGGATACAACGGGATTCTGGGTCTCAGGTGCAAATTTCCAAACAGCCCCAATGCGATGAGGGGGTGGAAACAGTCAAAACAAGACCAGGTTTGTAGGGAGAACACATATGTTGACGAGAGGAAGCGAAAACAAGAAGGTACTATTTTTCTCACGGCCATGTTTGGCAATAGCCATTTGGGTTCTCATCGGCTGTGCAACGAGCAGCACGACTCACCAACCCACCGAGGAGGCTACATCTCCGAGCATTGAAGCCATTACGATTAGCTCCTCAGGGGATGAGATGACTGTTGTGGAAATCACTAACACCAGATCGGTCCCCTATACGACTTTCAAGTTAATTGATCCGCTCAGGGTGGTTCTCGATATTGGAGGTATGCCTGGTAACGAGCTTCCGCTATTTACTCCTGTGAATGATGGGAATGTAGTTGGTATTCACCTGGAGAAAGGAAAGGCCGATGACAAAACCACGAGAGTAGTGGTTGGCCTGGCGAGAGATCTGGATTATGAGGTTGCTGAAAGGGATAATTCCATCCGTCTGATGCTTTCGCCAAAATCAGTCCCAGAAGAGACCTCCGAGCAGTCAGGGACCGACATGGCTACTGGAGCCAAGGAAACCGAGGATGCCGGGGAATCGAAACAGGAGGCAACCGAACCAAGGATTTTTTTCGAACCACGCACCACAGACCTGAATCAGATTCTGGGTATTGATTTTACCATGCTGCAGCATGGCAAATCGAGGCTTACCGTCACAACAGATAAAAAGGCCAGCTACAACCTGGAAAGAAAGACCCCAAAGACCCTGCTCCTGACCCTTGAGGAAACCATTATCCCGCCGCTTCTTCTGAGGCGCCTTGACAGTACTCACTTTGAGGGAGCTGTAGATCGGGTGACATCCGGGTATTCTTCCACCGACAAACGACTTTCCCTTGCTATATCTTTGAGGGATATTGTCCCCTTCCATGTGGATCAGACAGACAGCGGTATTTGCATTGATTTTGGCCCAACACCCGTGAAGCACCCGGAAAAGAAGATAGTTCCTGTGAAACTGGTGGAACTGGAAAAAGTTTCGTCTGCTGACACGGGTGTGAAACACGAAGCCCTAAAAGTTTCCAAGAGGGAACGCACGAGGATACCTGGCCTTGGTACAGGTAAGTATAAAGGCGCACCCATGACAATGGACTTTGTGAACGCGGATGTGACCAATATTTTGAGGCTGATTGGAGAGGTCAGCAATTTGAACATTATCTGGGGACCCGACGTGAAGGGCATGGTATCAATGAGGCTTAAAAATGTGCCCTGGGATCAGGCCCTGGATCTCCTCCTTGCTAACAATGATCTGGGCATGAGAAGCCAGGGAAACGTTATCTGGGTTACTACTAAGGCAAAGATCCAAAAGATTGAGGAAGAGGAACGGAAAAGAATACAAGAGGCTCAGAAAAGGCTTGAAGCTGAAAGAAAGAGGAGGCTGGCGGAACGGGAACAGGCCAAAAAGTTAGAGCCGCTCATTACCGAATATTTCCCTCTGGATTTTTCAGAGGCCGATGAGATCAAGAAACATATCTTTTTAAGCGAGCGGGGCTCAACGAGAGTTGATAAACGGACAAATACCATTATTATGAAAGATATCGCCTCAAATATTGAGGAGGCCAGGAAGATCATAATACGATTTGATCTGCCGGTAAAGCAGATCATGATAGAGGCGCGAATCGTCGATGCCGGAACTGATTTTGTCAGGGACCTTGGTATCCAGTGGACACAAGATACTTCTTACCAGTACCGTACTGACACATCGGTGGATTTTCTGGACAATGACCTGACTGGAGACACTACCTTAACTCCAGGGAATGCTTTATATGGTGGGGCATTTTCTACCAACGCTCCCGAGAGCTGGGCACCTAACATGGATCTGATAATAGGGAGCTTGACCGGTAATGCGTTAGGGTTTCTTTCTCTTGATGCCAGGCTTGCCCTAGCGGAAACGGAGCGTCAGGCCAAGGTCATCTCTGCGCCAAAGGTCATTGCCAGTAACGGGCAGGAGGCAACGATCAGCAGAGGCGATGTCATCATCATACCGGCTACCGAAAACGTGGAATCTACCACACTTGACGCCACTTTATCACTGACTGTCACCCCCACGGTGAGCTATAATAATTATATTACCCTGGCAGTAGATGTCACCGATGATCAAGCTCCTACCACCGATCGGCTCCTTCAGAAAGCCGTAACAACAACCCTGATAGTCAAAAGCGGCGATACTGTTGTGATCGGCGGTATTTATAAGGAGGAGCAAGGTGAAAGCGAGGCTGGAATCCCATATCTTCGAAATATTCCATTTTTGGGGTGGCTTTTCAAGGCCCAGCAAAAGGTTTTGAGGAAATCCGAGCTGCTGATATTCCTGACACCAACAGTGCTTTCTTTTCCAACCAAAAAGATGTAGGTTCCTCATCGAGAAGAAGCGGAGGCAGGTAGCAGGACTGTGCTGAGGGCTAGAGGCATGGCGCCCGTGAAGCGTCTCGTGGATATCTCCATTGCGATCAATTCCTAATACCGGGTGTTTTCATCAAATGTATAGAATGCTGTCTCATATTTCACTCCTTATTTTGTTTGTGTTCACTCTAACAGGTTGTGCCGGGAACCAGGCAGCCACGAAGAAAAAGACCGAAGCATTGCAGCGCTTAGGCACTTCACTTGTACAACAGGGTAGCTTAAGGGCAGGCCTTGAAAAGTTGTTGGAAGCGACCAAATTAGATCCGACAAATAGCGATATCCATAATGAATTGGCCTTGGCCTATAGAGATTTAGGGGAATTTCAGCTATCCCTGGATCATTTCAAGAAGGCTTTGGAGCTGCGCCCGGAATTTCCGCAAGCTTGGAACAACATGGGAACGGTGTATCTGTTGCTCCGCCAGTGGGATCTGGCCATCAATTGTTTCCAGATGGCCGTCGGAGACATTCTGTACAGGACCCCGCACTTTGCCTACAATAATCTCGGGCTTGCTTATATAAAAAAAGAACAATATCAGAAGGCGGTTGCCAGCTTCCATAAGGCCTTAAAGCTTGCTCCTTCCTTCAGTCCGGCCCGCACCAATCTGGGTATTGCGCTTGAGCGTATGAACAGATGGGAAGAGGCCATCGATGCATTTAAAAACGCTATCTCTGTGGATCCCGAATACCCGGCGGCACATTTTTACCTTGGAAGACAGTATATGAGGCTTAATAGAAATGCTGAAGCAGCAGAGGAATTGCATCAAACCATAAAACTTGACCCAAGAGGGCGCCTTGCTCAGGAGGCAAAGAAGCTCCTCGATAGCATGAAATAGAGAAAAACTATCAACAAAAACCAACCCTCAGCCTTTTTGGGGTGTATTATTGCGGGAGTTGACAAGTACAGCGATATCCATCAGACGGTCCGAATGATAATCCGCCTCCAGTGCCCTGTTTTTGTAAGACATGAAGGAAACTCCGGCAGCCCTGGCCGTTTCATTATCCACAAGAGAATCACCGATATATAAGGCCTCATCCGGGCCAATTTCAAAAAACCGAAGGATTTTAAGGAGAGATTCAGGGTGAGGTTTGGGCATTTTCACATCCAGAGACGAGACCACGATGTCAAAATATTTGGAAAGGCCGTATGATTCCAGAACCTTTCCAATGGTATTGCTGCGGTTGGTGGCCACGGCCAGACCAAATCCGGGCCTGAGGTCCTCTAATAGCGTTTTCAATTCTGGCTCCAGGATCATGTCCTTGAGGAACGGAGTGTAATCTATCCGCATCCTGTACTCCTGCGCCATTTCCATATAAGGAGTGTCCCGAAAAATATGGCGTACAGACTTATCTGCCGTGTGCATGTGGACAAACGTTACCTTGTCTTCGCTCATTAGTGGAAGGCCGAAGTGTTGCAAAAGGTGGTTGTAGAAATTGATATTGGCCTGGCGGGAGTCAAACATAACTCCGTCGCAGTCGAAAATGATGACAGATATTTTGTTCATGACGTTCCATTTATTGTAGATTAGAGAAAAATAAACTGATAATGTATCAAGTTAAGAAAGAGGGGATTATATGTCAATGGTTAGCTTATTATATTTTCAATACAAAACCGCTTGCGGGGTGGTATTGAAAATATACTAAGAGGAGGTATGAAGATATGGACAAGAAAATCATATGGTTTGCTATATTAATCATGGTCTTGTTCGTGGGGAGGGGGGATGTATTCGCAAAGGTGGGTGTTTATTCTGAAATGAACAGTGGGACGCTCCGCGGTGTGCGAAGCATATATGTACGGGTAGCACCCATCGATTCTAAAATCGAACAGGAAGGACTTACCACAGCCCAGCTACGGAGAGATACTGAGCGCCAGTTACAGAGTGAGGAGATTAAACTACTTCCTGAGGAAGAATTCAATAGGCTTAGACGGACTCGGAATTACCCTCTCGGCCGGCTCGAGATAATTGTAACAGTAAAAGACATACAAGAAGGCAACGAAAAAATATACAATATCATTGTCAGATTCAGCCAAATCGTTTTCCTTTCGAGAGCGCCTGTTATCAAGCTGTTTGCTCCTACATGGGAGAGCCAGACAATTGGCTACAGTGGAGATTTGAGTGCAGTCACAGAGGGTGTTAAAGCAAGGGTGGAGGAGTTTATCAGTGCCTATATGTCGGTGAATTCCAAATGATGGGTCAGCGAAAGAAAAGTAACCCTGAATCCCGCTTTCAGTCCCGCTTTTAGCAGGAAACCTGTGATGGGCATCAGTACTCTGAGTACCTTGTCCGGTAAGATATTTCTGGGGGAGCATCATCAGGCTTTTCCGTCAGAGGAAGGTCTAACCAGGTCTTTACGAAACAATAAACCAGCCCGCATGCGATAATCGTCAATGCAAGATATAATAGGCCCATGAAAATAAGATACTCTATGTTCCATTGCCATTCAAAACTAAACGGAGTCATCTGTTTCCTCCTCGATTATTTACTCAGCAACAGGGTTTAGCTCCCTTTCTTGTGGAAAAACAGGCAGATACCTGTAAGCGGCAGAAAAAAGCAGAAATCCGTAACCAATGACGGCCATGGCAATTCCCCATTCCTGCCATGTGGGAAGATAGCTCCAGAATCTGTCAAAAGGCATTACAGGTATGGCGAGTGTGACAATAATAAACACGAAACGATTGAGGACAATACCCGCGCAGTTCAAAAGACATGCGGTGATTAGCCATCCCTGATGCTGCCTGGCCTTTGGAACCAAAAGAATAATGGCAGGGATAATTCCAAAAATTACGATTTCACATACTACCAACCAGATGCCATATGGCCCCTCCCGATAAAAGTCTATGAATTTGAGCCCGGCCCTGGGAACAACTCCATATATCCAACCCAGTGTATCTGCGATTTTTAAGACCATATAGATAGAAAGTAGCCAGGCGGATATTTTTGCCAGGAGCTGGATTGCATTATCGGGAACAAGTTTCTTTCGACTGATCTTTTCTGTGAGTTTGGTACACAGTATTGTAAAGCACGGACCGGCTGCTATGGCGGACAGGATAAAGAGGAAAAAGGTCCAGGGCCAGATATAAAATCCCTCCCTGGCTGCAAAGGGTCTTGCGTATAATACTCCGAACATCCCGCCCAGCGAGCCCTGATGGAAGAAGGATAAAAAGGTTCCGGTGGCCGCAAAAACAGCCATTATTTCGTGGAGACTATGGCCGAATATGTGAAGCTCCCGGATTTTGTCCAATTGTCTGTTCCGAAGGATAAGGGGGATGAACTCAATGGCCAGCACCATAAGGTAACATGTGATACAGAAGGACACCTCAACCAGCATGGAATGGATATTGGCATGCCAGAAGATGAACCATCCTCGAATGGGCTGGCCAATATCAATACCAAGCATGGCCATGGCACCAGAATAGCAAATAAAGCCTATAATCACAGCGGCATTGATAACATTCTTCAATTCACCTTTTCCAATAATATAGGTCAGGAAGCCTGTGAAGAAAGCGCCTGCCCCGAGCGCAATAATGGCCAGATCAAATACAATCCACAAGGCAAAGGCAAACACATTGCTCATGTTGGTCTGATTCAGCCCTTTCCATAGGCAAAGAAAGGCCGACAGACCACCCCAGGCCAATAGGGCCAGCCATGGCAGGGTCCAAAATAGGAAGGTCGTTGTGGAACATCTTTTTACGCCTTCTGGTAATAATGGCGAATCCATAAATTGTCCTCCTAAAAACTAACCCCTAATTTTACGTCTCGGAATTTGTACAATTTACTAAGAATAAAGGAGTTTTCCGAGGCCTGAGTTTCTGCCTCGCACATGGAATAATGGAATGATGGAATATTGGAAAGTCGAAGATCCCGTCTTTAGCGG
>Ga0114925_10000864_pt1 | contig 14260 bp, 14 predicted proteins | sample SumtaG_2_FD_87287 | JGI IMG/M metagenome (GOLD analysis project Ga0114925, IMG submission 87287) | Deep subsurface microbial communities from Indian Ocean to uncover new lineages of life (NeLLi) - Sumatra_00607 metaG | ecosystem: Environmental > Aquatic > Marine > Oceanic > Sediment | place... | reverse complement strand
GATGGATTGGTGATTTTAATGCCATAATTTTCCTTGAAATATTCTAATAATTGTGGTATTAAATTTGTCATTGTAGTATGACCTCCCATCCTGCAGATTCAGGGAAGATCGAATTTATGGGTGCAGATATAACCCACATGAAACCCCATGGAATCTGCTGGAAGGGAATAGCCAGAACTTATCAGCAGAAAAATCTGTTTCCGAACCTGAGCGTTTTTGTCAATGTATTTGCAGGGATGTTAAAGTATAGTGTGGAAGAGCAGAGGTGGAGGGAAACGGTTTGTCACAACGAAAGATGAGCGCGTGTGGGGATGTACCGAATGGGGTTTTGGTACCTTAATAATAATTTCCTTGCTTTTTTGGCAAGGAAATTCTATAAATCAAGAATGCGGCTTGTCCGCATTAGGTCCCAGGGCCCGATGTACTCTGGAGACAATTAGAAATATTATAGACCACCTCCAAAGGAGGTGGCTTCCTTTTAGCGGTGAAGTTGTGCATCCTGATTTAGTAGGTCTCTCAAGGGCCTGCGGCCATAACAGTTACTCAATACCTGCCCTCATTGAATGGACTTAATTTTTAACGTAATAACTGATTTTGAAATGGTAGAAACTTAACGAAAAGGAAAGGCAAATGGAACAGGAAATAGTAAACACACTTTTTAAAATGGTTCAGATCAGCAGTGAATCCGGCAGTGAAGCGGAGTTTATAAATTACCTCAAAGATTTATTTACAAAGGAATTAAATGCTGAATGTGTTCTTGATAAATATGGAAACCTGATTGCAAAAGTGACCGCTAAGGCCTCAGAATCGGCTGAACCTGTTCTGTTTGGCACTCATGCAGACACGGTAAAACCCGGTAAAGCCATTGAACCGGTTCTTTCAGACGGGATAATTTCTTCCAGAGGAGAAACAATTCTTGGTGCGGATGATAAGGCGGGTATAGCAGAGCTGTTTGAGGCTGTAAGAACCGCCGATTGTCATCCGCCTCTGGAGATTGTTGTCACAAAAGAAGAGGAGATAGGCCTGTGTGGTTCGAAAAACCTCGATGCTTCTATACTCAATTCAAAAATAGGCTTTGTGATTGATTCAGATAGGCTGGATGATATTATTGTTGGCGGTCCTTCATATATGAGTATTACGGTGAATATAACAGGAAGGTCAGCTCATGCAGGGATGGAGCCTGAAAAGGGTATATCATCGATTAAAGCTGCAGCCCATGCCATCTCAATGTTAAAAGAAGGCTGGGTCGATAATGAGACAACAGTAAACGTGGGTGTAATACGGGGAGGGGAGGTCCTCAACGCTGTCCCTGAGAAAGCAGAGGTCCGTGTTGAATGCCGAAGCAAAAAACATGAGAAGTGCATTAATCAGAGTAACCTGATAAAAAAGATATTTCAAACTGCAGCAGAGTCGGTTGGAGCAAAGGCAGAAATCGATATGGAACTGCAAATAAAGTGTTACAGTATTTCAGAAGATACAGAATCAGTGAACCTTGCTGTAAAGGCATTAAAAAGTGAGGGACTGGAACCGCAGATAAGAATTATCTGTGGAGGAACAGACGCTGCTAACTACAACGAAAAGGGCATTGAAACCGTTGTGATTGGAATGGGAGTTCAGGCGGAACACACGAAAGATGAGAAAATAGCAGTTTCAGATATGATTAAAGGTGTGGGAATCATTCAGCACATATTCAGGGACTTATGCAGCAAATGATCAGGATAGATTAATCAACACAGGGCGAAATATGAGCTCTTTTGTTTTTTACTGCCCCCGGGATTATTTGAAAGTATGGTAAACTTACCGGGAACTACTCTGTTCATACCGAACAATTAATAAATGAAATCCAAATAATGTGAGATTATTACTATTTTTCTTGACATAGTTTTAGGACCTTAATTCTTATTTTCTTGCCCAATAGGCAAGAGAATCTTATAATCTTGAATGTGGCTTATCCACATTAGTACCTTAATACCGATTTTCTTGCCTTTCAGTCAAGGAAATCTTTATAATCTTGAATGTGGCTTATCCACATCAGGACATAGTATAGAATGATAGAAAAACAGTAGATATTTGAAAGATGTTCGGAAGGATGTGATACTTTTTTGCCTGTTTTGCCTAAAAATCGCATCTATTGGGGTTTTCCCAGAAAGTTCAAGATATAATTTTGCCTTGTAAAATCACTCGAAATTAGAGGTGTATAGAACGATGACAAATCATAAACTTCATATTGGATTTGTATCAACCCGATTTGCAGGTAACGATGGTGTTTCACTTGAAACGGCAAAATGGGCGAAAATATTCACAGGTCTTGGACACACGTGCTTCTACTTTGCAGGGGAATCAGACCTTCCTTCTGATAGAAGCCATGTGGTTCCTGAGGCACATTTTGATCATCCGCTTGTCAAGAAAGTCCATACCGACCTTTTTGACGACTATCGCCGCTCACCGCAGACGTCTGAGATTGTTCGGGAGCTATGGGGTACCCTTAAAAGGGGCCTTGTAGAATTTCTCAAGGATTTTGGGATCAAGCTGCTTGTGGTCGAAAATGCCATGGCAATCCCTATGAACGTCCCACTAGGGTTAGCGCTCACCGAATTGATTTCCGAGACGAATATTCCTACCATTGCACATCATCATGATTTTTACTGGGAGCGCACACGCTATGCAGTTAACGCCGCGGAGGATTATATCCAGGCAGCATTTCCGCCTGCCATGTCTACTATCCATCATGTGGTGATCAATTCCTTTGCAGCTAAACAGCTTGCCTTCCGCACGGGAATGAGTTCAAAATACATTCCCAATGTAATGGATTTTGATAACCCACCGCTAGATTCAGATGAGTATGCAGAGGACCTTCGTGAGGTTCTTGAATTGGAGCGAGATGATGTTTTTCTACTTCAGCCGACTCGTATCGTTCCCCGAAAAAGAATCGAGCGGGCAATTGAACTGGCACACTGGCTTGAAATGCCCTGTGCATTAATCATTTCACATGGTGCCGGTGACGAAGGGTATGATTATCATGCATATCTCAAGGATTATGCCCAAATGATGAGTGTACGAGTTATTTTCGGTGAAGACATTTTTACATATGAACGACAGCGTAACTCTGAAGGAAAGAAGATTTATTCTCTTAAAGATGCCTATCAGCAGTCTGACCTCGTTACATACCCTTCTTCAATTGAAGGATTCGGCAATGCTTTTCTCGAAGCAATCTACTACCGTAGGCCACTGATGATGAGTAGTTATGATATCTTTAAAGCTGATATCAGTCCAAAAGGTTTCCAGGTTATTGTATTTGACGAATTCATTACAAAACGTACAGTTGAACATACCATTTCCCTTTTGAAAAACCCTTCACAGATTCAGAAAATAGTAGAGAACAACTATGAACTCGGTAAGAAATATTATTCTTATACCGTGCTTCGGAAACATCTGAGTGAGCTTATAGAACAATGTTTTCAGGCATAGTATTAATTGTACTTTCATTTCAAGATCCAAATTCTGCTGAATCTTTATCATCATACTATAGATTTTCGCAGAGTTTAAAAATCAATTGGCACAAAATGTAGAAATAAATGGAATGACATCTCTGTCATTAATTATTTCAACGATGGCTTCAAAAAAGTTTGGATCGATCGGATTTATTGTTTCGTGGTGTCCCGATTTTAAGTCAGATATAAATCCTCTATTGAACACAATAACCGGAAGCCGAAATGGTAAATCCTTAAAAGAGTTAGGACCTTAATACTGATTTTCTTGCACAATAGGCACAAACTTTAGTTTGCAAGAAAATATCTTTATAATCTTAAATGTTGTTTATCAACATTACGGATAGTATATTTACAATAAGGCTGTCTTTTTCGGTAGGAAAAACATTCGTGAATATTTCATGGATAAATCGGGGGCTTTTCACGGTTTTTTTCGTATGTTGGCAAATCTCGAATTATAAAAACTCCACTATGATTAGAGTAATGGAAATTAATATTATCTAAATACTACACCGGATTTGGTTATTCCGGGAACGTTTAGCAAGAGAATGGGTAATTAAATTAGTAGAGTCAAATATTGAAAAAATATATATCATATTATATATTCTTTCCAAGGGAGTTTATGAATAAGGAATTTAGATGAAAAAAAAGAGGTTTTCCAATCCGCCCCTGGTTGAAGCTATTTTTGAATTACGGTGGAAATTAAAAGAGGTTGGTTCTGGTATTAAGGTGGACCCACATTATAAACTTTTAATAGGGAGTTTATTCTCAAAATTGAAGGAAAAATATCCTTTTCATGAACCGTTGCCAGCTTCAACGATGCCAGATGAAATATCATGTTATGTTATTCAACATAGGTTTAGGACTGGAAAAGAACAATGGCCATTGGTACAAATAGGCCCAGGTATTGTGACATTAAATGCTACAAATGAATACGGATGGATTGATTTTAGAGACAGAGTTTTTGATTTATTGAAAAACTTATTTGATATATATCCGGATAAAGAGAGTTTTTCTGTTAATAACATTTTGATGCGATATATCAATGCAATTGAATTTGACTATATTTCTAATTCTATCTTTAATTTTCTATCAAAGAAAATGAAAATCGATATGTTTATAAATAAGAGTTTATTTAAAAATGAAAATATAAATAAGCAACCGTCAAGTTTCGATTTGAAATACGTATTTGAGGTCTCTAAGCCAATTGGAAATATTCATCTAAGATTAGCAAGAGGAAAAAAAGATGACATTAATGGTTTAATTTTTGAGTTTTTTTTTCAAACGCAAAATAAGTATGTACCAAACCGTACTGGTGAAATTTTGGATTGGGTATCTCAATCACATGATTTAATAGAGGACTGGTTTTTAAAACTGACTAAAGGTGATCTGAAAAGGAGTTTTAAATGAGTGCAACTCAAATAATACCAAGAACTGGGGTGTCATTTGTAGATTTGTTTGTTCCGGCTCCTGAATCTACTGGCAATTTAGAAGAATGTATATCAGATAATTTTAGAGATTGGATATATTCAATTAATACTTTCAAAGACGCCTATCTTACTTTTAAAGAATCTTTAACGAATTTATCAGGGTCTAACCAATCAACGAAATGGGTAATTACAGGTACTTTAGAAGACCTAAGTGTGTATTTCTTTCCATATTTACAAAAAGAGTATAAGGAAAATGATATTTTAGCAGCAATTTCCAACCAAGATATTGATATTAAAATGAAGCCAAAGGATGAATTTAAAATAAGAATTACTATAAAATCTGTATTAAAAGCAAAACCGAAAGTTTACAATTTGGAGGAATTTGGTGAGTGAAGTATATGATTGGTATTCTGTTGTCGCTTCTGATGATTTCCTTTCACAGGGCGACTTCTTGCAAAACATGCCGGTCATTATTCCTCCAAATAATATTGAACATGAAAAGCAAGTAGAAGCATATGTTCAAAAATATGATGTATTAATCATGAGCCAATCCTGTGATATTCAAAACGAAAAATTAGATTTTGTCATGTTGTGTCCTTTTTGGCCATTGTCAGAAATTGAGAAAGAAAATGATTTTTTTAAAAGTGATAAAGGAAAAGAAAGTCTTCGTAGAGGTTATTTACCTGGATATCATCTTTTAAATAAATGTGAAATTGAAAATTTTAAAACTGAATATTTAGTAGTTGATTTTAAGAATGTATATAGTGTATCCTATGCTTTTTTAAAAGAGTTTTCAAAAAATCAAGGGAATCGATTAAGGTTATTACCTCCTTATCGAGAGCATCTATCTCAGGCATTTGCTCGATTTTTTATGCGAGTTGGATTATCTGTTGATATACCTCAATTTAGATAAAAATGTAATTTCACGGTCATCTGCATATTATTGTGTAACCGTTCCGGGCTTGTGGCTTATATACAAACCGGCTTTTAGGTTACCCCTGAGTTAATTGACTGATAACTTGTCGAATTCGTTTCCGAACTTTCTTGTAGTCGATCTTTTCCCAAGCCTCGAGTATCGGGATGTACCGTCTATCGCCTGAAGCTTGAATTTTATCAAGTAAGATCAAGATTAATTCTCGGTTCTTGTCCTTGAGATGCCGCATATTGAAATGATTGATCCCTTTATCAAGCATTTCATCAAAATCATGCAACAGTTCATCCGAATAGGTGTCTTTTTCGACTTGCCATCCTCTCTTCGTGTAAACTAACAAGGGCAGTCTATAATCGTATTCCAGATCCAGATAACCTTCGAGGATCACCCAATCAATCCGTGCCATGATTTGTTCCTCAGTCAAATGCTTATAGAACCCGTAAACCGGACTGTTATCCAACTTGAGTTCCAGCACCCTCTTTTCCCGTGAGCCCTTCAAGATTTTGTAGAGCATTGTCCTGCCTCCTTTCATAATCAGGTCGTCCGCTCCCCTCAGAATAGCGACAATCTCCTCTTGGGGGAGCCTTTTGATCCCTTTGGCGTCAAGTGTGTATCTTACTCTCCGAACTTTTCTGGCCATGTGTGATACGGTGCTCCTTTATAGCTGATTGCATTAAATAGAAAGGCAAATTAACATTTGAGTTAAGTTGCCGTGAAACGCGTCAGCGTTTTCACGGCAGCTTCATGGACTTGTTATATGAAATTTATTTCTCGCAAATTTCTTTCCCCTTAAGCCATTTCTCCGTACCAATTTGTCCGGAATATTTTTCCTTTTTCCGCACCACACCCTTTGCGTATTTTAGCCAAATACTTACATTCTCTACCATATATTCCACAAACCGATGTCAAATCTCTGCTTGCCATTTTTATTCATCTCCTTTCAGTTTATCTTAATCGGCCTTTAGTTTTAGTAAGATTTTTACACTTCCACCAGGGAACATCTAAAATAGCTCCCTTAAAGACATACAACTCACATGGGTCTACGTTATCCTCAATTAGTTGCAGCCGCCTAAATAACTGCTCAGGATCTGATTCTCTCATTTGCTCGGGAGTTCTAATTCCAAGGGAATAAAGTTTCTCTGCCATTTTAGGACCGATATTCCGAAGTGCCTGCAAGTGTTTGATAGTTTTTGATTTTTCACTTTGCTTGCTCATTTTCACACCTCATATTTTTTTCTTAGAAGCGAGGTTCGGGTGTATTTTAAGATATCGAGAGCCTGCAAAGAGAACTGGTATTTCAGGAACGCAAAAACAAAAATATTTCTCTTTTTCATTCGTTTCACCTTCCTGCTCCTTACCTGCTCCCTAATAGAAACACTAAAAGTAACCATATCGCACCTCCAATGAATTTCGTGTAGATCATTATATTTTAATGTCGAATTTTTGTGAATAGAAAGAAGAAAAGGAAACTGCTTCCTTTGATCATAGCCAGGATGAAGCAGGATTCTTTAAGGCCCAGAATCGGCAGGAGGAGGACTCCGCCTATGAGTCCTCCAAAATACCCTCCAAGAAGATCCGCTCCATAAAGCAAACCGGCCGTGTGACTCAGGCTCCCCTCTCTCGAAGCCATGCTCAGGTGGATCTTGGTAGCCAGTGGAAACTGGAGTCCAATTAAAAACCCTGAAAGAAAGGACATAGTTAAAAAGAGTGCATAAAGGAGAACATAGACGGCTTGTTTCTCGATGTATTGGGATGGGATGAGGAATACAAAGGGGAGAAGAATGGCAAAGCAGATGAAACATAATTCTGTTATTAAAAACAGAAAGGCGTCTTTTTTAATTCTATCCAGACGCTGGGTGATGTAAGAACTGCTGAAGGCAACCCCCACCATAAATATCGTTACAAGAAGCCCAAGCTGGTAATAGAGATACCCATATAGGGTCTGGAATGTAAAGATGATGGCCAGGTCGAATATCATTCCTCCAAACCCCGATGTGAATATAGCATAAGGAAGAGAGTATTTTAATGTTTTGGGTCTTTTTATGAATATGACCCCTAAAAAGACTATCAATACGGCTACCACTGCCATGGTCAGTTTGAGACTCAACCCCTCAATCCATTTAAATATACCTGCGAGATAGGGAGAGAAGAGTGCGTTCCAGTAGGAAAGATTGAAAAAGACACCTAAGGGATGAAAATCGGAATTTATATGGACCCCTTTTCTTTCCATGGACCCCAAGAACCATCTGAGCCACCTTTCATGAAGCCGATATTCGATATAGGCATTTGTGAAAAGATTTGTCTTTATTTTTCTCTCCTCAAGGCGTTTGATCATTGCCTTAGAGGTCACCCTTTCCAGTTTCTCGGAGTCCGAAGCGAAATAAAGGTTAACATCGCCGGGGATGATTCTCACATGTCTGTACACACTTTTCAAGGTGTCTAAAATACATCCATTCAGATCTCTTAATTCTGGACTGATATAAGTGAGCGAGCCGGGAAGGGTTAGAACAATGATTCCATCATGGTTCATCTTATCTTTTGCTATAGAGAAAAATTCAAAGGAGAATAGTCTGTTTGTCTGTAATTCCTGAGGAGCGCTAAGCCCGATGAAAATAATATCAAATTGATCCCGTGTCCTTTTGACGAAAAATCGACCATCGGTATAATGAATCTTTACCCTTCTGTCTGAAAGCTCGGATTGGGTTAGAGGGGTTGAGAATTTTTCGATCATTTTCAGCAGGAGGGGGTCGAGCTCAACGTAATCCACGCGCCTCACAGGATATTTCAGAATTTCATGGATCATGCCTCCAGCTCCGCCACTGAGGATTAATACTGATTCGGGTTTTTCATGGAAGAGCATGGAAAAGTGAACGAAGTCCTCTACCCCAGCAATATCGGGAACAGGCACGGTGATGGATGGAATCCCATCTGTAAAAAAGGTGAACTGTTCGCCTCTTTTCGTGACGGTTATATTTCCATAAATGGAGTTTTCATTGTAAAGGACATTTAATCCTCTCCACTGCGATTGGATGGATGAGAAATGAATCTCTCTCGATAGTGGTGAAAAAAGGAAACAGGAAAAAAGTAAGGTGAGGAAGACCGAAAGCCAAAAGAGGCCTTTTCGAAAATGAACAGATGGCAGCGTAGGCTTTGGCCATAGGAGGAATATCGAAATGAGAGTATTCGTTATGGAAATTGCAAAGGCGATCTCAAAAGAATGGAAATGTTGAATCAGGAAGAAGGTGATCAGCAGTCCGCCGGCGATAGACCCTATGGTCTCGAGTACATAAACCTTTCCAATGGAAGAAGCATCCCCTCTGAAGTACAGGGAATAATTCCTGCACCCATATGTAAAAAGGGCACCATGGGGGAGTGCCACAGGCAGGAGGATAAGAAATGAAGAATAAAATATTGGTGCAAAACCTACCGCCTCTCCGGGTGTGGCAAGAAGGATATTTTTGAATACCCTGGAAAGGTATATGGTGAAGGGAAGAGCGATGGAAAAAAATATCTGCAGCAGTACATAGAGCTCTAACTTCCTTTTCGCCTTTTCAACGGATTTACCGATTACAAAAGAACCCGCAGCCTCCAGAATCAGCCAGTTGGCGAGGATAATTCCAAGGGTCAGTTCATTGCCCAAAAAAGAGACAAGGAGCTCCCTCAGCAGGATGATCTGAGCAACGATGCCGCTCAGCCCCATTATGAGTAGAGATGCTTTTAAGGATAGGATCCCCATAGTACCTTAATACCGATTTTCTTGCCTTTTAGGCACAAACTTTAGTTTGCAAGAAAATATTTTTATAATCGAGAATGTGGCTTGTCCATATTAGGGCATTTAATCTGATCGTCGCTTTTGGTAAAAGTTCCAGTTCGCCATAGTCTGATAGTCAAGGTTGGTTAATCCGTATTTTTTGGCCCACTTTACTGCCTCCAAAAATTCCTGGACAGTAATCCCACGGGCAATTTCTGGATATTCGTAGGCCTTGTACTCAACGCGGTATTGAGACATTATGTTCACATATGTGGATTTGGAAAGGGTCTCAGCCACCCACCTCACGAATTCTTTAGTCCCGGCCACACGGTTTGGCATGACCAGGTGCCTGATGATCAACCCGCGTGTGGCAATCCCCTGTTTATCGACCTTGAGTTCACCGACCTGCCTGTGCATTTCACTAATCGCCTTCTTTACCATCTCAGGATAATCTGAAGCTCCGGCCGAATATTTAGCAGCCATATCGGGATTCGTATATTTAAAGTCGGGCATATAGATGTCAACAATGCCCTCCAATAGCTTCACCATTTCCAATCGCTCATAACCGCTTGTATTGTAAACCAGCGGGATGTGCAATCCCTTCTTCAAAGCAATCCGAGTGGCATTCAGGATGTTGGGCATGACATGGGTGGGTGTAACGACGTTTATGTTATGACAGCCAATCTTCTGCAATCCGATCATCATGTCCGCCAGGTCTTTATCCTTGACCTCCCTTCCCCTCCCCTCATGGGAGATAGGCCAGTTCTGGCAGAAGATACAGCGGAGGTTGCAGTTGGAGAAGAAGATGGTGCCGGATCCACTCTTGCCTACCAATGGAATCTCTTCACCAAAATGGGGCTGAGCGCCGTAAACCACAGGCTTTGACGGTGAGCGGCAGAATCCCCTCTCCCCCTTTTTTCGATTCACCCCACACTGCCTTGGACAGCACCGGCAACTCTCAAAAATGGAATAGGCTTGTTCGATCCTATGAGCCAATTGCCATTCTTTTTCCATTCTCTCATAAGCCGGAATCCATCGTTGTTCCCTCTTTTGTGGTACAGCATGAATGCGTGAGGAAGAAAGGAGAAATGACCCCCCTATGACGAGAGATCTTTCGATAAACTCCCGGCGTGTGAACTTCATATTAGCCATCTCGTTACCTTGTATAACTGTTTCTTCATCTCAAATTTTACAATAACACGATTTTTTTTTAAAGTCACTGCATTATTCGTAGTGACGTAGATAAATTCTAGAACGAATTAGTTAAGAGAGGAGAGAAACAGGGTGAGGGTCGCAGTCTAAATAAGTATTGACCGCAAAATCCATTCCTGGGTAGGTTAATAATATGAAAATGCCGGGGCGGGATATAGATATATCCAGTTTCAAACTGACGAAAAGGGATTTTCTTAAGCTTTGCGGAACAAGTTTCTGCGTCCTCTCACTCTCCCCACTGTTGGGTTTGCCTGAGCCCTCCCATGCACAGATAGTCAAAAAAGGTCTGATTAAGACAAAGCTTTCTCCCTACTTCACCATGCTTGACAGAAAAGAAATCCTGTGCGAACTGTGCCCAAGACTGTGTCGAGTCCCTAAGGGGAAAAGGGGCTTTTGCGGGTCACGGGAAAACCGGAAGGGAAAATATTACAGCCTCGTCTATGGGAATCCCTGCGCCCTTAATTTAGACCCTATCGAGAAAAAACCTTTTTTCCACGTCCTTCCGGCTACAACCTCTCTTTCGATCGCAACCGTCGGGTGCAATTTTCAGTGCAAGTTTTGCCAGAACTGGGAAATCTCTCAGGCTTCTCCGGAAGATGTTTACAGCTACGATGTCCCGCTGGAGATGGTAGTTATAAAGGCCAAAGAGATGGGAGCCCATTCTGTTGCCTATACTTATACAGAACCTACCATATTTTACGAATATATGTTTGATACGAGTCATGTTGTAAAGAAGGCGGGCCTTCTGAATGTGATGCACTCCAATGGCTTCATCAACCGGGTTCCGCTCACAAACCTGTGCAAAGTGCTCGATGCAGCTAATATCGATCTGAAGGGGTTTACTGAAGCCTTTTATCAGGAACTGTGCAGTGGGTATCTCGCACCCGTACTTGAAACATTGAAGACTCTGAGAAGGGAGAAAGTCCACATCGAGATCACTTATCTTCTCATACCTACAAAGAATGACGAGATGTCGGTGGTAAGGGAAATGTGCCTCTGGGTTAAGAGAGAATTGGGCGCGGACACACCAATCCATTTCTCACGCTTTTATCCATTGTACAAACTCAAGAGCCTTCCTCCCACGCCTGTTTCGACTCTTGAGAAAGCCAGGTCTGTGGCTTTAGCTGCCGGGCTTGAATATGTCTATATCGGAAACGTACCGGGCCACAAGAGTGAAAACACCTTCTGCGCAAGATGCAAGAAAATGATTATCCAGCGTACTGGATACATGGTCGGTGAGATAAATATAAAGGGAGGAAAGTGCAGGTATTGCGGAAAACCTATACCCGGCATCTGGGCATGAGCCTACGGGGTATAAATATCCGTACAGTTTCATTTTTCAATCGTGCTCTTAAACTCCTTGAGATTCATCCTGTGCTTTCGGATCAGATTCTGAAGCTGTCTTCGGTCCGTTCTCACATTAAAAGCAGTCACCATCTTCACTATTTTTTCAATATTCTCTCAACTGTTTTTCTAAATCCCGTACAATATGATCCTGTGGCATCATATCACCTAAAAAGAGGCTGTAAAACAATTTTGAACTAAGCTTCTTTTTTCCCATCATAGAGACAGTACCTTTAACCTTTGATGGATTTATTTTTTCGGGATAATTTAGTAAAATATTACGAGTTCGGCAACAGCCTCATTTAAGGATATTACTTTCATGTATAAGAAATGCTTCACACCTATGATAAATGCTCTATAATGCTATATAAAATTTTTCTATCGAGGTATTTTCTCTGTATATTTAAGGCATAGACATCGGGAATGAATAAAATCAACAGGAGGTAAAGAGATTATGAAGGCAGTGCTTGTTCCAGTCTATTTCAAGTTATCAAAAGATGAAGGTTTCGATAAGCAGTTGAAAAATCTAAAAAAGATGCTCTCAGATGAGGCAGATTTCTTAGATCCTGCAGCGCTTGGTTCCAAGCTCCCGGAGGCAGATGCAGTAATCTTCCCGCAATTAGTGGGAGATGCATACAAACAGATTAGAAAGATAAAAAAGATCTCCATACCGCTTCTTGCTGTTACTTCTGAGTTCGGTACTGTTAATATGTGGGACTGGGAGATTGTCAATTTTTTGAAATCTGAAGGATGCAAGGCTTTATCACCTTACACCCTGGATCTCACGAAAAAGATCTGTAAGACTCTTGCTCTCAAGCGAGATATGAAGAAGACAAAGTTTGTTGTCTTCCAGGACAATCCTGGTGTGGGAATGCAGGCGGAGATCTTCAAGCGTTTTTACTGGTGGGAGGACTGCTGCACAAAGCTTATAAAGGAGAAGTTCGGTATCACTTTGGAGAAGAAGAGCTTCAAAAAAATTGGTACAGACGCCAAGAGTATACCTGATAGTGAAGCAGAGAAGGTTCTGGAGAAATGGGAAATACCAACTGACGGCGTCTCAAAGAGGGCGTTGAATAGTGCTGTGAAGATGTACATTGCTGTTAAGCGGGAGGTGGAGAACGAAGAGAGTATCAAAGGAGTGGGGATAAACTGCCTCAACGAGTCATTCTATTCGGATACTACTCCGTGCCTCGCGTGGAACATGCTCTTTGAAGAGCTCGGACTCATCTGGGCATGTGAAGCAGACACCATGGTTCTTATAACGAAGTACATTATACAAAAGTCGCTTGATGTGCCTATCATGATGAGCAATATATATCCATTTCTCATGGGAATGGCAGCTTTGAAGCATGAGCGCATAGAAAAATTCCCAGATGTGGAAGAGCCTGAAAACCACCTCCTCGTCGCACATTGCGGCTACCTCGGCGTTGTCCCACAGTCCTTTGCTACGCAGTGGAAACTGAAGCCAAAGGTACTTGCAATTGTAGATGAAAACGCTACTGCAATCGATGCTCGCCTCCCTGAAGGTGATATTACACTGGCAAAGCTGGACCCAACGCTCAACAAATTGATGGTCGTGGAAGGAACGCTTGAGGGGTATACACAGTACCCAGGATCAGACTGCAGGAATGGTGCTGTAATAAGAGTTCCTGATGGTCATAAGATTATGGATAAGTTCTATTCGCACCACTACCTCCTGATAACAGGACACAAAATGCTGGAGTTAAAGTATATGGCTAAGGTGCTTGATCTTGAGATCGAAGAAGTTTGATCAGCCCTACATGAGGAAATTTCTCAGAGATGCCGATGATCTCTCTATCTTTTTTATTGCTGTGTCGAAGGTGCGTATTGCAAGGCCTGCATAGAGAATATCTATGATGATCATCTGTGCTACCGTTCCACAGAATTTACCCAAATATTCCAGGGGAATATTTGGTATCTGCTTCCTGTTTCAATGACACATGACTCGTAGGCCCCGTAGGCCTCGTAGGCCCCGTAGGCCTCGTAGGCCCCGTAGGCCTCGTAGGCCCCGCCAAAGTTCGTTGGCGGGTTCCGCCGCCAGAGGTATCTCCACAGGCGTAACTTCCCGGAGAACTTCCGGTAG
>Ga0114925_10000862_pt1 | contig 14267 bp, 11 predicted proteins | sample SumtaG_2_FD_87287 | JGI IMG/M metagenome (GOLD analysis project Ga0114925, IMG submission 87287) | Deep subsurface microbial communities from Indian Ocean to uncover new lineages of life (NeLLi) - Sumatra_00607 metaG | ecosystem: Environmental > Aquatic > Marine > Oceanic > Sediment | place... | reverse complement strand
TTTCGATCTCAGTGAGCTGGCTTTCGATCTCAGTGAGCTGGCCTTTAAATTTTTTATTGTCTGTTTTTCTTGCGGATCTGATGTATTTGATGGCGGTTGTCGCTTCTTTCAGATTCGATTCTATGGAGGCAATCTGTTTTGTCAGCGACTCTTTAGAACTTGAAAACTCATACGCCAGGGTGGAGATTCTTGATTCGAGATCTTTTGAAACGTTCTGAACTTCTGCTGTTCCCGTAACGTGAACTTTGCCAACTCTCTTATTGAGGTCGAGGTAGGCAAAAAACAGAACAGCACCCACCACACAGGGAATAAAAATGGCGACGAGGGTTATTCTCCGACCCAACTTTGTTATCCGCAGGTCCTCGACGTCCCCTTGAAGTGTGGAATCCAGGATATCATCATCTAAACGTATTCTAAATTTGGAAGGATCTTTATCTGTCATGCGCATCTATTCCCATTCGATAGTACTGGGCGGTTTAGAACTAATGTCGTAGACGACCCTGTTAACACCGACCACTTCATTGATTATTCTATTTGAAATTTTTCCGAGAAGATTGTGGGGTAATTTGGCCCAGTCCGCCGTCATTGCGTCTTTGCTTGTCACTGCCCGTACGGCCACAATATTTTCATAGGTTCGCTGGTCTCCCATTACACCCACACTTTTAATCGGCAGCAGAACGGCGAAAGATTGCCACAGCTTTCGATAATAGCCGCTGCTTCGAATTTCTTCAAGTAAAAGATCATCAACTTCTCTCAGTAATGAAAGGCGCTTTCTTGTTATTTCGCCGATGATTCTGATGGCCAGCCCCGGTCCCGGAAAGGGCTGACGCCATACCAGTTCTTCGGGAAGGCCGATTTCTTTGCCCAGCCGGCGGACTTCATCCTTGAACAGATATTTCAATGGCTCCACCAGTTTTAGTTTCATCTTATTCGGCAAACCACCGACATTGTGGTGAGATTTTATGATTGATGTGGGTCCGCCAAAAACCGACCGGGATTCAATAATATCCGGATACAGCGTCCCCTGGGCTAAAAACTCCGCCCCTTTTATCTTTTTGGCTTCAGTTTCAAAAACCTCCATAAAGGCTCTGCCGATAATTTTTCTCTTTTTTTCCGGATCCGTTACGCGGGCCAGCGCGTTTAAAAACTTCATTTTTGCGCTAACGAACCGTATATTAATTTGGATATTTTCTTTTAAGGTTTTTTTAAGCTTTTCAGCCTCGTCTTTTCTCAATAGACCGTTGTCCACAAAGATGCAGGTTAAATTATTTCCGATAGCCTTATGGATGAGCAGGGCGGATACCGAAGAATCGACACCACCGCTTAAACCGAGTATGACTTTTTTATCTTTGACGGTTTCTTTGATCTGTGCGATCGAATCCTTGGCAAATGATTTCATGGTCCAGCTGTGCTTACATCCGCAGACATCAAACAAGAAGTTGCGAAGCATTTTTTTACCCTTAGGGGTATGTTCAACTTCAGGGTGAAACTGGAGCCCATACAGATTCTTTTTCCTGTGAACCGTCGCAGCTATCCTTGTGTTTTCCGTGGAACCCGTAATTTGGAAACCGGCGGGCAGTTTTTCGATGGAATCGCCATGGCTCATCCAGCAATTCGTTTTTTTATCCAAACCTTTAAAAAGGCCTTCCCGGCGTCTTATTTCAAGCTCTGCAAAGCCGTATTCTTTTTTTTCAGCGCCCTTGACGATTCCACCCAGTGCGTCAACCATAAACTGCATGCCGTAGCAGATGCCAAGCACGGGAATTCCAAGGTCAAAAATTGCTTTGTCCATCTTCGGGCTCTTTTTTTCATATATGCTTGAAGGGCCTCCGGAGAGTATTATTCCTTCAGGCTTAAGGGCCATGATGGTATCCAGATCAATGTCGGGTGGATCTATCTGGCAGTATACATGGCATTCTCGCACGCGTCGTGCGATCAGTTGGTTATATTGTGAACCGAAATCTATGATCAGTATCATGTCTGTCCTTGTTCAAATAATCTGTTCAAACGATTTGCGAAAACAGGCTGAATATGTTAGAAGCAGCACGAAATGTCAACTTAATTCTATCCCGCAATTCTCATGAAGAATTTTAACAATTTTCTAAAAAAGACGAATTTCAATAAATTAAAATATATATTGTATTCAATTTGTACTAACATAATGATCGAAGTGATTTAACCATAAACCTGCCTCTATACGATTATCCCGGCCTTCTATGAACAAGATTATCGTCCAGATTTATGAGGTCCAAACACCATCGGAAGCCGAAAAACTCATCGAACTCGGGGTGGATCATATCGGCAGTGTTATTCTGTCCGCCGAGAGATGGAAACGCCGGTCACTAAAGGATACAATTCATACAATCGAGAAATCTAACTCCCGCAGCAGCCTGATTCCTCTTTTCAGTGACAGGGATTGCATTTTCCGTTCCCTGGAGTACTACATGCCGGACATTGTTCATTTTTGTGAAAACCTGGCCGATCATGATGGTTTTTCCGAATCCTGTGAACGGCTTCTGACACTGCAGGAGAATGTTAAGAAAAGGTTTCCCGATATCAAAATAATGCGGTCCATCCCAATCCCGCAACCGGGAGCGGCAGACGTTGTATCTACGCTTAAACTGGCACAGATGTTCGAACCGATGAGCGATTATTTTTTAACAGACACACTGATTGTCAAGAAATCCAAATCCCCCCGCGACCATCAACCTGTCAAGGGATTTATCGGCATTACCGGCGAGACCTGCGATTGGGACACTGCGGCAAAACTCGTTGAATCGAGCCGGATTCCTGTAATATTGGCAGGCGGTATTTCGCCTGACAATGTATTTGACGGCATTCTACACGTTCGGCCCGCAGGTGTTGACAGTTGCACCCTAACCAATGCCATTGGCGAAAAGGGAGATCCCGTCAGGTTCAAAAAGGATCCTGAAAAAATCAGTCATTTTGTAAAAGAGATCCGCAGGGCGGAGAAGTTTATAAGGAGTTGAAAACAGATGTATGAGAGCGGTGACCTGAGAAAGGGGCTTAAAATTGAAATCAATGGAGAACCGCACATTATTGTGCAGTTTGCGTTCGTCAAACCGGGCAAAGGCCGGGCACTTTACAAGTGCAAGCTAAAAAACATGCTGACAGGCTCTCAGTTTGATCGAACATTTCGATCGGGCGATAAATTTAAGGAAGCAAACCTTGAAGAGTTTGAAATGGAATACCTTTACTCGGATGGTGACAGATATCATTTCATGAACACATCGACCTATGATCAGGATTTTCTGACCCAGGAGCAAGTGGGCGAATCCAAAGATTTTTTAAAAGAGAATACGGTCTGTAATGTTCTTTTTTTCGATCAGAAACCGATCGGTATTTCCCTCCCTAATTTTGTTGATTTGAGGGTTGTCGGGACAGAGCCCTGGGCAAAAGGTGATACGGCGGCCGGCAGCACAAAACCCGCCACCCTTGAGACAGGCTATGCGGTACAGGTTCCGCCGTTTATTAATGAGGAAGAACTTATTCGGATTGACACCCGAACCGGAGAATACGTAGAGCGTGTAAAAGGTTGATGGATTTGAAAAGCCTTGTTCCTGAACCGCTCAGACTCGTGAGAAATGCGGGCTAACTATCCAATATCCTTTTCTACAGGTAAAATATTGGTAAATTGATATTCCTCAACCATTATCCCGGCTGAGGCCTCAAAGTCATTTTCACCCCATCGTTCAATGGAAATGAACTTTTTCCCGGAATCGTCTTCATAGTCCCATACAAAGAATTTCTGTCCGGAACCTTTCCCGTCTTTAAAAAAATATCCGCTTCCGGATTCCTCAAGATAGTAGGTTGTTTCTTCAAATGTAATCTCATCCGGAGGGTCTTCATGTTTGCGGATATGCCCTTTAATTCCGGGCCCTAGACGGCCAACGGAAATTTTTCTGCTGACGCCCCATTCGTCCTCGTCATCCGCCTCTCTTTCCAGATAGAGAGTATCATCTACGCTTTCAAGCTGCCATTCGTGGGACAGTTCACCCGCGCCCCAGTCATAATAATGATATGCTTTGACTTCCCAGGTCTTCATGTCATAATCGACCATGTAGCCGATCTTAAGGTTCGACAAAGTCAGCCCTGTCAGGGGGTCGGGTTCCTTCTCCTTGTTTTTTTTCAAAAAGTCGAGCCAGCCCATTATGCCTCCGTTCCTATGATATTCCCATCTTCTTTTTCAGTTCCAAAAGACTGTCGGATGCCGCCAGTTTTTGACCGCTTTCAAGCGCAACATTAATTTCATCATCAATACTTTTGTCTGCACTTGCTATTTCACCGTAAGCCTGGGAAAGGGATTCGTCTTCTTCAACCTTGGCCTTCATCTTTTCCAGCATAGAAATTGTACCGGAAGCGTCGATGTTTGCCAGCTGCGCGTTGATTTTCTTTGTGGATGCGGCTGTTTTGGCACGGGCTTTCAAGGTTGAAAGATCATTTTGATAAGATGTGACCGTCGTTTTGATCTTGCTGACATTTGCCTGGAGCTTATCTGCCATCTGCTCATGGCCCTCAGCCTCTTGTGCCAGTCTGATCGCTTCATTGGCATGGTGTTCTTTTTTTGAAAGTGCTTCGGTCGCGATCCGCTCAGCTTCCTGGGGTTCCAAATCACCATTTTGCATTTTCTGAAGAAGGAGCATTGCCTTCCGCTCATAATCCGCGGCAAGTTTTTTGTTGTTTTCCGATTCTTTTCGGGTTCGGATTGCAATCCCTTTGACTTCGGCCAGGCTGGTCATTGCTTCCTGGAGATTCTTTTTCAGGTCCCGTATACCTTGCTCCGTCATCTTTATGGGGTCTTCGAATCTATCGATTGCCGAATGGGCTTCCGACTGGCCCATTTTAAAAAGCCGCTTGAAAATTGACATATTTAACCTCCTGTCTATGGGGTCGTTAGTTTTTCAATAATTTAAATGAATTATAATGAATTATATTGTTTTGGATGAGGTCGGTTTACCATTAAACAAAACAATGAAGATCAATTCACATACGCTAAAAGTTCGAGCCCATACTCTGTCAATCCGAGGCTCAATGCCTGGATTGAGGCTTCAAGTTCATTTCTGTCCAGGTTTTCAAGCTGTAAAGTGTCCCGGAAAATGATAACCTCTGCGCTTTCATCAAGAACGAATGCGCCGTGGACAAGATTGCGATTCATTTGCAAAAGCCGCTTGAAAAGATCTTTCGAATCTGACGGCACTTTCATAATCACCTGTTCCAGAACAAGGATCGGTTCTTCGCAATCGATGATAAGATTTTTAATTCCGTTTTCCTCGTCTTGAACCACCACAAGCTCTTCTTCAACCTTTTCGCTTGTAATGGCCATTTCCATATCGTGAAGATACGATTTAACCAGGTCAAATTTGTTTTGCATAAACACCTCCGTTGTGGATTGAGCCGTTGTCAACCATTTAAAAAATAATATCGATTTGTTGCTATAATAAACACGCTGTTTTCCTTTTATATTCGATATTGGATATTCAATATTCGATATTTAAAACACCGGTTGAATGATGCCTCACGTATCGTGGCACCCCGGATCGGTTGAACCTCTCAGGGTCCTCCGCCATCGGCGGAGGGTTTAAGGCACAACTAACAGTTCATGCCTAAACCCCGCTTCCTGAATGCGGATGCGTTAACTGATCTCCGGTCGCTTTGACGCAATAACAAACAACTGGTCATCTTCGAGGAATCTGTAGTCTTTATCCGGGTTGACAGTAAAATTCCTGCCGGTCTTGTCTACTACTCCAATACATAAAATACCATGTTTGGTTTTAAGTTCGCTCATTGCCTCAAAAAAGGTTTTGTTTGTCAATCCGGATGGCAGTTTTATTTTGAATAGATCCTTTCCATACCGGTTGCTTACGAGTTCACTGATCATATACGTAATACCGTGGTCCAGCGCGGCCTGAACCAGCAGGTTTGTGCTGAGCTCTCCAACAACGATAATTTCATCCGCCTTTGCCATCTTGCAGTGTTCCAGATTTTTAGGATTCATGAGTTCCACGCAGGTATAAACCTCTGGACACACGTTTTTTATCGTCAGGGTATTTAAGATGGTCTTTGCATCCCGTGCATACGAATCCAGTCGATCATCAGACAGGATGATAACCACCTGAGCATCGTCTATATTTGCTTTTTTCAAAATTTCCGGTTTAACTTCACCTCGAATAAAACGGAGGTTTGGATCATCCATCGGTTTCTCTGCGATATCCGCAATCAACACGATTGGGACACTACTGCTTTTTGGATCTTCTCGCAGCTCTTCAATGATTTCATATCCTCTAAAGTTCCATCCGCATATGATGAACTGATCGGTTACGCTGGTGGATTTCATCCCTTTATTCTCCAGAAGTCTGTTTTCAATGAATATACTGGCAATTGTGGCGGTAAATAACCCCAGAAATCCGATGCCCAGAAGCATGACCGATGCGCCCACGATCCTGCCGCCTGCTGTTGCCGGAGAAATATCACCGTACCCAACCGTGGTCAGTGTAACGATTGACCACCAGAGGGCATCGGCAAAACCTATATTCTTTTCAAAATACGCAAAAGCAGTGCTCCCGAAAAAAACGACGCAAAAAATAATGAGAATAACTCTGAGAAATTTTTCACGGTGAAGTAGGCCAATAATCCGTTTTATATGGATATAGAAATGGTGCAAAATAAACACCTCAACAATCAGTTTTCAACTCGAACAGGTTGGCCCCATTTTTCAGCAAAGAGTATTTTGTCAATCGGTTTTCTGGCCCTTTTTCTTGGATTGTTATCTTTTGGAAAACCGATGGCCAACATTGCCGAAACCTTGATTCTTTTCGGGATTTCAAGGATTTCTTTTACCTTTTCTTCTTTAAACCATCCGATCCAACAGGATCCAAGACCGAGATCCGTGGCTTTTAATACCATATGTTCCATGGCGATACCGAGATCAATCTGGTAATATTCAATGCCGGTGACCCGGGTGCCGATTCGATTGGCTACAATATCAATCTGTGAGCATCCGACAATGACCAGTGGCGCCTGTTCGAGCCATCGGTTCGGAATAATGGGGCGCATGGCTTCGCTGCAAATCCTTTTAATGACTTCCCGGTCTGTCACAGCCACAAATCGCCACGTCTGACTATTGCAGGCAGAGGGAGCAAGACGTGCCGCCTCAACAATGGAAATCAGATCTTTTTCCTTCACTGGTTTCGAATCAAAAGAGCGTGTTGATTTCCGGTTTTCAAGAATCTGATCGAAATTCATCATTCCTTTTTAATGCTGTATACATTTATTCTATTTCCATCCATCTCTTCAACGGTTATAACAAATTGACCAATGGCAAGTTTCTCCTTTTCCTTTGGGATCCTCCCAATTGAATTGAGTACATATCCGGAAAAAGTATCATAGTCCTTTGAATCAGGTATGTCCATCCCAAGGGTTTCGTTGACTTCTTCGATTTCAGACTTTCCAAGAACCGTCCATTCGTTGCGCTTGTGTTTGACAATATGTGGCTCTTCTCTGTCGGTTTCATCACGAATTTCACCGACAATCTCTTCAATAGCATCTTCAAGCGTTATCAATCCGGATACGCCACCATGTTCATCCACGACAATCGATAGATGCTGTTTTCTCTTTTTAAATTCACGGAGCAGTTTGTCCAGTTTTTTTATTTCAGGAACGAAATGGGGTTCTCTCATAATCTTTCTGACATCGATATCCGGACCCGATGTCGCATAATGCATAAAGAAATCCTTGATATAGACAATGCCAATGACATTATCAATACTGTCCTCAATTACCGGGATTCGGCTAAATCCGGACTTAACGATATCTTCAAGTATCAGACGCTCATCTGCCTCAATAACAAACATATCCGCCCTTGGCGTCATGATCTCAGAGGCGCTCGTATCATCGAATTCAAAAATATTATATATCAGTTCTCTTTCTTCCTCTTTTATCTCGCCTTCTTCCTCAACCACGTCAACAAACGTCATCAGCTCTTCTTCCGTCGCAGCAGGTGATTTCCGTATTTTGCCGGACAATCTGGGAATAAAGTCTAAAAATTTGATAATAGGATAAAAAAGAACAGAGAGCCAGAACAGAGGGAATATTGCAATTCTGGCGATCATAACATTATTTCTCGTGGCAATCGATTTTGGCAAAACTTCACCAAAAACAAGAATCAGAAATGTCATAATCCCGGTCGCAATACCGACGGCATGATTCGGAAAAATTTTAATTGTAACCGAAGTGGCCAGGGCGGCGGCCCCTAAATTAACAACATTATTCCCAATAAGGATGGTGGTAAGGAGTCTGTGCGGATCCTCCTTCATTTTCATTATTAACTGATAAGATCGACCCTCTTTCTTGGCGATATGCTTAGCCTTTGTTTTGCTTATCGAGAAAAGCGCAGTCTCTGCTGAAGAAAAAAAACCGGATAGAAGGAGGAGAAATATCAGTGTTGCAGCCTGATTTATAATTATATTTATGTCCATTCATGAAAAATGTTTAAAAAGCTAAAAAATAGAATATTTTTAGGTGCCCTGAATACAAGCGGATCTTTCAAGATGTGTCACTTCCTCTTGAAAAGCGAATTCTGTCGTGCCATATCATATGAAAAAGAATACATACCGTTAATATAGCTCAAATTTAAATATTTTCAAGTAAATATTTATGAATAGCGTATCAGAAATAAAAGAATATATAGCGTCGTTAATCTCTTCCAAGCGCTTGAAAAATCAGGTGGCTTCCCATGTAGTATACCCCGAAGTTCCTGCTGTTTGGTCAAAACCTGAGAAAACATGGCCCAAGAATATCCGGAAACTCCTTCATTCGGCGGGTATTGGTGATCTTTACAGCCATCAGGCCGCGGCTGTTGATATGATTCGATCCGGGCAGCATGTGGTTTTAGCGACACCGACGGCAAGCGGTAAAACCCTGGTCTATACACTACCGTTGCTGGAGAAGGTGCAGAAAAATCCCGATTCAAAAGCCCTGTTCATTTTTCCATTAAAGGCCCTCGCGCAAGATCAACTGCGGATTCTTGAGGAGATGTCAGGATATGGAAAAGGCTTTAAAGCAGACGCAGCAATTTATGACGGTGACACTTCCGCATGGCACCGCAAGCGGATACGGGAAGCGCCGCCCAATGTTCTCTTGACCAACCCTGAAATGATACACCTTTCATTTCTGCCGCATCATCCGCAATGGGCCTCTTTTTATTCCGGACTTGAAATGGTTGTGGTGGATGAGGTTCATACGTATCGCGGAATTATGGGGTCACATATGTCCCAGGTTTTCAGACGGTTACGAAGGATATGTTCCTATTATGGCACTGACCCGACATTTGTGTTTTGTTCCGCCACTGTGTCCAATCCTGAATTACTGACCGATCAACTCACCGGGTTAAAGGTAAAATCCATAACTCAAAGCGGTGCGCCCCATGGAAGGCGACACATTGTTTTTATCAATCCGGATGAAAGCCCGGCGCAGACTGCGATTCTTTTGCTTAAAGCAGCGCTGCATCGAGGCCTCCGGACAATTGTATATACACAGTCCCGCAAAATGACCGAACTTATTGCTATTTGGGCAGGAAGTCGATCAGGGCCTTTTGCCAATCGAATTAGCGCATACCGGGCGGGTTTTCTTCCTGAAGAACGAAGGGAGATCGAAGCCCGGATGGCAAGCGGCGATCTTTTGGCTGTGATATCCACCAGCGCCCTGGAACTGGGTATCGATATCGGCGATCTGGATCTGTGCATTCTGGTAGGATATCCCGGCACGGTGATCTCGACATGGCAAAGGGGCGGAAGGGTAGGGCGCAGCGGGCAGGACGCCGCCTTAGTTCTCATTGCCGGGGAAGATGCACTGGATCAGTATTTTATGCGGCATCCCGAGGAGCTGCTGAAACGGGAACCGGAAGCGGCGGTGGTCAATCCCTATAACGCTGAAATTTTGGCAAAGCATCTGACATGTGCTGCAGCTGAGCTGCCGCTAAAATCTGACGAACCCTTTTTGGCCGGGAAACCCGTGCATAAAGCGCTTTTAAAACTGGAAGCAGGAGGTAAACTTCTCAGAAGCGCGGATGGCAAGGAAATTTATTCTGGAAGAAAAGCGCCCCACCGACATGTTAATCTCAGGGGCACAGGGAATCGATTCCAGATCATCTGCAGAAAAACAAAAGAGAGCCGGGGGGAAATTGATGGTTTCAGGGCCTTCAAAGAGACACATCCGGGTGCGATTTACCTTCACAAAGGCGAGTCGTATCTTGTAAACAGCTTGAATCTGGACACCATGACGGTCGAGATCTCCAACGCGCAGGTCGATTACTACACCCGGGTGATGTCTCAGAAAAACACGGAGATACTTGAAATATTTGATGAAAAATCTGTCTGGGGGACAAGGGTCTTTACAGGGCGACTAAAAATCACCGAGCAGATTAGCGGGTATGAAAAATGGCGGATTCACACCCGAAAGAAAATAAACACTATCCCGCTCGATCTTCCCCCCCTGGTTTTTGAAACAGAAGGTCTGTGGCTTCAAATCCCCTTGAGAATTCAAAGGCAAGCTGAAGCACATTTTTTACATTTCATGGGAGGGATCCATGCCATTGAGCATGCGGCCATCGGAATATTCCCATTGCTGGTGATGACCGACAGAAATGATCTGGGTGGTATTTCCACACCGTTTCATCAGCAGGTGGGAAGCGCTGCGGTATTTATATACGACGGCGTACCCGGCGGTGCCGGGCTCAGCCGGCACTCTTTTAAACAGGCGGAAGCGCTTCTAGAGTACACCCTTGATGTCATCAGTGAATGTCCCTGTGAATCCGGGTGCCCTTCATGTGTGCATTCACCCAAATGCGGTTCGGGAAACAGACCGATTGACAAGGCTGCCGCCGGTTTCCTGCTTGAAAGAATGAAAGCTGCTACCGATTCTGAATCAACTGTGGTGTATCGTGCTGGAAAGAAAAAAAGAGAAGCTTCAGTCGCTCATGCTAAAGAAATTGTGGGGGAAAATAAGCTATCCGAACTCGATTCTAAACGATTTGCACAAGGTCAAGAGATCTTGAGGCGGTTCAAAACCGGTGAGAAAGCAACACGGCCCGTGCAATTCGCCAGGTTAAAACGGAGAGTCCGAAAGAGGGCTGCTTTCATGCGCAAACCGACTGAAACTGATAAGAAAACGCGGAACAGCATTCACTTCGGTGTTTTTGACCTGGAAACCCAGCGCTCTGCACAAGAGGTGGGTGGATGGCACAGGGCGGATTTGATGGGTATCAGCTGTGCAGTGCTATATGATTCAGGAGAAGACAGATATTTTGAGTTCTTGGAAGATCGATTATCCGAATTCATTGAACACCTCAGCCGGCTCGATCTTGTTGTCGGGTTTAATATCAAACGATTTGATTATCAAGTGCTCACGGGGTACTCTGATTTTGACTTCAACTCTCTTCAAACACTTGACATCTTAGAAGATATATACAACCATCTCGGGTACAGGCTCTCTCTGGCACATCTTGCGGAAGTAACGTTGGAAAAGAAAAAAACAGCGGACGGTCTTCAGGCGCTGCGATGGTGGAAAGAAGGTCGGATGCAAGAGATTATCGAATATTGCAAGGCAGACGTGGCGATTACCAGAGATCTTTTTTTATACGGAAGGGAGAACGGTTATCTTCTTTTTCAAAATAAGGCCGAAAAAACCGTGCGTATCCCTGTAAACTGGTAATAAAATAAGGTTCTTCTCCAGATTAGTTGTAGAAAATCCTGTCTACAAGGCATACAAGCCTGTCTGGGGCAGACAAGGATTCGAGGATTCAAGGATTCAAGGGGCCAAGTGTTTTTTTTCTAACGATTTTATCATCGCCTTGAGCACCCTTTCTTCCATATCCTTCAGTTTACCCTGTTAAATAAGATTTTAGTCGTTTTCTTATATACGCCTTCCCATGATAGGTTTTTTAATATTTTCCTTATGAGTTGCATTATATATTCCTCAAGCTATTTAACAGGGCAGGCATTTGAAGGAATCGACACAGCGGCCCTTCTGATCTGAAATGTCAGACCGTATCTTTCTTCTTTTGGGATATTTTTTGTTATTCTATAAAATCCAAAAAGAGTTCATAAGATTTCTGACATACTTTTAACTCTTTATAATTTCTAAGCATTTCACTCGAATCCTTGGCCCCTTGACCCCTTGAATCCTTTCAAAATCATAAATTCTTTTGGAGATGATTCTAAAATAATAGGCTTATCTTTTTTGGTATCTGTTAATTATATAATACCCGGCCGAAGTCTTTGATCGTACATTTTTCCGATACCATATTCGTCTCGCCGCATGAATTTTTCGTTGGATGGGCCGATAATTTGCATTTCCGGGTGTTTCCGCTGAACATCAAGGGCGATTCTCATCTCTTTGGTGCATCCCGTGCTAAATGTTGCATCTTTGCCGACCCATTCAGGCGGCACCTTTTTGTGCATGATTTTAAACGCTTTAACAATGTCTTCGTAGGTCTGAAACCGCCAGATATCTATATAGCCGCTTCTCTGGACGATCTCCCACATATACATCAAGTCATCGGCATCCATTCCCGGTTCAAAGTATTCTGCAGGGTTAATAATAAATGTCATGGCAGACTGTTTTGTGAGGTTTTCAATAAAAACGGAGAGTACCTTTTTTGCCATTTTGATCTTACCGGGAATTGAACCGATGATGGCGCTGTAAAAGACCACTGTCATTCCCTTCTTCTTGGATTCTTGCATCTGGTCAATAATCGTTTTGGCTTTATTTTCAAGGTTTCCGTGAGAAAACTTGAAGACAGACGGATGTCTGGATTTATAACTGATTGAAACCGATGCTTCGTCCCCTTCGGAGATATTAAAGATATCTTGTGTAAATTGAAAACGGGTATCAAAGAATCGCCGCCATTGGTCCTTTCCTCTGGATATGACACCATCGATCTCTTTAAACATCCTTGCAAAAGTTGTCGATGATAAAATGAGATTTAAATTTTCACGGGTTCCGTCAGATATGGCAATGATATTGTTGTCTCTTTGCAGAATTTTAACGAGATCGTTTTTGCTCAACTCTTTTTCTTTGATCCATAATGCGTTTTCAATCTCCTGCCTCAACACTTCATCGTCTTGAGCATCGTCAAAATCGACTTTGGTGTAAAGGGGTCCTTCCTTGAAGGCAATAATAATTTTATGTCCCATCTTGGTAAGATACCGGATAATGGCGAAATCGATCATAACTTCTCCGGCCTCATCAGCCAGCCAGAGAATCTTTTTGGCCCGTTCAGTGCCAGAGAACCGGTTCTGGCCGGATACCCCCAGAAACCGGAACAACGGCTCAACTCCGTTTCCGGTGATTGATCGACGAAAAAGTTTTAAATAATCGTCTGTTGTATAGTTTTCACTCACGTCCGACTCCCAGAAGGATCGTTCAACCGACAGGGAAAACAACCTTTTAAGTTCGAGATGTTCGAGAACTTCTTTGATTTCCGTTAGGGTCGTGGGAAGACCTACAAGATCCGACCCGTCCACACAATTTATCGCATCTTTAAACGCTTTCGAGCTCAAAGCTCTGATGACCCGACGGTTGCGCAAGTCTTTTTCAAAAATGTAAGGATCGTCAATCAGGGTATGGTTAAGAAAAACCCGCATAAGGCGTTTTTCAAGCCGCGAAGGTATCATTATGTTATCCCTGGTTTCGTGTTTGTATTTGATTTTTATGAGGGCTTCCAAGTATTTTCTTTTGTCTTCATTTTCGATTTGCTGATCGATAAGATCGAGAATCCGATCGAGAACCGCCATGTAGTTTTCCCGAATAAAAGCAGATTCTTTTCTGCTCATAATGGCCTCAAACATGCGATCCGAACAGGGATAATATCGTTCGCCTTCTTCGAGATAGACCATGAATCGGATCTGCTCCGGCGTGGCCGCCTGATCCGGATGTGTAAAAGGATCGAGATGGTTTTCGATATAAAATGTGGTAATCCAGGCATCCATCTCAGGGCTTTTATCTGCCTGAAAGGTTTTTTTTATGGTTGTGTATTTTATATCTTTTCGAACAGTTTTATTGTCTTTCATTATGTTCTCCTTTAACTTTTAACCCCCTTTCGGTGGCTTTTATCTCAATTTAAACAATGATGAACTCGTAAAAAGTCATTTTGTGAACGACATTGAGAAATTTTGGAAAAAGATTCATAAATCACCTGGCGTTAAAAATTTCAAACTGTTTGAGGGCGTTAGCCCGAGTTTTTGAAATTT
>Ga0114925_10000861_pt1 | contig 14271 bp, 26 predicted proteins | sample SumtaG_2_FD_87287 | JGI IMG/M metagenome (GOLD analysis project Ga0114925, IMG submission 87287) | Deep subsurface microbial communities from Indian Ocean to uncover new lineages of life (NeLLi) - Sumatra_00607 metaG | ecosystem: Environmental > Aquatic > Marine > Oceanic > Sediment | place... | reverse complement strand
GTTTGGAGCAGAAAAAGCTTACTAAAAGCGTTGGAGGTAGTCAAATGCGAGTAGTCGGAGGAGCACTAAAGGTAGTCTGGTTGATAGCTGGCATACTAGCTGTCGTTGTCCTATCCCTCGGAGTACGTATCTGTATCGACGTTTCTGGGGCTGTCGAGGACGCGCGACAGACGTTCTCATTAGTAACAATCGAGGATATGCGTCAGACGCTGGACGTCGTTGAGAAGCAGCTGGACATAAACAAGCTTGAGTTAGAGATTGAGAAAGCTCGTACTAGTCTCCCCCTGGAGCGAACGTCTGAGAACTGGGAAGCTTTCCTAGACTTCTGCGGCAGGACTGGCTACGTAGTCAGTGATAGGAACTGGCAAGAGTATACACAAGGTAGACTTAAGGAGTAGGAAGATGATTGAGCTAGACAAGATATTAGTTGATAAGATTAGGGGACTGAAGATGGAGTTCAAGGGTGAGCAACAGCCTGAGCTCCTAATCAAGATAGCTAACAGGGACAAGGATGTAGACTACGAGGTAGAGACTGTGACTAACGAGTTTACCTCGCTGTGCCCAATCAGTCTAGTCCAGCCTGATTACGCTACCATAGCTATAAGATACAAGCCGGGCTACTGGCTAGTAGAGTTAAAGTCCTTGAAGTTCTTCCTAGTCTCGTTCCGCCAAGTGCCGATATTCCACGAGAGTGTGCCAGGCGCTATTCTTAGGGCTCTCGTTGGGCTGCTAGAGCCGGTAAGTATGGAGGTAGTAGGGCAGTTCTCAACTAGAGGTGGTTTGGCTACAACTGTGAAGGCAGTGTACGATAAAGATATTGAGGTAGTAAAGGTTGAAGAAGATAGTTAAGTGCGTTAGGTTAGGGCCAACCGCGCTCCTGAGGGTACCAGAGTGTTACGGCAACCCTGAGAGTACCCGTGAATGCCAGGTATGCTCTGCGGGGTACTACTGCAGGAAGGGCGTGCCTCAGATTGAAAAGGAGGTTGAAAGGTAATGAAGCTTTATAAGTGTGGCTTCTGTAAGTTTGAGACAGAGGACAGGAAAGAGTACAACCAGCACATCACTGAGCACGTGCTGGAGGAGGCTAAGAAGAGGGACGAGTCTGCGGGTGTAGTAGCCCAGCTCAGGAAGATGATCGAGCCCCCTCCTCCCAGTCCCTTCACCGCAAAGCAGTTCAAGATGATAGCCCTTGGGACCTGCGTAGCAGTAGTGTTCGGCTTGGCAGCTCTGATATCACCAGGAGCTCAGGGTGAGGAGGGTAGTCCGGGCTCTACTGGTCCCAAAGGGGATATAGGGCTTACTGGCCCTCAAGGTGCTAGTGTTGCTGGTCCCCAGGGACCGACCGGGGCGCCAGGGGCACGGGGACCGGGTGGAGCAGGTATCCAAGGCGCACAAGGTATTCAGGGGAGGCCGGGAATCCAAGGTATCAGGGGAGAGCCGGGCTTCTCAGATACAGCTGCTACTGTGCGTTCTTCTAGTCTTTCCGTAGTCAGGGGTAAGACCTTCACCCTGTACGGGACTGGTTTTGACGACGAGGACGCCCGCACGGTGGAAATCTACTTTGAGGACTCTGCGGGCGACAGGACTAGCTTCGGCGGTGTCGATGTCTCTCACATAGGCTCTTTTAAGCAGACTTTTACTATGCCAGCGTCTGCGGATGTAGGCCTAGGAGTTATTCAAGTACGCTACCTTAGGAAGTACGTTGCTACTTTACCTCTAGTCGTAGCAGCTAAGTAGAGGGGCTAGCAGGGATTAGTACAGGGAGGACAGATGGAGAGGGTCAAGGGAGTAAAGAAGAAGATAGACGAGATTTTTGATGGGTGTTATTCCAAAGACTTAAGTGCTTGCCCCAAACATACTATCTTCCAGCGTGGCAAGGCTCGCAATGAACTTGTCGCCTATCTCGAACCGCTATTTCCCCCGCCTCTACCAAAGAAGTTAAACATTCTCGCACAGGAGAGTAAGTGAAGCTACTAATAGCAATTATAGTCTCAGCCCTAATATTGGCTATCGGTATTGTAGGCGGTATTAAAACTGCCAACTACTGCTGGGAGGCTATAAGCCAGCAGACTGAGGATCCATCTCACCCTTTAGAACCTACTCCCCTGGAAGAGTATTTAATTAGTTGGGAACTAGGAGAGGAAATCCTACCTTACCCCTTCTTTGGTGAGTGGTTTGACTGCGATGATGCTGTACTATACTCCTATCTTTACTTGAAGGCACTACACGGGGACTATAACATTAGGATTATGAAGGGAATAGCTTGGTATGCCCCGACAAAGCAGCACCTTTGGTTGCTGGTTTCTGATAACGCTACTACGTTCGTGTATGATTACGGAATTCCCGTTGAGACCACTGAACTCTACAAGGGGAGGGAGATAAGCTATGGACAGCTAATATACTATGTGGAGAAAGACTTATAGGAAGGAGGTGGTTATAGCAAGACGTGACTGAGTACGCGAGAACAAACAAACAGGAGGGAATAAAGTTGAAAAAGAAAAGAATTTTTAGTGTCTTAATGACCGCGGTTTTAACACTAACCCTGGTCATATTCGCGGCGCCGGTCTCAGCGCAAGGCCCTATTGACCTAACAGTGAACGATAAGGAACCCTGGACAGACGGAGCTTTCACGTTTGAAAACATTATACCCGGTGGGGTGCCTATGGAGTTTGACTTTAAGTTACACAATGTAGGCGATACAGACGGCATTCTGACCTTCTCTATGGAGGTTTCCGAGCACGATATGGCTGGTGCTCCCGCTCCGAATATGTCGGCTGACGAGTTTGCCAGCCTAATCTATGTGGAGGCGGTCTCATACCAGTACATATGGCTAGACCACCCAGACAAGGTGGAACATCCAGATGGTTACATAGGTAGTGTTCGGGAAGACCTTGACAGTTGGCTAGATATTGACCGCTACCTTGGTAATGATGATGGCTATGTGAGCCTCTACGAGCTTTGCGGAGCCAGCCCCATACCCTACGGTGACAATGCGACTGACCCACTAGAGGCTAATCTTGGGGGCAGCTCCGACAACGGTGCTGAAATTACCTACTTTATTGAGTTTCAGCTCGGTGGCTCGCTAGCAGGTAGTGTGGCTGGTGGTGCCATTCTGACAGACGTGGATTACGCCTCTCAGGGGGATGGCGTTGATGTCACTATCACTGCTCTTCTGGAGGGGATATCTGCTTCTGATACCGAGGTGAGCAGTGGCAATGTCTTTCAAGCTGCTGGTATTGCTGGTCCGGTTCTGAATGTCGATACGGATGTCAGCTACAGCGCTATCCAGGCTGCCATTAACGATGTAGCTACGCTTGCTGGGCATACTATTACTGTGGCTGCTGGGACGTATAACGAGGATGTAGTCATCAATAAGTCCCTGACGCTCGAAGGGGCCAACGCTGGCGTCTCGGCGACGGAGACGCGTGGCCCTGAGTCCGTCATAGACGCTCAACTGGCTGATTTTGGGGTCTTCATCATTGAGGCAACAACTACTGCTACCCTAGACGGCTTTACAGTCCGGAACTATGAAGTAGCCGGAGTCCTAGCAGGAAGCTTTGGGGAGCTAGAAGCCGACCCCTCTGCAGCTCACATACTGAACAACGTAGTCGAGCCCCCTTCACTATTGAAGGACGTTCATAATAACAACATCCAAGTAGGTGACGGAACCACTGGGACGGTAATCGGAAACGAGGTCAGTGGAGCATTGCTCGTAGATGAAAGCTGGTCAGGCTCAGGAATCCTTGTAGCCGGTTCAAGTGATGTCCTAGTCTCGTACAACTACGTACACGACTGTGAGGGAGGCATACAGGTTGTAGGGTACTTAGAGTACCGCGATGCACCTGCAGAAAACAACGCTATTGAGCACAACCTAGTGGAAGACAATGAGACTGGCATAAGCATCCAAATGCACTCAACGGGTTCTACTATCCAGTACAACGATGTGTTGAATAACGACGAAGGAATCGCAGTTATGGCAATCGACTACTCCTGGCCGGAGCACAGTACTCCTTCAGGCACGCAAATCCACCTCAACAACATAGTTGGCAACGTAGAGAGCGTGGTAAGTGGGCTCTGGGGGAGCGATACTGGTAATGTTCTCGCAGAGGAAGTCGATGCCACCAACAACTGGTGGGGTCATTCCAGTGGCCCTACTGAGGGGACAGTACAAGGTCCGGTTGACGTAAACCCGTGGTTACTTACCTTTGACCTAGAGGGAGACACCTACGACAAGACCTTAGCCCTGAAAGACGGTTGGACATTGCTTTCAGTCGATAAGGCAGTGTCTGGCCCAGCCTGGGAAGGGGAGGCGCTGGCGTATAAGTATACGCCTACTAGTGGTTTTGTCGACGCATACCTTGCTGACCTACAACCGCTGACTGCGATATTCGTGAAGACGGTTGGTGGCGGTGGGGTTGGTTTTAACTACCTAGAAGGTGCTCCAGCTATAGACTCCAAAAACCTTGAGGCTGGTTGGAACCTGATAGGCAGTCCTGGTAGCATCTCAGCTGACGCCCTTCTGGCCCAGTTACGCTACGTCACAGTTGGTACCCAGCAGATAGTCGGTCTAACGTCGTTAGTGGCCCCCGGAGAGTACAACGTACACGGTACGGACTTTGACGTTCCAACACTGACTGATAACCATTGGAACAACCTCCCAAGCCTTGACCCGTTCGACGGCTATTGGGCTAGCATGGAAGCAGCTGAGGCCTTCGAGGTCCCACACTAAAGACTTGGCAGGAGGGGCTCAACTGACTGAACCCCTCTGTCAGGGGAGGTAAAATATGAGCAAGATAATGCTTTCAGTGGTGACAGCTTTGCTGTTAGTGCTCTGTGCTACACCTACCTATGCTGTGCCAGTACTTCCACACACCTTTTACGGTAGTGTGACGGTGGATGGTTCAGCACCAGACGAGATTTTGGTTTCAGCTACAGTAGTTAACGGGAGTGTCCTGACCAATAGCCAGAATCCGGTTACGGCAGTAGGGGATAGTTACGGCATCAACAGTCCACGACTCCTAGTCCAAGGTGACAACTTGGGTGGGGCAATAACGTTCTACGTGAATAGTGTCGAGGCAGGAAGCCAACCTGCTGTTATTGATTTTGAGGTTGGTGGAGGGCCGACCAGGGTAGATCTATCAGTTGTAATTGAGCCGGAACCTGAGCCAGAACCCGAACCAACACCATCTCCACCTAGTGGTAATGGAGCTGGAGGTGGAGAGCCAACCTATTCTGGGAAGGGTGACCTCTTTGGTACGGACGAAACCTTCTACACTGACTACAGTGGGGAAGTACAGAAGACAGTAGAGGCTACCTCTGAGGATGGTAACCTCACCATAACTATCCCCAAGGGCACCGTCGCTCTGGGCAAGGATAGCAAGCGACTGAAAACACTAGAGGTAGCAGTCGATGAAAGCCCACCTGACCCTCCGGGAGACGTCCACATCATAGGGCTAGCTTACGACTTCGGGCCTGCTGGAGCTATGTTTCAGCCGGCAATAACTCTTACTTGGAGTTATGACCCTAATACCTTACCTAAGGATGTTCCCGAAGAGAGTTTGATTGTAGCCTTCTATAACAGGGACGTTGGTGAGTGGATAGGGCTGGTTTGTGTAGTTAACACAGAGACTAACACTCTTACTGCTTCGGTAACCCACTTTACATCCTTCTGTGTTATGGGTAGTGTACTACCTCCTACTGTAGTTGAACCTGTCCCGGAACCTGTTCCACCTCTAGTAGTTACTGTTCCTCTACCAGAGCCAGCTCCTGTACTAATTGTTCCAATTCCAATCCCCGAGCCTGCACCTGAGCCAATACCAGCGCCTGAACCGCTACCTGCACCCGTATTACCTCCAGAGCCAGAACCTAGCCCCGTTAATTGGCTTGGTGCGGTTTTGTTCATCGCGCTTGGTATAGCTGTTATAGCAGTAGTTTGGGTTTTATGGAGAAGAAGGAGAAGGTAGGAGGGTTAAACAAGTAAGCCGAAACTTGCTGGGGGTGCGTATAGGGTAGATGTCGAGGGGTAGTACGCAATCCGTAGACAATTCTTCCCAGCAAGTCCTAGAGTAGTACTCTAGCTGAATGAGGCTTAGATGACAAGTAGGAGAGGAGGGTTTATGGCAAAGGAGCCCGTTATAGATTTGGATTTATGCAAGTCCTGCCCTAAGAGCTATCCGTGGGAATGTTGGATGTGCGAGCGAAGTGCTATGGGCTGTTCTAGGCCTAAGAAACCTCTAGAGGGAGAAGTAGATGAAGGAGTACAGAGATGTTTAGAGAACTGAGAGAGAAACTACCTGCTACCTTCTTAGATAGGAGTAAAGTACTTAACTTCGCTGCGGAGATGTCTAGTCGGGTAGCAGCAGGTAAGAAGGAGTACCCTGCAGCTTACCAGTTTGACCCTCTTGAGGAGGCTATGCAGGAGTGCCTGGATATAGGAGTTTACTCTATGATAGAGTACTACAGGATAAAAAGGTTGAAGGAGAAGTTGGATGGACTGGCAAGTAAGGAAAGCTAGGCTAGAAGATGCTAGTAAGATTGTTGACCTGGCTCGCAACTACGACGAGTTCCTGATGCCGTACGTGCTAAACGAGTTCGTAGTTCGGAACTACATTGACCAGTTTATGGTAGCAGAGAGAAGGGGAGACCTAGACTTAGAGCCCGCACAGGTTGTCGGCGGTGCGGTCCACTACATAGACGCTGACCTGGTTGATGATGGCCTAGATGACGATAATGATGGGGTGTGCAACTTCCTACTTCACGTGAAGCAGGTACCGGCAGACATAGTTGAACAGTTTGCAGCTAAGGAAGGGAGGATAGCCCTCCTTGGGCAGATAGTCTGCCCTAGTAAGGGTAGCTTCTACTCTATCCTAGAGGAGCTAAAGAAGCAGTACAACGAGCTATGGTGCTGGATGTCGATAGTAGGACCCTCGTATAAGTCCTACCTAAGATATGGTTTCCAGTTCTCTGAGAGTAGGGAGTTCTGGAACGTCTATAAGAACGACTACTCAGTATTTAGTTTAGGAAGGTGGGTGAGATGAGAATCTGCGGAAAGGTATTTAAGTGGCAAGACATTGTGCTGATGGTCGGAGGCTTTATATTTGCTCCCTCTTTGGTGTTCTCTATCGTCAGCAGAGCAGACATACCGATGACTACTAGCCTGCCGACTGCTATCGTGCTGGCAGCCTTCGTTGTGTGCTACGCTTCACTAAAGCTGTGGCTAGCCGCATTTGCTACCACGCTGACGTCGATATGTTGGTTCATATTAGTATTCCAGTAAAGGAGTAGGTGAAATGAAGATTGAGAAACTCGGAGAGGACTTGTATAAGGTTAAGCTACCTCTCTGGTCTTTCCATATTAGGAAAGACCTAGCTAACGCTATTCTGGAGATACAGAGTAAGGGGAAGATCGTTACTATGGTGCACGGCTTTACTACTCTTACTTCTGGCCCAGCTTTCTTAGTGTGCACTATGAATAAGTAGGGAGGTTTTTTACAAGTGGTAGAAATCTATGACGCTACTGGTCCCCAGAAGCGCGAGATAGCCAGACTGAGTGCCGCTCTTGGTGAGAGCGAGCCTATTGAGGAAAAGCAGATGACCTCTGGGGAAGCTGGACGCCTAGTTAGGCAGCTGTATGCCCGGCTTAAAGCGAGGGGAAAGGTACGGAGGGTTAAGGTACTTGAGACTACGAACCGCCCGGAAGCCTTTCTTAGGCTCGCTAGTCTAAGAAGCCTGGGCAGAAGAGCTACGATCAAGCATAGCAAAGCTACTGGGATTTTTAGAGTATATGAGCTCCGTAGCTGAGGAGTTGAAGAGGAGATGCTAACTAGCAGGGATAGATTAGCTCTGATGGTGAAGGGCCTGCCTAGAGGTACTACCCCCAAGCACTGCTTACTAGCAGCAGAAGTACTGGTAGAAGTAACTAGAGAGTTACAAAGGCAGGGTTACAGATACAGTGATGACTCCTCCTGGCCCTACCACGTACTAGTGTCTGCAGCCTGGCCTGGAAGGTTCTTGAGTATCTACTGCGGAGGCTTCAGGAAAGATATCGACGTCCAGCAGCTTAAGTTGGACGGTACAGCAGATACTAGGTTTAAGGAAGTTAGGTTTCGTACCCCAGTGGGTGCTGTTAACTACCTAAGAAGGAGGTTAAGTTAGAGTGATAGAAGTAGCAAAAATCTATGAGGATGTGAGGCAAGAAGGACTTAACTTCGGCCTGCCGACTACGTTCCTAAAGTTCGGCCCTGGCCCAGAGTACTCCTCAGAGGACCTGGTCAGGGAAGTCCTTATGCACACTAGGTGCAAGTGGGTATGCATCTTTGGGGAGGGTACAACTAGAGTTGGGACAGGCACCCTAGTAAAAGGGTTATCTTCTGTGGGGATGTATATTGAAGTTGAGACGAGCGGTGAGGTAAGAGATCCTGGTTGGCTGCACACAGTCGACAGGTGGATAATCAACTACGTGAAGGATGGAGCCTTTAACTACAACGCACTGCGCTCTCAAGATATGATAAAGTTTGTAGTCAAGGGGGAAGGCGACCTCAACTTTGCTAAGGAGGGGTTCGAGGACTTAAAGCTCTTCGCAGGTACTAAGTACGTCAAGCTTGGTGACAAGAAGTTGAAGAACGAGGCTTTCGCTCTGGTGAGGAAGTACGACCGTTCCAGACTCTACACAGGCTAGAGGAGAGAAGTGGATAAGTTTGAGCTTAGGGTTAGGCTGGTGTGGCTCGCTGTCCAGCTCTTTGGGGCTGGTTGGCTATGCTGGATGCTGTACCACACAGTACTAGAGAGGTGGAACCGGGAGCTGGCGACTATATCTCTCGTAATCTTTGTCCTCCTCCTAGCTCTGGGAGTTGTGATGGGCCTGGCCATGAGGGAGGAGGAGAGGGATAAATGTTAGCGCAAGCAGTTGTTGCAGCTTACCATAAGAAGGAGAGTGACGGTATCCATACTGGTCAGCTAACTGTGACTGGTGTCTCGCCCTGCCCATATGCTACCTATATTAACTACCACCACTTGGACGACGAGGACTTCGCTCCTGAGACCAGAATGCTGATGAAGAATGGCAAGTGGCAAGAGCTTGAGGTTCTTGAGGACCTCAGGAGAGCAGGCTTCAAGCTACGTTTTGTAGGAGATAACCAACAGACAGTTCACGTTGGTAAGATACCTATACGTGGTAGACCCGATGGCAGGATAATAGTTGACGAGAGGGAGGACTTGCTCGAGATTAAGGCTATGAGCTTGGGTAAGTATACCGACCTTAAACAGAAGGGGATCGACGTCTTCCCAGGCTACAAGTGCCAGGTGCAGCTCTATCTGGCTAGTGAAGAGTTAAAGAACGTGGCAGGCTGCTGGTTCTACGTCAAGCACAAGGACAGCTGCAGGCCCTACGATATCTTTATAGAGAAGGACGCAGTCTACGCAAGGCCGATAGTCGAGATGGTAGATGAGATAGTCCTGGGCAAGATGGAGGTTAGCAGACCTAAGGACTGCCCACTACCGGCAATGTGCAGGCACAGCCTATTCTGCCGGGAGGCTGAAGTCCTGGATATGAGTGGTATTAAGACTCTTACTGACCCTGAGATAGTCAAGAAGTGGCTTGAAGGTCAGTTTCACCTCGAGACAGGGGAGGAGCTTAACGAGGAAGTCAGAGCACTCCTGATACAGCGCTTGGGCGATAACGACGTCCTCTTCGTTGAGGACCCAACTGTATTACTCCAAGTTAAGCGTATAACCCAGCACCGTACCGAAATTAGTGAGGCAAAGTTTGTGAAGAAGTACGGAGCAGCTGCCTTACTAGGTGTCACAGAAGAGAACATAGTGAAGCAAGTAAGGGTAACACCGAGGTTCTAAATAAGGAGGGATTGAAATGAAGCTTACAGGTAAGAAGGTGCTTATAGTCGTACTACTATTTGCTGCTCTTACGACTCTATCCTGCTGGCTGGGCAATAACGAGGGCTACTCTTGGGGGCTAGCGAGTGGCTACTCTGAGGGCTACAAAGCTGGCGTGTCTAGTTTCCCAAGGCTAGAGATGGAGGACGTCACGTTGACGGACAGTAAGGGGAATAGTATCTACATCGGTCAGATGGTTATAACTGGTGAGCAGCACATAATTGATAAGGTGAAGAACCTCCCAAGCTTGGGGGGTATAATAGACATTAAGTCAGAGGAGGATGGGAAGTGAAAAAACTTACTATCTGTTTATTACTCCTACTAACTGTTTTGGCTTGTTCAGGATGCAGTACTGTTCCTGAAGCAGTCCCGCCCTTTGAGCTAGCCTTAGATGACTGTAATGTTACCATACAAGATAGGATTACAAGTGAGGTATATTATACAGCAAGAGGGTATTATTCGCAGCTTGATTCCTCACGGATTCAGATAAGAGCTGGCTATAAATTAGTTCGCAATAGTCTCGGGGTTAGAATAGGAACTAAGCCGATTGGTACACCGATTATACTCAGTGGCAATTGGAGTTTAACAAGGGGGTAGCCCCTACATAGAACAAAGGAGGCTAAGTAGAATTATGCACCCAGCGATAACTGTAGTACTTGGTTTAATGGCTCTGGGTATGTGCATTATCCTCCTTAGAAGGGAATTAAGGAGGAGAAAGGAGAAGAGAGATGATAGTAGCAAAGAGATGTAGCTTTGACGCAGCGCACTTTCTGCCTGACCACCCAGGCAAGTGTAAGAATATGCACGGGCACCACTGGGTAGTCGAGCTGGGGGTGGAAGGGAAGGTAGACTCAGAGACTGGGATGGTCATCGACTTTTCTGTCCTTGATGCCTTCCTTAAGGAGATGGTAGTCAAGAGGTTCGACCACACCCTAGTAAACGATCTGCTCGAGAACCCCACAGCCGAGAACATAGCCGAGAGGATCGTTCTTTCCTGGGAGCTATGGCGGGAAGAGCACTGTCTAGCAGTTAAGTTAGCTTTTGTCAGGGTTTGGGAGACTGAGGATAGCTATGCGGAGGCAAAGTAGTGGCAACAATGCACTTCATGCCCTCCTTACGGGAATATCTCCTTAGGAATAACTTCGTCTACACTGTGAGGAAGTATAGGTATACTCCTAGCCAGGGTATGGTATTCATCCCGGGGGTTGGGGGTTGCCACCGCGAGTTAGTAAAGGAGAACGTTACTAAAGGAGATTTAGTATCGTATTCCGGTAGTAGTGGGTTCGCTACAGTGGATGACTGGTGGGATATGATAGTCAAAATAAATCCAAGACTGCCTGACCTTCATCTCTACTATGTCAGCGTAGTAAGGAGGCTCTAAAGGCAAAATGAGTAAGAGAAACCACAAGGAGCTCTGGGAACAGTTGAAGGTCATCGTCCTCCATAGCCCCAAGAGGCGCTATACGAGGAGGGAGCTTTATGAGCTTATAACTAACCTGGAGCTAAGTCAGCTAGCTCAGGACCCGCTCGCTACCATGCTCGAAGCTATGGAGAGGGTAAAGGAGCCCAAGAAATGAGATTCGTGCATATTAAGTGTGGCGGGGAAATTGACGTTGAGAAGCGCCGGTGTATGCGCTGCAAAAAGCGTTGGAGTCGAGTTGGGTTCAAGATTGATGCTACTGGGATTAGGCCAATGGTAGACAGTAAGGGCCAGCTAGTCCCTGATAAGGTCAAGTCCAGTACTCTAGGAGGGAAGACTCGCCGCAAGGAGAGAACTGGGTCTGTCGCTAGCTGGACGGACGGCATCCCTGTTTGGGTGGATTTAGGCCTTGCTAGGGTATTCGCGAATTGGCTCCCCAGATGGCCTAGATGGGCAAGGATACTGGCTACGCTAATCTTTGTCGGTATAGTAATCTACTGTGCTATAATACTAAGGAGGTGCTAAGATGGAAGCAACAGTTCTACTAATCAAGAGGGACGAGTTACAGAAGTATCTTGGGGAGGTTCTTATTACAGAGAAGGCCCTAGTCGCGGACTTAGAAAAGATTGTACCCCACGTAAAGACTGCTCCCCTGAAAACCTCTCTCCAGAAGCGCCTAGACCGGGGCAGGGAACTTCTAAAAGCCCTGGAGGCTGGCTTTGTCCCGGTAGCTCCTGGCTTCTATACGAGGGTAGATACCAAGGACAAGTGGAGTAAGAAGGACGTCAAGGAGACTCTCTCCTCTATGCCTCAGGAAGTGAAGGAGGTATGGGATAAGGTAAAGGAGATGGGAGTGTTTGACACCTTCGCAGTTACAACAGGTGGAGGAGATCCCGTCCTCGTAGGAAGAAAGGGGGGTAGGTACTTCTTCATCGCTGGTTGGCTACCAATCTGCCCTGGTGTCGGTTTTGGCATAAAGGTAAAGCTGCCCGGCCTGGGTAGCTAAGTTGTACTAAGTATTAAGGAGGTAAAAGTGTTTAACGTATTAGTTTCAAGGATTGCCGTCTTCGCGCTTGCCTGTGTCTGGGTACTGGGTCTGCTACTCGTCGGGCTTCTTACCTTCCCGACTTACCTACGCGTGGCTGAGATATACACAGCCCACCCCGTTCTACTCAGCTTTATGGTCTTCTGGTACCTGTCAACACTAGTACTAGTCGGGTGCTGGGTGGCAATAAAAGGCTTCAAGTTTGTAGGGCAGTGGGAGAAGCGTGGAAGTGAGGGTTAACGAGGTCTTCTACTCCATCCAGGGGGAAGGCGTTAACCAGGGCTTACCAACAGTCTTCGTGAGGCTGCAGGGGTGTAACCTGCATCCCGGCTGCACCTATTGTGATACAGACTACGCTAGAGAGAATGGTGGTACCGAGTATACTACTGACGGAGTCGTAGCCAAGATAGTTAGCCTATCTCCTAGCTCAAAGACGAGGGTATGTATCACAGGAGGAGAGCCTCTTCTGCAGGTTGAGGGCCTTGAGGAGCTGGTAGCTACTCTAAACAAGTTTAACTACTACCTCGAGGTCTTTACGAATGGTTCCCTCCCTAAACCGTTCTGGTGGACAAGGGTACACAGCTGGGCTGTAGACATCAAGACGCCCAGCTCTGGGGTAAAGAGCACGTGTGGTATGGAGTGGTTAGACTCCAGGGTAACTGACCAGATAAAGCTTACTGTAGGGACTAAGGAGGACCTAGACTTTGCTAGTGCAGTAATAAGAGCTTGCGCCACTAAGAGTCCTCAGATAGTAGTTAGCCCTATTACCGGCGTCCTGGTTGATAAGAGTACGAAGGTGACAGAAGAGTACTGGACCCAAGAGTGGTTACAGGAGGTAGTAGAGTTCTGTTTAGAAAAAAGAGTAAGATTTAGCCTACAGTGGCATAAGATAGTGTGGGGCAACAGAAAAGGAGTGTAGACCCTCGAGGAGGGTTGTTCCGGATTTGGCACTTAACTGCCAAGTGTAAAGTCACCAATTGAAAGGAGGCACTGTGAAACGCAGTAGACGGCGCAGAGGAAGACCTCGAGGATTCCAGATGCGTCTGCCTCTCGGTAAAGAGGGGTATGGCCAGGGAGTAACAGGGTCAGGACGTCAAGTACCGACGAGGGTGCGGTAGCCAGTCCGTACGTTAGAGGGTCTATACTCGACTGAAAGGGGTGTAAGCCAATGGAAGAGAAGCTTAGGGAAATGGGACTCAGACTAGAGGGCGACTTTACCCTCAAGTCAGGAGAACAAAGTAGCATCTTCTGGGGCGTTATGAAGCTCTTTGGGTACCCACAGTGGGTCCGCATAGAGGCTATGAGGGAGTGGATTTACAAGATTGGTCTGTATAGGCCTAACAACTTAGTAGGCATACAGACTGGGGGGTGGCAGCTAGCTTTAGACATAGGTTCAGTTAAGTGCCTTGACGTCTACGTGACGGATAAGTATACTACTACCCTCGGGCACAACAGGAGGACAGTAGTAGTAGACGATGTAATCACTACCGGTAGGACCATACAGGGTTATCTAGGTCCGGAGACAGTTGCTATAGCTGTTCTAGTCAACCGCTCGGGGTTAAGTGAGTTGAACGGACTACCAATCGTTACAGGGATATTCGCAGACAGAGTGTAAGGAGGTAAGAAGTGGCAACTAAAGATACAGCAATGGTTGGAGAAGGACTCATAAAAGCTGACGGTTTGCCTGATGACTTGTTACGCTCATTAACCTACGAGCAGATACAGCAGGTAGGGTATTTCCTGTTCTCTCAGCTAGTGAAGCAGAGGGACGCCTCCCTTAAGGCAGGGAGAAGGGAAGTAGTAGGGTTTATCACCAAGAATTTTGACAGGCAGTTAAGAATACGAGATGTATTAGAAACTAGCGAGTGGCAAGCCAAACTAAAAGAATGGCGATTAGTGTGTTCTAGATGTAGTGCTAT
>Ga0114925_10000860_pt1 | contig 14284 bp, 11 predicted proteins | sample SumtaG_2_FD_87287 | JGI IMG/M metagenome (GOLD analysis project Ga0114925, IMG submission 87287) | Deep subsurface microbial communities from Indian Ocean to uncover new lineages of life (NeLLi) - Sumatra_00607 metaG | ecosystem: Environmental > Aquatic > Marine > Oceanic > Sediment | place... | reverse complement strand
GGAGAGGCCTGCTGCGCGGTTAGGGTGATGGTCAGCCCGGATGCATAACCGGCTTCGGAAAGAAGCCTTTTTGCTTTTGCCAGGTCCCGGGGAAGCTCCGGTATATCCAGGTAAAAATCGGCGTAGGCGGGACCAAAGGGGGTATCCCGGCCGGTGACTCCCAAGCCTTCGAAGGCTCCGTCGAGAATCGCCTGGCGGTCGATCGCCGCCCGGAAGGCCTGGCGTACCCGCACATCGCTGAAGGGTTTGCGGTCGCTGCGCATATGAACCACATAGTGGGTGTTCGAGGGAACCTGATACACATCCAGATTGGGATCCTCCTCGACGGTTTTCACATACTCCGAGGGAAGGTAGATCAGATAGTCCACCTGTCCGCCCCGCAGCGCTTCGACCTGAGCCGAAGCTTCGGCCAGAAACAGATACTCGATCCCGTCGACATAGGGCAGCTGGTTGCCCTCTGCATCTTTTCGCCAGTAGTTGGGATTGCGCTTGAAGGTCATCCGATCCTCGGGCAGGTAGGTATCCACGATAAAGGCTCCGGTACCAATCTGCTCGGTTTGTGGATCTTTGATTCCACTCCACAGGATGGGTGCATGATAGTCCCCAAGGTTGGTAAGCAGATCGGGATTCGGCTGATTCAGTTTGAAAACCACCGTGTAGTTATCCGGAGTCTCAATACTCTCAATGCCGGCATAGATAGCCACAGTCGCCGCACCCAATTCAGGATCCCGGAGACGGTCGAAGGTGAACTTCACATCCTTGGAGCTGAGCTCCTCGCCGTTGTGAAACTTCACTCCCTTGCGAAGCGTGAAGGTCCAGGTCAGGCCGTCGGCGCTGACCTCCCATTTTTCCGCCAGGCTGCGGCTCTGATCCGGCCGCAATCCTTCGTCGACGTAGACCAGGAAATCCCCCCAGAAGCGGGCGATCTCATCGTCGGTAATCGACGCCGTGAAGGCCGGATCGAGGCTGGTGGGGGCAAAGAAGACCTTCCTCAGAATGCCACCATACTTACCCTCTTTGGCAGTCTCCGCCGCCGGCTCTTCCTTTCCAGCTCCCGCCCAGATCAGGCCGATGGACAGCAAGAGAACAACCATGAGGATGATCGTCCTTTTCACGTTTTACCTCCTCTGATAACGGAAATGGCAACAATTTCTTGTTGCCGATCAGTATAGTCGGGATAGTAGGGTGTGTCAAACCGACCGGTTCGGTGTTCGGTTCGATTCCAGATAGCCAGAGCGAGCACTCACATTTGCCGCTCTGACTGCCTCCGCCGAAGGCGAGCTTTTACTAGAAGGGGAACTCGACCCCGAGCCCCGCCACCTCGTCCTTGATCTTGCGGTACATGTCGTAGTGCGCCTGGGTCGGATTGGCCTTGGCTACGTCGTAGCACTCCTGATACTCCACGCCCTTGGGAGCATCTCCGGCGTTCGCTTCATACTTCGAGAGGAGCTTGAGGGCGATCTCGTTGGCCTGGCCGCGGGTCATGCCCTGACGGGCCACCGCGTGTCCCACCTCCATGCCCAGGCGTGCTTCCAGCGGGGTGGCCCGGTTGCGGAACTTGTTCCGGGTGGAAGCCATCTCCCACAGGTGCCAGCCGGTCACGGTACTGACCATGGCATGACAGGCGGTTTCGTAGAAGAGCATCTCCGTCATAGGTCCGGCGTTGGCGAAGCCGTTGCTGGTATAGAGCAGCTTGCTGTTGCGGGCCATGGCCTGTCCGGCCATGGAGATCGGCCAGAGCAGCTCCCGGGTGGTGTTGGATCCCCAGTTGAGGTGGAAGGGGAAGTGCTGGTTGTACTGGGCACCGTAGATGCAGAGGCCGTTGAGGCTGTAGGCTACCAGGGCTAAGGCCACTCCTTCCGATCCTCCGCACCAGCCGCCGTAGATCGGTCCGGTCAGGTTGCCGGAGTAGCAGCCGTACTGGGCGCAGTGAACCGCCCGGTTCAGCAGGGTGTCGGCGGTCTTGAACTCGGTCAGGGTCCCGATGATGCGGGAGTCGGTGGTCCTCACTCCCCACTCGTTGTTGGAGACCGCGATCTGGCCGGTGTCGTGCTCTGCCGTTCCCACGGCCACGAAGAAGGTACCCGGTCGTCCGACCTGCTTGGCGGCCAGGCGCATCTTGTAGATGTGCTCGGTACAGCCGTTGATCTCGAAGGGACTGGCCGAGCGGATCAGCTGGCCCATCGACTCCTCCAGGATCGGGGCGCAGAAACCGTCCAACAGGGGTTCCTTCAGGAAGGCCAGGCAGTAGGAGTAGAACAGCTCCTCCGAACAGGTGCAGTCGGGGGAGAAGATACAGAAGGGAGGCTCGGTGTCCTCGACACTTCTGTGCTTCCACAGCACCGCATCCTTGCCGGCGCCGACCCAGTAGCTATCCGAAGTCGCGTACAGGGCTTCCTTGATCTCCTCGTCGGAGAGCTTGATGATCCGGTGGGTGTCGGTGTTGTACAGTCCCACCTCCCGGAACAGCTCCCAGCCGGCCTGCCAGATCCGGTCGGCCATCTTGTCGTCCGTCGGAACCGGGGTCTTGGGGTCGTACTTGATCTCGTACTTCTTGACGATCTCCCGCAGCTTGGGTGCGAAGATCTTGGGCAGGAAGTCATCCTCGTCGCAGAAGGGGCCCGTATTGGCACGGCCCTGAATTTCCCACAGTCTGTATGGATTGCTCATATCGATTTTTTCCTCCTCTATTTCTTCAACAAACCGGAGAGCAATTGGGTAGCGGAACCCGCATCCGGTGCGTAGAGGTCAGCGCCAATCTCTTCGGCCCATTCTACGGTGGTGGGGGCTCCGCCGATCACCACCTTGTACTTGTCCCGTTTGCCCTGATCCTTGAGGATGTCGATCATCTCCTTCTGATGGGGCATGGTGGTGGTCATCAGCGAGGAAGCTCCAATGATGTCCGCCCCGAACTCTTGAGCCTCTTTGATGAAGGTCATGGGATCCGCGTCCACTCCGATGTCCTTGATCTCGAAGAAGCCTGCCTGAAGCATCAGCTTGACGATATTCTTGCCGATCTCGTGCAGGTCGCCCTTCACGGTTCCCAGGACAATCTTGCCCTTGGGTTCACCGCCGCCGACCTTCTTTAGATGGGGGGTCAAGATCTCCACGACTTTGGACATGGCCTCTCCGCTCATCATCATCTCGGGCAAGAATATCTCCAGTCGGGTGAACTTCTCCCCGATCTCATCCATCACTTTGGTCAGGGCATCGATGATCTCGAGTGGATTGGTCCCTCCGTCCACGAGTTTCTGAGCCAGGTCTTTTCCCCTGTCCTGGTCTCCCGTCTCCACGGCTTTACAAAGGTCTTGAAGTGACATATCTCATCCTTCCTCCGTCTTTGAAGTTATATTGCGTTAGTACTATCTAAAACGAGCGAAACCTCGCTCGATGGCTTCCTCATCTGCCCAACACCTTGGCTAGGGCGGTGACAAACCCGCGATTCTCCTCCATGGTGCCGAAGGTGATCCGGGCGAAGGTCGGGTGCTTCCAGAGAGTTCCCGGACGAATCAGGTATCCCTGTTCCAGCAGGGACTGGGCGGCCTTCTTGGCATCGATCTTCAGATCCACGAACATGAAGTTGGCGTGGGTCCGAGGGTAGGTCAAGCCCAGTTTGTCGAACTGTGCGTAGAGGAATTTTTTACTCTCTTCGTTGTTGGCCAACACCTTGCTCTTGAACTCATCGTCATCCACGGCCCCGAAGGCTGCCGCCTCGGCGACCCTGGAGACTGGAAAAGGTTCCCGCACACGTTCCATCACCGAAGTGAGTTCCGGGGAGGCCAGGGTGTAGCCTATTCTCAAGCCGGCGATCCCGTACAGCTTGGAGAAGGTGCGCAGGGCCACGACGTTCCTTCCCTCCTTGATGTAGTCCAGAGCGTTGGGATACTCCTCATCGTCGACAAACTCGAAGTAGGCCTCGTCAAGGATCAGGACCACGTGATCCGGGAGCGCCTTTACGAAGGCATCCAGCTCCGCTCTTTTCACGATGGTCCCCGTGGGGTTGTTGGGGTTGCAGACGAAGACCAGCTTGGTAGGCGGCCCGATCTTCTCCGCCATGGCCTTCAGATCGTGGATATGATTGCTCAGGGGAACCTCGACAGGCACCGCCCCCATGACCCTGGCCACGAACCCGTAGACGGGAAAAGAGGGATGGCCAACGACGACCTCGTCGCCCGAGTTAAGGAAGGTATACCCAATGATGCGGAGGCAGTTGTCCGCTCCGTTGCTGAAGGTGATCATCTCTTCGCCGATACCCAACTTGGCCGCAACTTTACGCTTCAGGTAGGTGCAGGGACCCTGGGGATAGCGGTTTACCTTATGGCTCTCCGCCTGTATCGCCTCCACCGCTTTGGGGGACGGGCCGAGGGGATTTTCGTTGGTTGCCATGAGGGCGAGCGACTCCAGTCCCAGATCGGCCTGGACTTCCTCGATTGGTTTTCCCGTCGGCCAGGCGTTGATGTCCAACACCCCATTTCGTACCAGTTTCTCCAAACTCTTCATCTCAAGCCTCCATTTTGCTGGCCGCGACCCGTTCGGATATCATCCGAGCGGTGTTGGTTACCAATCGCCATAACTCCCGGACCCGTTTGTCGTCCATCCGCTGAGCCGGCACGGTCACACTGACCGCGGCGACTACCTTTCCTCCGGCATCCCGGATCGGAGCGCCGACACAGCGAATGCCCGGAAAGGTCTCCTCATTATCCAAAGCGAAACCCTGCTCCCGAATCCTGGCAAGCTCCTCGATCAATTTAGGGATTTCGTCGATCGTATTGGGGGTGAGCTTTTTCAGCTTTCCCCGGCCGAAGATCGCCTTAAGCTCGCTTTTGGACAGGTCCGCCAGAAGAATCTTTCCCATGGATGAAGCGTAGGCAGGGTTTCGGCCTCCCAGCCGGGTTGCTACGGTAAGGACCTGTCCCTGGCCCTTCTTCTCGAGATAGACGATATCGGATCCGTCGAGCACGGCCAGATGGATGACCTCGCCGGTCTCCCGGGCCAGCTCTTCCATATAGGGAGTAGCGATCTGCCTGATATCGTAGCGACCCCAAACACGTCCGGCCAGATCAAGAATTTTCAGTCCCAGCCGGTACTTTCCGCTCAGGGGATCCTTTTCAAGAAACCCCGCCGCTTTTAGGGTGGTCAATACACGAAACACAGAGCTCTTGTGGGCATCCACTTCACGGCTGATCTCCGCCAGGCTGAGCTCGGGTCGTTCAACCGTGAAATGATCTAGAAGCTCGAGGGCTTTCTTGACAGAAGACAATATTTGCATTAGTATCTCTATATCCGAAATGCCATTTCGGATTATGCAACGATGATTGTATCCGGTTTGCAAAAAAGTGTCAAACCCTTTTTCAAAAACAACGCTGCTTCACCAGAGGCGCAGGCTCATAGGGGAGTCGGAGCTTGAAACGAAAGATCGTAACAGCCGGGGATCGGGTCTATTTGAAGTATTTCGATCTGCAGTTCTTCCACGATAAGGCCCGGGAAGCCGAAGCTGAGCTCGTTCCCTTCAAAGAGTTAAACGAAGACAAATTCAAAGAGGTGATTGCCTTGGCGGATGCTCTGGTCGTGATCGACCGGCCGATCCGCAAAGACCACCTCAACGTGATGAGCCGCTGCAAAATCATTCAAGCGCTGGAGGTGGGCTACGATTTCATCGACGTGGTGGCGGCTACGGAAAAGGGCATCATCGTCAGCAACGTCCCTGCCTACGGCAAGGAGCAGGTAGCCATCCACGCCCTTACCCTGCTTCTTGCCTGCCATCGCAAGATAAAGCAGCTGATGGCCGAAACTTCGGCGGGAGGCTGGGACTACAATGTCTGCAAACCCGTCCGGGACCTCTCCACCTTGACCCTGGGAATCGTCGGGCTCGGCAAGATCGGTCGAGCCCTGGCGCCCCGGGCTCAAGCCCTCGGTCTGAATGTCCTATCCTACGATCCTTACTTGGACGACGATATCTTCGCCCATCTCGGGGTGGGACGCTGCTACGATTTCGAGGAACTCCTGTCCAAAGCGGACTTTCTCTCCCTCCACGTTCCTCTGACCCTGGAAACATTTCATATGATCGGTGACCGGGAACTCGCGGTCTTCAAACCCGGTGCGGTCTTGATCAACACCTGCCGGGGCAAGGTTGTCGACGAGCAAGCCCTTTACCGGGCTCTTAGCAGCAGCAGACTCGCCGGAGCCGGCCTGGACGTGCTGGAAACAGAGCCGCCGGATGCGGACAATCCTCTCCTGATCTGTAGTAACGCGATCATCACCCCACACGCGGCCTGGTACTCGGAGCAGAGTACGGAAAGGCTCAAGGAGCAGGGGATGGAAGAGGTGGTTCGGGTGCTCAACGGGGCGCGGCCTCGCTATGTAGTGAATCCCGAAGTGCTTTACCCAGGTAGAGAGCGGGGTTAATATGGCGGAATTGCATATTCGTCAGAACAATACTGCTGCACGGCCTACCGGCTTTGCCGGCCCGGTACAGCATTTGGAGAACTTTGAGGTGAACCTATGAAACGATCGATCATTGGGAATCAGGCGGTAGCTTACGGAGCTTTGGCCGCAGGGGTCGACGTCGCCTCGGGCTATCCCGGCACCCCCTCCTCTGAGGCACTCACCGAGCTGCTTCACTTTTCCCAAAACAACAACCCTTCACCCTACGTCGAGTGGAGCGTCAACGAGAAGGTAGCCTTTGAAATCGCCACCGGGGCGGCCTGGGCGGGCAAACGAGCCCTGGTCACCATGAAGATGTCCGGGGCGAATGTGGCTGCCGATTCGATTCTGTCCGTGGCCTACTCCGGCACCAAGGGCGGTCTGGTACTCTATATCGCCGATGATCCCGGTGTAGAGGCGGGCATGCCGGAACAGGACACACGGCTGTTCGCCCAGTGGGCGGGACTCCCCGTATTGGAACCCGCCGATCCCGGGCGGGTGTATGAGTTGACCCGCTACGCCTTCGAGCTGAGCGAGAAATGCGAGCTTCCCGTGATCCTGCGCTCGGTCACCTCGGTCGCCCACGCCAAGCAGGAGGTCGAGGGGGAATACACCTACAAACCTCTCGGGCGTAAGCCTGAGTTCGAGAAAAACATCTTCCGCTACACCAAGGCCGGGTCGGCGATCTGCATCGCCCAGCATGAGGCCTTGCTCGATCGCCTTGCGGTGGTAGAGCGGACCGTACGTGATACCGGAATCAACATGATGGTCGAATCGGGAGATCGTAACGGTCTGTTCTTGGTCGCAGCCGGCGCCCTGATCCCATACGTAAGGGAAGCGCTTTCCTCTTGGGATCACCAGAACCTCTCCACCCTGTTTCTGGAATCGGTGTACCCTCTGGACAAGGAGCTGGCAGGGAAGATGTTCGAGGCCGCCGAGACGATCCTGGTGCTCGAGGAGTTGGAACCCTTCGTGGAGATGCAGCTGCGCAGCGAGGCGTCCCGACTCGGTTGGAACGGCAGCATCCTTGGCAAGCTGGACGGATTACTGCCCCGGGTCGGCAAGTACAGCCAGGAGGTTATCGGCAGGGGATTGAAGACTCTGGCCAGCGGTATGGCCGGGCATTCAGCCGCGACTTCCCGCCCCGTCGTGTCGTCTGAGCGAAGCGACCCAGGAAACGAAGAATCGGCGGCCGAGCAGCCTGTAGCGGCTGAACTGAGCGTGAAGCATCCCATTACCTTCTGTGCCGGCTGCCCCCACCGGGGCACCTTCTTGGCCGTCAACCGGGCTTTGAAGAAGATCGGCCTGAATCAGGACAACACGGTGGTAACCGGGGACATCGGCTGCACGATTCTCGGCATGAACCCACCCTTTCACACCTGTTGGACCGAGGTGTCCATGGGTTCGAGCATCGGCCTGGCTCAAGGGTTTTACTGGGCGGGAATCGAGAACCCGGTGATCGCGACGATCGGGGACTCCACCTTCTTTCACGCCGGGATCCCTCCTTTGGTCAATGCCGTTCAGCACGGAGCCAACCTACTGGTCATCATCTTAGATAACGGCTGGACCAGCATGACCGGCTTTCAGGTCAACCCTGGCACCTCGGAGCAGTTTCAGGCCAAGGGAGCCCGGAGAGTCGACATCGAAGGGATCGTACGGGGGATGGGAGTGGAGAACCTCCAGGTGATTGGGCCCTTCGACCAGGAACAATCGATCGAGGCTATCATTAAGGCCTTACAACAAGAGGGGGTCAAGGTGATTATATCTCAAGCGGAGTGCGCCCTGACCGTGGCTCGCCGGGAAAAGCGTACCCTGATCTATCAGATCGATTCCCAGAAGTGCACCTTCTGCCGATCCTGCCTGCGGGAGACGGGCTGTCCCGCCCTGTACGTCACGGCCAATGGAAAGAAATCGAAACACGGGCAGGTTATGGCCATCGATCCTCAAGCTTGTACCGGCTGCGGATTGTGTTACACCTGCTGCAAGTTCGACGCAATCCACGAGCAGAAATTGGGAGGGTAAAAATCGTGTTTCAAAGCATCGTTATGACCGGGTTGGGGGGACAGGGAATCATCACCCTGGCAAATTTGATCTCCGAGTATGCCTCCGAGAATGGGCTCAAGGTATCTCTGTTCAATGCCAAAGGAATGGCTCAACGGGGAGGCCGGGTGACCTCGGAGATCCGCCTGAGCGATGATCCCGAACTCGACTTCGGTGCCCGCATCTCCGCCGGAAAGGCGGACATCTTGATCGGGATGGAAATCGGCGAGACGATCAACTCCCTCTCCTTCCTCAAAGAGGGGGGCGCGGTCATCCTACTGAACTATGCCTACATCCCGACCACAATGGTTCTGAAGAAGGAGCCCTATCCCTCCTTCGAGCAGCTCACGGAACTCTACTCCGGAAAAACAAAAGAACTCTTTGCCGTGAAGGAGCCGAAGCATCCATACAATATGTTCCTTCTAGGGGTGTTTACAGCGGTTGCCCCGGCAATCGATGCTGGGCTCTCCTTCTATTCAAAGCAGAGCGTGGAGGAGGGGATCGCAAAAAAGTTGAAACGAGGTCTGGAGGAAAATCTTCAAACCTTCAACGGAGGCTACGCCTATGGTCAGTCCCTCCTCCAGCACGTTTGACCGTCTCTTCAACCCGAAAACCATAGCGGTCTTCGGTTCGGTCAAGAAGGACAAGATCGGTCACCAGCTCGTCAGCCAGCTTACAGAGGGGAAATTCCCGGGAACTATATTCGCTGTAAACCCAAAGGCAGAGAGTCCGGAAGGATTTGCGGCGATCCCCGGGTTTGCCAATCTGACTCAGGCTCCGTCCCCTCCCGAACTGGCACTGATCGCGGTGCCGGCGCAGTTCGTCGATTCGGTGATTCAGAGTTGCGGCCAGGGAGGCGTTCCCTTCGCCGTGGTGTTCACCTCCGGATTCTCCGAGATCGGCAACAGCAATGAAGAGGCTGAGTTGAAAGAGACCGCCGACAGATACGGAGTCCGACTGATCGGTCCCAACTGCGCCGGCATCATGGATACCCATGCCGGCATGTATTCGAGCATCGAGGTCCGAGCCCTGCCGGGAAAGACCGCCTTCATCACCCAGAGTGGGGCGGTGGGCGGAGCGGTCCTTGCCCTAGCCAAATTGCGAGGAATCGGTTTCTCCAAGTTTGTCAGTTATGGAAACAGGGCCGATATCGGCGAGGGTGAGCTGCTCGACTACCTCGAATCCGATCCGCAGACCCACGTGATCGCCCTGTATCTGGAGAGCCTGCAGAACGGCCGAGAGTTCATGAGGGCGGTGAGCCGAGTCTCCCGGCGGAAACCCGTACTGATCATCAAGGCGGGGCGCAGCGTTTCGGGCCTGAGGGCCGCCAGCTCTCACACCGGTTCTCTGGCAGGTTCTGATGAGATCTTTGCAGCCATGATCCGTCAGACCGGAGCTTTACGGGTACCGGGTATGGAGGAGATGCTCGATCTCTGTGACGGTCTGACCTCCCTTCCGCGGCTCAAAGGGGATCGCCTTGCCATCGTCACCAACTCCGGAGGACCGGGGATCCTCACCAGCGACAGAGCGGAGGAACTCGGTCTCAGTGTGAAGGAAAGCCCTTCGGGTCTGCGCAAAGAGCTGGAGACCTTTCTGCCCAGCTACTGCGCCGTTGCCAATCCGATCGACCTGACCGTAGAGGGCACCCGGGAAGGATACCGGCGCACTTTGCAGGCCGTGCTCGACTCGGAGTACGACGGAGCGATCGCCATCAATGTAGCCACCCCCTTCCTCGATTCTACCGCTTTGGCCGAGGGTATCCTGGAAGCTGCCTCAAGCCAGAAGGAGCCCAAACCGCTGGCTGCGGTGTTTATGGCCGGAGAGATCGTGGAAGAGGGCATAGAGCGGCTGAAAAGAGGAGGCATTCCCGTATTTCCCACGGGAGAACGGGCCGCCTTTGTTCTGTCCAAGATGCACGAGTACACCACTCGTTCCGTGACCGCCGAATCTGCCCATGACCAAGCTGCCGGAGGCGAGCTTGCCCCCCAATCGTTTCCCATCGAAGCCCCGATTTTGGAACCGGAGGCTCTTTCCTTTCTCCAGGAGCAGGGATTCCCCTTTCCCGCACACAGCTACATCACAGATGCCGACCAGATTCCGGAGACCCTCCGCAACCTCGGCTTTCCCCTGGTCATGAAGGTGGTCTCGCCACAGATCCTGCACAAGAGCGACGTGGGCGGAGTGCTCCTGAACCTGCGGGATGAACAGCAGGTTCAGCAGGTCTTCAGCGATATGGCCCGGCGCTTCAGCAGCCAAGGGTTTCAGGGAGTGATGCTCTACCGGCAGGTGATGGAGGGTTTGGAAATCATCGCCGGAATCAAGCAGGATCCCACTTTCGGTCCCGTGGTTCTTGTAGGTGCGGGGGGTGTGCTCACCGAGCTTGTGCGGGATTCAGCTGTCCGGATCGCTCCTTTCGGCAGAGAAGAGGCCGAGGATATGCTTTCGGAGCTGAAGATCACCAGAATCCTCGCCGGCTACAGGGGAAGCACAGCCCTTGACCGAAAAGCCCTGGCGGATCTTCTGGTTCGGCTCTCCGACCTGGCCGTACGCTACCCTGCCATCCAGGAGCTGGATTTCAATCCGATCTTTCTTCATCAACAGGGTCTGCTGATCGGGGATGTTCGAATCATCCTCGCAGGGTAACCCATCGGCTCACTCCCCAGGCAATTCCTGAAAATCGGCTGGATCTCTGCAATCTACTCCGGAAAAGTGTCCTATCAACGAAAAAGTCCGTCTTCGGCCATGTCCTGCCGATCGAGGCCGATCACGGTACAATGGAAACATCGACAGTTGCACAATACCACGTGGTCAAGGAGGGTAGGAATGAAAAACTATTTGGTGTTTGGAGCTCTCATTTTCATGATCGTTGTCGTGGCCCTTCCTGTCTGGTCCCAAGGAATGGCTGAAACGGAGGATTTAGAGCAGGAGCTTGAATACTTCATCCTCAATCAGGAAGGAGAGATCGCGGGGAGCTGATAGTCCTGAATCTGTTCGGCGATCGACTCGGTCATATCCCGGGCATCAGCTTGGTCCTTTCCCTTTCGCAGTACATAGAGAATCGTGACCTCTCTTGTCGCTTGGATTCAGGACAGTTCCAGCAGGCGAACGGCGTTTTGATGGCAGATCCGCTGGTTCAACTCCTCCCCCAGGTTGAAAGCAAACAGCTCTTCCAGGGTCTTCTCCTGGCTGCCCCAGGGGGAGTCACTACCGAACAAGATGTACTCGGGGGGATGGGAACGAAGAAAGCGGCGGGCACGCTCTTTACCGATGAAGGGAAAGGCATAGGAAATCCCCATGTAGACCGGCTTTCCCAGCAGATACTTCTCCACACTGTCCCAGTCCTGCCAGGCTCCGATGTGGGTGGTGACCAGTTTCAATTCGGGAAAGGCCTGGGCTACTTCCATGATCTTCGGAGGGTCGGCGATACGCTCGTGGGGATAACCCAGATCGAAGCCGGTGTGAGCTAAAAGGACCAGTCCGCGTTCTTCAATTCTCTCATACAGCGGAAACATTCGCGGATCATTGAACACGAAACTCTGGTAGTAGGGGTGCAGCTTGACCCCTTTCAAACCCGCCTTGTAGATCTGGTCGATATTCTCCACCGCTTCGGGATCCTCGGGATGAACCGAGGCAAAGGGGATCAGTCGCGACGAGGCAACACTCGTACACCAGCTGAGAATAGACTCAAACTGACTCGCCTTGGTGGCAATGGTGAGCACCACCGCGGCCTCGATGCCCAACCGGTCCATTTCAGCAAGCAGGGAGGAAACTTTGCCGTCCAATTCCGCCGTGACTTTGGCCCGGGCACAGAGTTTGGGCACTGTCTGTTCGGCCAGGGCATCGGGAAAGGCATGTGTGTGGAAATCGATGATCCGCATTGGATTCTCTGTATAACAGAAAAACGACGTAAGGGCCAGGGGTATGGAACTTCCGTATAACTAGCGTGACGATGATAAGAGAGGAATCAATACGAAAATCGGCGTAGGCAGGTCACGGCATCCTACCTCAGGTCCAGGAAGAACAAATCTCTATAACTTCATCGAGCGAGCGTACACCGTCTGTGGTATTGGCAGCTTGAAGGCAGGTAGCGGCTGCAGCGTTTCCGATCCTGAGCGCTTCAGCCGGGTCCCATCCTTCATGAATACCGTATAACACACCGGCGCAGAATGCGTCTCCCGCTCCGACCGAGCTTACGATGCTTTCCTTTGGAATTCTGAAGGAGGATTGATAAACTTGAGCCCCTGTGTGGTCGCGCCACAGGCTGCCTTCGGGAAAATGGATCACCGCGGTTTTTTTAACCCCTAATTCTAAAAGTCGTTCCGCCGCCTCGGCCAGCGCCTTTTCGTCGATGGCTTGGTCCTGCTTTCTGATTTCAACACCGGTTGTCCGGCTCGCTTCGATTTCGTTGATAATGCAGTGATCCACATACTGCAGGGAAGGAACAACGATCTGTTGAAAACGCTCCGAGGCTTCGCTCACAACATCGAGACAGGTCTCGATCCCGGCTTCCTGGATCGATTTCAGGAGCCCCGCCGCAACCGTTCCGTTTTCGGGATCCGGCCGATCCATTGCATCGAGAAGCAGCAGATACCCGAGATAGAACATTTTAATTCCCGCGTCCTTGAGAAGCTCTACCGGTACATGATGCGGACCGAATCGGGCGTTTGCCCCGCGGCAATGAAAAAAGGTTCTCTCGCCGGTGTCCCGGATCGTCATGACATCTGTGTAGCTGGTCCGCACATCCGGCAGTACCGTCAAGAACTCGGTCCCAATATGATTCGCCCGGCAATGGTCCAATATCTGTTGACCGAAGGTGTCTTCACCGATACAGCCGATGGCGAAGGTCGGATGAGGAAAACCCAACCTTTTGAGGTCGGTGAGCACGTTGGCGGGTCCGCCCCCAGCACCGCTGCCCTCCTCCAGGATGTTGGCCAGTTCACATTTCGGGGGCCAACTATCGATGATTTTAACCTGGTCAACGATCCAGTTCCCGCCGCAGGCGATGCCTTGCATACGTTAGCTCCTCAGTAGTTAATGTTTCTATTTGAAAAATTCTTGGATGGTAAACGCCGCCGCACCTAGAGCCCCGACTTTGTTTCCCAAACGAGAGTACTCGATCTTGATATCCAGGGGAACTTGAAGAAGGGAAACCTCCTGTACTTTCCCGCGCAGCATCTCGATGAAGTAATCTCCCGCTTCGACATACCCACCCTGAATGATCACGATTTCGGGGTCGTAGAAGAGGATTGCGTTATGGATTCCGGCGGCAAACCATTTGATGACTTCATCCATCAATTCTCTGGCAAGAGCATCCCCTCGATTCGAAGCACGAAATACATCTTCGATTCCGATCTCATCCGCTTTTTTACTTTGAAAAATCAAGGAGGCCGGGTTCTCCTTTGCCCGATCTTTGGCTTTGCGGAGCACCCTGTTCATATCGATTAGTACCCCGAAGCATCCCCGGGCGCCGCACATACAGACCTCTTCATCGTCGGGGTCCAGCGTCATGTGGCCTATAGCACCTGCAAGATAGTGTTTTCCCCGCTTGATGAGATTATCCGAGACGATACCAGCGATCGCGCTGATTCCGCTGTACAAAATGATTATGTTGTCGAATTCTTTTGCAACGCCGAGGCTCTTCTCGGCGAAGGCTTTAAAGCGAATCTGGTTATCCACGAATATGGGAATACGATCTGGGATCCTGTCTTCGACCATTTTTTTGAAGGCGATATTCTTACCCCAGACGGGATTATGAGGGGAAACGATTATTGTCCCGTGCTCATAATCGGTAATACCATGCGTGCCAATCGCAAGTCCTACG
>Ga0114925_10000858_pt1 | contig 14299 bp, 26 predicted proteins | sample SumtaG_2_FD_87287 | JGI IMG/M metagenome (GOLD analysis project Ga0114925, IMG submission 87287) | Deep subsurface microbial communities from Indian Ocean to uncover new lineages of life (NeLLi) - Sumatra_00607 metaG | ecosystem: Environmental > Aquatic > Marine > Oceanic > Sediment | place... | reverse complement strand
TTGAGTCGTAGTTTCTAAGAGAATACTCATCTCTTTTTCAGTAAATCCTACTGCGTCTTGAACATTACTGAAATTTTGTATCATGCCTTTTACTTCTACATTAGACAATCGACCCATAACTTTTAAGCCACTAATGAAATCTCCCATCTGAGCTACATTAGCTCCTAACGCCTTAGAAGCTAGTATAGTCACTTGTGTCATTTCTTTTAAGTCGGCAATAGGTACTCTAGCTTGTGCAAGTTGGGTAAAAGCCTCAGTGACATCTTCCATAGATGCGCCAGTTCTAATCGATACATTTGCTATATCTTGTAATGCTTTAGTTACTCTTTTACCCATTTCTACACCAGTGCTGACTGTGTTTCCCATCTCAGATCTAAGCATGCTGAATGTTTTTACCAATTCAGCTTGAGGTCCAAGTAATTTTCTAAACACGTTGGCTAACATGCCAATTACACCTATGATAATTCCGCCAAGAATGCCAAATTTATTCCTAAACCATTTAATCAGTCCACCAAATAATTTTTTCAAACTGTCAATAGGATGTGACCAGTCAAATTGTTGCCAAGCTTCTTTTAGGCTAGTCATGCCACGAATCATAGCCTCACCACCAGATATCGCAGCACGTTCATATCCTTCAGTCAAAGTATCTTCAACTTCTTTAGCTGCATTTTTAATTTGCTTTTCAGAATCAGGTGGAAGATCTTCGAATTGTAAACGTATAATCAGTATATGTTCCATGGTTTTCCTTTTATGGTGCCTTCAATAATTGCAAAGTAGTCGTATATTCACCATCAGATATACTATGAGAGCAACCTTTTAAGCATAAATAGTTTCCACTCAAAATATCACTTAAGAAAGCTGCTGATCCACCCTGATAAGATCCAGGGCTAAGCTTATATACTTTAACTTTAAAGTAAGCTTGATAAAGATTGACTAAAAGATCACTATTTGATGCACTTCCATCAGAGTTGAAAATTTGGTTGTCTAACCAAGGATCACCAGCTATATCTATCGTTATAGTTACTATGTCATTTAAAAATTCGTTCCATACATTTATTATAATAGCATTAGCTGCAATTTCTATTACTTCTTTAGATTCTGTTCTAGTATCAAAATTAAATTTTAACTCGACGCCGAGTTTACCGACCAAATCTTGTAAAGGAATTGCTTGAACTGATGGATTAGATTTTATCCTTGCAACTTCTTCTGGATTTAAACTTGTAAAATCATCTAATGTTAAGTAGGTTGTATGTTCACCTTCTTCGTCTGGTGCATTAATATATACAGGTGGTAACCCTAATCCAAGCATTCCAAGCCTTGTAGTCCAATCATAATTTATATTAGTCACAAGAGTTTCACCTCTTGCAATTTCACTTTTAGCTCCAGGTCTATATGTAAATGTTCTAGCTAATCTATAATAATCTTCTATATTCATTGATCCCTTTGGGGGTTGTGGTTTCCATCCCCACACTACATCTAAATCTGATTGCACTCCAGATCCCTTTGGTTTTGGTGAAGACTTTCCACCAGCAAATATATTCCACTTCCAAGTAGGACTTTCATCAGTAGCTTCGATTGGCTGGTTACTTATTTTTAAAATAAGATCATCTAATGCATCGGTCAATAATTCATCTTCAGGTATAATTATTCTACCATATTCTGGTGACATTACTTTACCACCACCTTCTCCTGGTGAAGGACCATCAGTTGGTGGAGGAAATACATCATCTGGAAACGGAACTGCTAAAACATTATGGGCTGCACTTATTAATTTTATCACTTCCCAATAACTTTTTCCAGTAATAACATTTTGAGAAGGTTCTTGTTGTGTACCACCTTCCGCATCAGGAGTTACTGATGGGCCACCTCCTCCTGGCTCAAAATCTAAATGATCTTTTCTACCAGTTGCTCTGAAAGGTTTATCTGGATTTTCAGCATTCCATCTTTCAGCAATAACTTCTTCTGGTGTTCTACTCTCAGAACCAGTAGCTCCACTACCAGTAGCTCCACTACCAGTACCATCAGATGTTGGTCTTGAATGAGTTACACCATCGCCGGGATTTAACAAGCCAATTGTTGTACCCTCATCACCCTCTAACATACCAGCACCTATATCCATTAAATCCATACTTACTCTTAAATCAACATCGGATAAATTATAATTGATTCCTTTTAACATGTAATAATGAATACCTGATGTTTTTCTTTGACCAGCATTGTCCCCTTCTCCAACTTGCTGACCATAATAAGACCAACCCCAGAAAGCAGCAACATACCAATTACCCTGAAATCTAGTCATAGAATTTGCTATATAAAGAGCTTTAAGAAAAATAGTTTCAAGGTTATAAAAGTCTGGATCTACTAAAGTTATTGAAGCAGTAGAATATCCTGTATCATCTAGAGTAGCGAAAGTCGCATTTTCTATATAGATTCTATTTGTTTTATCGGGAAATGTATAATAGAATTCATTAAAGCCTCTAAACTTTAGCGCAATAAAAGGAGTAAGTGGTGATCCTAAGTTGGGCCAGTCAAATGGTATATAGGGGTCTTTTGCCATTATTGTTTAGTGCCCCCTCTCATAATAGAAATTCTATCAGCTTCAGATGTGGCTGATTGCATATCTGCTGTTAATCTATCAGATTCTTCTTGAGTTATTGTTACTTTGTTGATAACTTTTGGTCGTATCATCCTATTTAATGCGTGTACAAATGGTTCCATCGCAAATAAAGCTTTATTTGGTAATGGCATCTGACTCACTCCATCAGATACTAATTTTCCAGCTAAATATCTAGTAAAATATAATCGGTATCCTGATTTTGGAATCATGGGATATCGTTGTTTCATAAATCTATACATTACTAAACCAGTAAGTAACTGGCCCGATTTTCTCAAGTCCATTATTAATCTCATCATTATAGCCTGATAACCACCTAAATAATGGATATTAATTCCGTGAGTATAAAAAGCATTTGAACTAAGAATGAAAACCAACGGTTTTGGATCGTGCTTGTAGTTTCTATAAACCGTTTTATAAACTCTCCCTGGGGCAAATGGAATAACAGGCTGAGTTGGCTGAGCCCCTATTGGAAATCTTCTAATACCGGGAATAATTCTACCCGGAATTCTTCTAATTTTGTTTAATATTGCTTGATACAAATTATTCACTTTTTTCTACCAGTATATTCTTAGTTGCTCTAACTCTCTTTTCAATTAGCCATCTATAAGTCATCCTAACAACATCTTTCTTATGTCCACCAGATTTAAGCAATCGTAATGCTTTACTTTCTATTTCTCTATGACATTCATCACAAAGTGTAACAAGATTTCTTGGATCACTTGTTTGGCTTACTCGAAGTAAAAGGATATGATGAGCATTAATCTTTCTGACACTTCCTTCGCCTTTTGCTTTACTGCAAGCTCTACACTTATATCCGTCTCTTTTATATACTAAAGTTCTAACTTCATCCCAGCTTCTTCCATATCTAGCTTTTCTTTTAGCTCTTTCGTATTTTTTTTGTTGTTTCGTCAAAGGACGCTTCACACGTGTTTTAACCATTGTTAGTATTATCTTTTTCAAGTAGTTGATATTATGGGGTTTTACTTAATAGTTGGTGATTACCAACTGCGATAAGTATCATTAATATTTTTTTAAATATCTAATTTTTGTAAACAATGTGTTAAAAAATTTTCTCTTATTAACTTTTTTACTTTTCATCCAACCTGAACTGGAGAGATTCCAATTGGATTTAAGTATAACTCGAAGCTCAGAAAACCATCCATGTGGAGCATCAAGTCCTGGTGATACTTCTAAAACTCTTACTGAATTTATATTTTTTCTAAATATTATATAATAGGATTCTTCGGCCCAACCCAGTCCAGCTTTCTCAAATAATGTCATTCCAGGTTCTAAATCTTCAAATTTCATTAGAATATTCTCGACTTATAATATAGTAAATCATCTAGATATTTTGGATCTGAATCTTTCTTTTTATCTCTTTTCATTTTCTTTAAGTAGTAAATAGATTTCATAGCTTCTTTATCGCGCTTGTCTTGTTTAGCAAATAAGAGAGGCTTGCAAAACATACAGCTACTAGTAGCAATTATTGCTTCTTTAAATTTCATATCGAATAAATTGTTTCTTTAAAAGTTAGTTTAATTACTTCTCTATATTTTTTCTTTGTTCTTTTTGGTAAATATCTAAGGGGCCAATCTTCTCTATACTCAACTTTTAATCCATCCCCACGTTCTTTAAATTTATCAGCTTCAAGAACTGTTATATAAGCGAGCATTACTTCTCCTTTAATTCCAGCTACTTTTTCAGCTTTTATTATGTAGATTTGTGAATTAACTATATAATTATATAACCATGTACCTGGTAAACTTTTAATTTCAGTAAATCTCATTTAGTTACCACTTACTTGAAAATTATCCTTATTGCTCTCTTTGCTTTTGAGCTTGAATGTTTTTCGGGCTTAAGGGGCCAATCTTCTCTATACTCAATTTTTAATCCATTAATACGACCAAAATGAATTGAAGTAACTGCTATTTTTCCTGGAAGTTCTATCATGTCTTCAACATTTAAGATATAATATTTAATTAAAGACAAGTTTGAGTTATAAAACCATTTACCAATATATTGACTATATGGTTCTTCGAATTTCATTTAATTCACTCTTTAAAAGCCAATTTAATTACTTCTCTATATTCTTTTTCTTCTTCGCCTAAGGGAGTAATATTCCAATCTATACCAACCTCAGTTCTTAGTCCGCCGAAATATGAAGTACTTTTAGGAATTGATATATAAGTAATTTCTACATAATTTCTACGTCCTGGCTTTTTTGCTTTTACTATGTAAAATTTTACATCAGACTGAGAAGCTTTAAACCATGTGCCTGGTAAACTTTCAATTTCAGTAAATCTCATTTAGTTACCACTTGCTTGAAAATTACCTTGATTGCATCTTTTAAATCTGAACCTAAAGGTTTAGTGGGTTTAAGCCACCATTCACCGCCCCATTCTTGCCTTATACCACTACTTGTATGGCTAATGAGAATACGATTAATTTGCACTTTCTCGTATGATCCTTTAATTTCTTTGATGTCAAGAATATAGAGTTTAATGGATGATTCTCTTATATTCTCGAACCATTTACCAATATATTGACTATATGGTTCTTCGAATTTCATTATATCTATCGCCATACTTCCCACTCGATCGGATCTTCTTCGTAACCAAAAACCCATTTTATAACATGCTTTTTATTCACTCTTTGATCTATGTCGAAAAGTATGTTTTTAAAGTCCTCCACGAAGTCAAATCCAGTATTTTTTATTGGATCGATAAATTCTCTTTGTACTGCATCTTCTAAACCATAATTTCTGACATCCTGAAGACTTATATTTTTACGATCGAAAAATTTAGCAATCCAATGTCTGCCATCTACATTGTGGCTCCATTCTTGAGGCCACCACTGAAAGAGAACTTCATCGTCTAACTCATCTTCGCCAATATCCCTGGGATCTTTATCTTCACCACGTTCTTCTGCAACATCTTCTTTTGCGCCTTCAATTACTCTATCAACTGAAGATATTATTAAATCTTCATAAACATCAAATTCCTTTTGCCACCAATTATTAGTTTTTTGTACAGCTTTGTGTATACTCGTTTTATTTGTAGTATATATCTCACCAAACATATCACTTGGAATTAAATTTTCAAAATGATCCCAGATATCTTTCTCTGCATCTCTTAATTTTCCCGGTCTTATTCCTGAACTGATTCGATTTTGATAAATATTAGTTAGTTCGTTTGCTAGTTCTCTTAGCTCTGGCATTTTTCTTCCTCTTCTTTTTAGGTGGCTTATTAAGATGACTTTTCTTTGGCTTGTACTCAGGCTCATCATTCATATAGAAGAAAGGTGTGAGCGATCGAACTAAATAATTTGGTGGGACATCTCTAGTGTTTTGAACATTGTATTGCTCAATTGTGACACTAGATTTTACTTCTTCAGGCTCTTCGGCCTTTTTCTTTTTCTTTTTTTTCTTTTGAGTGATTATATGACTCTTCTTGGGTTGATGCTCTGGTCTAGTACCTGCCCAATGTTTTGTCATATAATTGAGATCTTGGTATGTTGCTAACTGAGTTGGAGGTGCTAATCCAGCATACATCTCATCTATTATTTCAATAGCTTTATTTAATTTCATTGCTTTTTCTCTTCTTCTTTTTCTTCTTACGGTCTCTAATATCTGCTACATATCCAGCAGGAACTTTTCTCCTGGCCATCGGATACATCACTTTGGGAATTCCCTCCACATCAACTGCTTGAGTAGCCATAGCTATTGCTTCATCAAATCTCATACCTGTTCTCCTGATTGAGCTTGTTGAGAAGCTTGTTCTTGTCTTGCGGATTTAACTCTCTTAAATTTTGAACCAATTGATTTTACAGTAATTGGAATCTTGAATGTTGATGTAGTTATCGGATTGACTTTATCCCATACTCGGAAAGACCAACTGCTAAATCCAGCTCTACCTTCTCCAACTCTTGCATCGATCCATATTTCAGATTGCATTATAAGATCGCCTTTAAATGTGATTACTGCCTCATCTCCAACACCTTCTGAATCTCTTTTTTTTGGTGTAAAAGTAGCTGAAGATGCAGAAAACCATTCATACATATTTCCTTCAAAAAGTCTATTATTTGTTGGTGCTGCAATTCCGGCTCCTTTCTTTTTAAACCACTGATCAAAAATTTGATCGTTTAATGTCGCTATCAGTTCGCCGCCTTTCTTTGTCTCAAGCTCCGTTTTACTCTGCCTTCCACCTTTTTCTTGTTCAAGTAAAAGTCTTTTTAAATATTCGCTTAGATTGACTGACTCTTGTTGTTCTTCTCTCTCTTTATAAGCTTCAAGATTTTGCAAAACAAAAGTAGCTGCATCTTCTGCTTTCATTTTCTTTAGTGGAGGTTTCTTTGTTTTGATGAGCCACTTCAAATACTCTTTAGCATCTTTTTGTTTCATCCCTACACTTTCGCCAGTAGCTATATCAAAGAAAGTTCTATATGATGGATGTTGGTCAACAGTAATCGTCTTCTTTTCTGGCTCTTCTGCAGGAGCTTCTGGTTCAACTTCAATTTTTGGCTCTTCAATATCGGCATCAATTTTTCTGAATTTTTTGAAGAGTTCTTTCATTACAGTCTTATCTTCAAAATCATCTAATTCAAATTTGTCGATAGCATCTTTTACGGCTTTCTCTATTTTCTTTATCGATGGATGACCACGATCGTAATTTTTTCTAAACTTTTCACTAGCATTATTATATACTTGATCCATTAAATCTTCAACTCTTTTTTTAGCTTGGACTCTAGCTTCTCTACCAGTTACCCACTTGAGAAGTTTCTCGGTCGGCATACTAATATTTATAGCACCCTTGTTTCTCATTTTATTAACTGAGTCTTTATTTGTCCCACCAGAATCAAGATTGCTTGCTCCTGTTAAGGGGATATTTATAGATACTAATTCAACATTAACAGTACCAGGTGTTTTAGTTGAAGCGAATGCTCTAATTTCTGCTTGTGCTGTGAGATCGCCTCTCAGGATAATTCTGTATTGATAATCATTATATCTAGCAGCCCCATGTCCTCTACCATCTTGTGCAAATGATGGGAACATCTTCATGAGTTTTTGTGCTACTCTGCCATCTTGTAAAGGTATCATCCACGGTTTAGCTTTTATCTCTGCTGGCCAATCAGATGAGTTAGGTGAAGGAGCAGTAGTAAACAAATCTTTTGTAGAATAAAATTCTATTTCAGCGCCAAGTTCTCGTCTTGGAGATGGAACTAATTCTTGTCCTGGTGGTAGCTCTGAAGGCGTTGCTGCTGGTGGTTGAATAGGAGCAGGAGTTGGGGCTACTCCTGGTTGCTGAGCTTGTGGTTGAGCGACTGGTTCAGCAGTTCCAGGCTCTTGCTCTAATAAGGGTTTAAGCAGATTCAACATATTTTGTTCAAAAAGAATATCTTTCTTCATTCTATTATCCTAATACTATTTTCTTGGCCGTGTAAGCTCCAATTGCTAATGCTATCATAACTCTGGGCTTCATCCTAACAAACATCTTATCATTGCGTAAGTCAGCTTCATAGTCGAACCAGTTATAATTAACTTTCTTCATTAGCTTCATCTTCTTCTTAAATATTGTTTTGTTATTGTCTTTTATATATTCTTTAAATTTAGTTTCAATAAAACCACGTACAACATTCCAAGATGTATGAGACATTAAAGTAACTGGTAATCTTTTCTTGAATCTCCACTCTAGAGTTCTCGGTAAATGAAATTTTACTCTTGGATCTTTTAAAAAATTTGCTCTCAACCATTTTCCAGAATCAAAAGCAACAACTATACGATTGCTACTAAGATCTTTTATCTTAATGAAGTTTTTATTTATATCACTCTTAAGTTTCTCTTCCATATATTCTCGTACATCTTTAAGAACGATATCTTTATTTCGCACATCAGAAGCATAGATTGGTCTGACTTTCATAAGGATTTCGTCGCTCTCTGGTTGAGACCAGTACCAATCCAAACTTATTGGGGAGATCTTATCTCTTTTTTCTAAAAGAATATTATCCATTTTCTCCATTCTTAAACTTTTCTCTCGTTACAGTTTTTTCATAGCTGAGATTAAATAATCTCTTGAACTTGAAGTCTGAGAAAAAACCTTCACCAACGATATTTCTAGATGTGAAAACTATAGTTGGTTCTCGGCTTGTGATAGCGGTTATTTCATTCGCAATGAATACACAAGCTATAGGAAGTCCGGGTAGATTAATTACACATGGATATTTGCCAAGAAGATATTTCTTTTGACTGAGAACAATATCATGACACTGAAGATATGGATTTCTAGAAAGATCAAGATTTACTTTTTTCATGATCTGCTCTACAGATTCAGCATCTACTTCATTTCGTATCGATTCTTGAACTTCGTCACTTAGTCTAGCTCCAAAATTAAGCAAGTACACTTTTTCGAATTTTGCCACAACTTACCACCTTAGTCTGTTGAAATATTTTGTAATTATCTTGGTGGTAGGGGAATAATACTAACTGAAAATGCTTATCACAGACTCGAAACTCTCGATGAGTGCTTTAAGTTTGTGATCGAAGTAGAATTTCTGAATTTTTGATAAATCTACTTTTTGTGCTTTGAAGATTAAGGGAAGGTTTACTTTGACATTTTTAAGATTGGGGTTGTTCTCTATTCTGATAATTCGTAAATTCTTAAGAACAGTTTTTTGTTGTTCGTTGTTCAATTGTGGGCATGAAATATCATCAATGAAATCTTCGCCCCATATTTCTTCAGCTAATTTAGCTGCTTTCACGTCGCCGTATCCAAAGATACCATCTATCTCATCAGCCTTATCTCCTTTAATGGCTTTGAAAACACAGTAATCATATGTAGTAGGAGACTTAACATATTTATCTTTGATGGGATGATATACTTTCACACCGAAGCGCTGGATAGCCTGTATCATGTCGCTATCACCAGATATAATAACTACTTCACCAACTTTGCTAAGTTCACCAGCAAAGACGTACATAATATCATCAGCTTCTAGTTTTTCTACTCTTTCTTGATGCATAGGATAGCTTTTAAGAATTTCTCTGATTTGATCTATATTATCAAATAAAATTCTCCAGATAGGGTCAGTTTCGTAATCTCTGCTTATTTTATATTCTGGAAAAATCTTTCTTCTCCACTCTGAAGAACCCCGATTATCCCATGTAAATATAAAATTATATCTTTTGAATATTTTGATCAGTTTATGAAGCTTTCGAAAGAACACAGTATACATCATTCCTGTAACTGCATCGAAGTCTTTTTCTACGAGTTTAATCGTTTTTTTATCAAATTTCTTCTTTTTCTTCTTTGCTTCTATAAAAGCAATCTCAATTTTCTTTTTAAGAATAATTGACTTAGCTCTATGAAAAGCAATATGTGCTAAATTATTTCCATCGAATAATGCAAATTTATCGTTCATTGTTCCACCTATTTATAAATCTATTTAGACTGACCTCTAATACACGATCATACTCTATAATGTTATTTATGTGAACAAGAGTTCGATAAGAAATAAGCGATCCATTTTTTACGTTCTCAACACCCTTATTATATCCTGCAATTGAAAGTGCTAGATCACTATCAAAAGTATATAATGAGTAAGAAAAATAGTTCAGTCCCTCTTTAGTGTTCTTTCGAATATCAAAGTATTCTTCTCTTGTCCAATTTCTGTGACCATCATTGAGCTGGAATAAACCCCAATCAGATGAATGTCCACCATTTCTATTTACTAGTTGTGTCCTGAACCTACTCTCACCCCAAGCAAGAGAGAACGCCAAAGTGATTGGTATTTGTTGATCTAAGGACTCTTCTAAAATAGTTGTTGATACGTGGATATTATTTGTGTAATAGGTAAAGAAGTCCAGAAGTTCTAGCATCCCACCGCCCTCAATCATTTTCTGGACTTCTTCATTTAGTTCTGTACTCGAATAATAAACGAATTTAGAAGGAACTTCTATCACTTCAATAACTCGCTCGATTACACGAATACTATTTTGCGCCTTACTTAATTCAGTTACTATAGCAACTAAAGCTATTAACATCACGACAATAACGGCTAACAACAATACTATCGCTAAGTTTTTCACTTTGTCTCCAGTCTTATATTACAGTTTATTCTTCATCATCGTCTTCGACGAGGAGGGATAGATTTCCAGAGTCGAATTTCTCAATTACTGTTTCAGCATCTCCATAAGACTCTAGAAGTGCAGGAATTGTAGTTCCAAGTTTTCTTGCTATATTAGCAAGCCTGATTTGTGTTGTTCTTGAAGTTATTTCGATCGGCCTCTTCTTAATAGGAGAGACTCTTCTTTTCTTCTTAGCCATGATTAACCTCTTTCTGTCTAAAGTCAGCACAATTTTTTCTTAGCTTAATCCCCATCTGTTGATAGTATAAACATTGTCTATATTTCTTTTTGAAATAAATACAATCCTTACACCCCAACGTAGCTGGAATTGGTGCTTCGATGATAAACTGAATATTTGAATACTCGTTAGAATCAGAGAAATCCTTATTAAGTTTCTCAAAAACGACAGTGATAAGATTGTTGTAACACATCTTCTTTCGATATACTATATTTTCACCATCACCAATATAATATTTCAACATCTCTTTTTCTAAAACGTGATAGCCAATGAATTTATCATTAGTGAAATATTGTAAAAGACGAATATCACTAGTAACTAATCTAAAGTTCTGGAAGATATTCAAATCTCTTATTTGTGTTTCTAAATACACTTTGATTTGTGCCGAATTAAGTCCTCCCAGGCCGTTGGTGTAAGACTTGTTCTCGGAGTTCTTCATCTTTAAATAAGATTTCGGCATCATATTGCTCAAATAAAGTTATTTGTTTCCTTAATAGATTTATGCCTTCAGATAGCAGTTCATTATTCTTTTTTATTAAATTTATTAATTCAGAAACCTGTTGTTCATTCATTAGTCTAATTGTCCTACTAGCTTTCTGAGTTTTTCAATTTGTGCAATCAATAAATCTTTAGCAACTTTAACTAAGATAGGATCTTGTAATAATTCTGGTTGATCTTGAACTGCTAAACTTCGTTTCGGCAATATTAAGGGTATGACTTGTTGAATCTCGTTTGCTATTCTAGAAATTCTATCTGCAATCTCTTGTTGTTCCATGGGCTCTTCATATTGTGTTTCGGGCTCATCTTTAAAATTAGTAATAGCACGATCTACTTCTTTATTTAAACCTATTTCAATATTATCCTTAGTGTAATTTGGGGGATCAGCCATCTCGCGTTACCTCTCTGAAGTATATTGCAGTTATCTTGTAAACTACTTCAGCATGATTCTAATTTCTTCAATAGCTTCTGCGTCTTCTCTTAGTTCAGCAGGTGTAGCTTTCTTTTTAAAATAAGCAAAAATCTTCCTTATCTCTTTCTTTGTAAGATTTTTAATCTCAGAAACAGCAGCTGTGACTTGTTCTCTCATTGATTCTTTGAGGTCATCGATCTCGTTCTGATAGCCCATATAAGTTTTAAGCCTATTCTTGAGATCTTCTTTCTCTTCATTAGTAAGCAATTCTAGTTTTTCTTTCATATTAACTCTCCTTCTGTTAATAAATTAGTAGCAACTTTGAACTTAAGTTTCCATGATTCTGGATAAGAATTATGCTGGTTAAAGAAGTTAACTATTTCATTTTCAGTAATAATATAAAGATCTTTATAATAAATTAGGACTATGTTTTGGATCCCAATACTATAGCCATATCCTTCTGGATAAGATCTTGCTGATATTATTACTGATGCACTCGAATATTGATTTTTTTCTAGATCTTTTTGTTTTTTAGGTTCAGGGTTTATTCTGATTGAGTGAACTTTGTTTGTGCCTTTAACAGGATTAGAACCAACTTTCTTCATAATTGCTTTGTAATAATTAAGCATCCAAATCAGTGGTTTAAAAACCATCACATCTTCTTCTAAACTATAAGCACAATACAAAGTATTCAAAGCTTCTTGCATAGAATACTCAGATTCTATTTTAGATAAATATGCGAATATATATTTATGAGGGGGTTTTCTGATTTTCATGAAAGATATTTGGGGAGAGAACAATATATTAAATTTTTCTATATTTTTTCCAACTGAAATAAATATACTATATAAAATATTAAAACTTGATCTACTATTCTTAGCTAGAATTCCTTTGTTTCTATAATAACATAATCTATTTTTATGGAGAAAATTTTCAAAGTGTTTTATTGAACATGACATCTCTTCGAAACTTAAGTCTATCTTATCGTTCATAGTTATCACTTTATATCCTTTCTTTAATCAATTCCAAGTAGTTTCTTTGTCGCAATTTGTGTGAGTTTAGTTAGTGTGTAAAAGACAGACTCCGGCATACTAGTTGTAGCATTCCCAACGTTAATAAAAACTGATTTTCCTTCTGGATCTTCGCCAAACCAGATAATGACATCTTCCTCTTCAGCAAGTATAGACTCTTTCATCTGTTGTTTTGTCTGTTCTTCTTTATTGAGATTGATCGGTTTCATTTTTATATCATCTTCCATTAATTGTTCTCCTATAATATTTCTCTGTTAAAAACTTCTTTCGCAAAACTATATGCGTTTTCATCAAGTTTAAGCTTGATCTTATAACCCCTTAATTCCTTTGGTGAAATAATCTCCCATTTAACATCAGAATCAAGTTTTTCATATTCTTGAAGAAAATGTTTGCTGACTGACATGAAATATTTGCTCATCATCCCTTGAAGGCAATATAACATACCCTCACTCATTATTTCGTTTTCATTCTTAGCAAACAATTCACTATAAGAATCAATCGAGAGATTGTGTTGTTTCCACCATTTTTTCATAAACTTAAAAGTACTAGCTAAATTTTCTATTATTCTAATTGTTCCGTTATCTTTATCTCTTACTTTTAATACTTCTCTATGTTCTTTGTATTTTTCTACAGCTATTTTTGTTTTTAATTGGGCTGGGTATATAGTTTTATTTTTTGGGACATTCCTAAATTGAGCTTCTATAAAAATATATGGATCAAACACAAAGTCTTTAGAAAAGTTCTGATGCACTTGTTCAAAATATTTCCAACTCTTGCTTTGGCGAGGGTCCGTCTTTATTGGTAAATATTTTCTATAATCTCCATGTTTTCTAGAATAGAATTCATAGGCTTTGTATATCAACCAGACCTTGTACTCATCGCCATTGAACTTAAACTTTTGCCAAACTTCTATCATTTCTTTTGAGCTTCCCAGTGATCACAAGTATTTTTAGGCGGTATTCTGCTGTATTCTCTCAGCAAGTTTCCTATCTCACAAAGACCTTTCTTGCCTTCTATTGTATTAAGATGGTATCTATTATGACTACATGTATCACATGTGCCTATAATTTTCTTAGGTTTCTTATCGATCTCTGGAACAAATTCTACAACTTTTTTATCTTTTGCCATATTGTATTCCTTTAATATAATTATGCAAAAAAGGAGGCCGATACTGGCCTCCTTTTTTTGAAATAGAATTTTGTGTTAGAGGAGATTAATCTTCGTCGTCGTCACTTCTTAACTGATCTGCTAACTTTTGTTTAAAGCTAGCTACATTGCTCTTTGCTTTATCAGAAGGCTTTGCTGCGGCTTCATTTTTAGAATCATCTTCATAGAAAGTTTCATCTGAAGGTGTTTCAGTTAAACTCTTGATATAAGAGTCGAC
>Ga0114925_10000857_pt1 | contig 14309 bp, 20 predicted proteins | sample SumtaG_2_FD_87287 | JGI IMG/M metagenome (GOLD analysis project Ga0114925, IMG submission 87287) | Deep subsurface microbial communities from Indian Ocean to uncover new lineages of life (NeLLi) - Sumatra_00607 metaG | ecosystem: Environmental > Aquatic > Marine > Oceanic > Sediment | place... | reverse complement strand
TGTGGACTACACGCATATATCAGCCAGCCGTCGTCGTCGAAAGGTGCCATATCCACCGTGGCGGGATGGCTCCCCAGAACCGCAATACCCTTGTACTTCTTCTCAACAATCTTCTTTTTGCCCAATGTCGCCTCCGTTATGAGCTTGATATTAAAGGGGTTGTGCGCAGTTTATGCTTTTCCCATAAACCGCGCACAACTGTCTTACGCGCCTGAGTCTCTAGGCATCGACACGTTAATCCAGTCGATGTCCATAGTTGTAGTCCCGCCCGTATCATAGGCGTACAAACAGGGGACTAGGTTTGCGCTGGTTGCTATGGGGCTCACAAGCGAGCCCTTCGCTACCCCGTCAATGTAGAACGTCGCCACACCGCCAGTGTCGGAAGGTCCGCGCTGGACAACAATTTCTAGGACTTGGAAGTTTGCGGCAGTCTCGCCTACGGTTGTAAGCGTTACTTCTTGGTCGCCACTGTCGCCAGCCTGACCTTTTGCCGCAACACCCCGCCAGCCGGTGTCACCGTCACTTCCCCACATAAAGCCGACACAGTTAGCGGCGCTTGTAACAAGGCCGCCGCCTGTGTCATGCGCGGGGACTTCAGCGGTTAGCACGTCGGTAAAGCCGACGAACAATCCGCTCATGCCGGTGCCACTAAGCCAGGAGTTGGCAGCTATCCTCGCCGCGAAGCGAAGACCGCCAATCTGACCGCCGCCGCCTGAATTGGCCTTCCACGCGAGCTGCTCTCCGATAACGGCACCGCCGCTGCCATTAACAGAAGATGTGCCCACAGTAGCGGTGCTGACAATCCTGTAGACACCCGCGGCCTTACCGGCCACAACTGTGCCCGATAGACCCGTGTCTCCCTGGAGGAGCTTAAAGTAAGTGCCCGCACCAAGGTTGACGCCCGTATCCAGAACGTCTGTGGGAAGTGTGCGCGACGCGAGGAAGTCATCAAAGATGGCTGCCACGTCCGCACTAGGGAGGACGATGGCTGGTTTGCCATCGCCCCCCGTTGCTATGCCCCTTTTCCCTACCAACATACCGTCGACAGAGACATAGGCGCGTCCCCCTGCGAGGGGGGTTTGTTTTACGAGCGTCATTCTTACGAGCCCGTGTCACGGGGAGCCGAGACGTTAACCCAGTCAACGTCCTGAGTCGGCGTTCCGCCCGTGTCCCAACTATAAATACATGGGGTCAAGGCGACGTTCGAAGTGACGGGGCTAACAATCTGGCCCAGCCTTACGCCGTCGACGTAGAATACCGCGAGGCCGCCCGTGTCGGACGAACCAGCCGTAAGCTCGACTTCAAGCGTTGTCCACGTATTGTCGGTCGGGGCAGTCTTGTCGAGAGCAACCAGCGGAAGCTCAGTGTCGCCGCGAACCGCGACGCCGACCCAACCGGTGTCACCGTTGGCGTTCCACATAATGCCTACGCAGTTGGAAGCCTCGGAAACGCCGCCCGTGTCAGCAGCACCGGTGTCCCAAACAGGGAACTCTACCGTGAGAACATCAGTGAAGCCGACGAAGACAGCGCCACAAGACGTGCCGCCGTGGGCCTTATACTCTGAGCGCCTGACGCGTGCAGACATACGAAGGTGGCCAGCTACGCCAGGACCCTGGTCTAGTTTCCAGTCAAGGCCCTTGCCGACAATGCCGCGCTCCGAGTCGTTCGGTGCGCCGTCAGCAGTCGCGGACGAGGAGAAACGGTAGACACCGTTCGTCGCGCCCGAAACTTTCGCGGAGCTTGTACCGTCGTCACCAACAACGACGTTGAAGTACGGACCAGCAAAGCCCGTATCGAGGACCGTCAGTCCACCGCCGCCCGTATCTTGGATTGCGGTATAGCCCTTTAACTCGCCAACGAAGTCTTCCCAGATGGCAACGTAGTCGTTTGAGCCAGGGAGGACAATGCCGGGGCGGCCCGAAGAGGCTCCACCGACGCCAACGGCCTTGCCGCCTACGAGTAGGCCCTCGACCGAGAGGTACGAGCCGAGGCCCGTAATTGATTTCTGTTTAACGTGGGACATGATAGTGGGGTTTCCTGCTTTGTTTCAATTTTGTTTCTGCCTGTATGGCTTGTTTTTGGTTACACCTTACGCAGACGTTTTGCCCCTGCCGCCATACGCGGCAAGAAGCTTGTTCGTTTCCTTTTGCCCGCCGGTGTCGGCGAGGGCTATTGCGTCGAGCTTTTCCAGCTCCATACACCCGTGGCGCATACGGGCCTCCCGTAGTGCGCGCCAGAGTGAAGCGGGGTCAAATTGGTGCTTCTTAGGCTCCAAGTGACTTGCCCGTGCTACCTACCTGCTGCTTATCCGTGGGGACAGCAGTCGCGAGTAACGTGGGCTTTGACTTACGACGGTCGGAGCGACCTTTAATACGCGTGCCACCAAGACCGGAGCCCAGGCTCGAGCCGTGTGAAACGCCGCGGCGTCTCATGCGATTAGCCTCGCCCTGGCGGCCGGCGGTGCCGGCTCCGGCGGACAACGGAGCACCGGCCGCTGCGTATTGCACGCCAATGTCCATGGCCTTCAGCTTCATCTTGCGGCGCTTGGCGGCCTTCTGCTTCGCATATTTTCCCATAGTGTGTTCTCTCCTTATCTGAGGGCGTTCCATTCCGCATAGGGAACGGAGTCAATGAGTTTCACGTAACAAACAAGCACCGTCGCGTCGGCCGTGCCCGCTGTAATGATGTCAAGACGGGCGTCGCGCCAGCCCTGTACTCGCCCTTGAAATGCGTGCGCAATCTGAGCGGGGGCGTCCACCTGGTTTGCGAGAAATAGAGTTTCTGTATTCGTGTCGTCGGTAAAGCGCAGCTCCACCGTTGAGCCGACTTGCTTCTCGCCGGAGATGATAAAGTCCGTGATAAGTAGCGAGCCGCTTTCAAGCGGGGTTAGCAGGGCGCTGGTCCCCTCGCCAGTGCGCGTGACCGACTTGAACGTGCCGTGAATGGATGGCGGGTTAGCCGTCACCATCACGTTCCCGTCGCGCTCCGGCGCCTTACCGGGCGTTACCTTCCAATACTTGTTGGAATGAAAGACAAGCCCGTTTTCGCTTACGGGCGTGAACTTAATGGCCATTAGTCTTCGCGGTCCTTGTCAAGCATGACGAACGAAACGCGCACCGTAGCCGCGCCCGTGCCGGTCGAGAGGCGCTTGACGGAGAAGGTGTCACCCTGGGAGAGAATAACCGAACCCTCCTTGCGCCACACGTTCTGCTCACCAGCAACGGTATAAACACGGTCAATCTCGGTGAACGTATCGCCCTCGGTCGGGTCGGCTGTGACCGTGACCTCCGCGACCTTGCCGCTACCCTGGTTGACGTTGACGGGGGTAATGCTATCACCGCCCGACGCAACCGTGTCGCCGACGCCGAGGGTAAAGTGGTGCCCTACGGCGTGGGTCGTGACAGAGCCCAAGTCCATTACGCGGACGTAGGTAACGGCCAGGAGCTTGGTTGCCGACGTGTTCTTGATGTGGAGGACCGTGGAGTCCTCCGCGGTAATGCCGGTGTCCGTGTGGATGACCTGGTAGGCGTCACCATTCACAAAGGACGTATGGAACTGAAGCGCGTGCATTTCGGCGCGCGTCTTTAGCTGGTTTTCCTTGGTGACACCGGCTGTGGTGCCATCCTTGTTGTTCTTGATTTCTATGGCCATTAGGTCACGTCCAATCTGGTGTAATAGAACGAAGCGGTAAACTCAAGCGGTATAGCGCCGTTGACGACGCGTGCCCCGATAGACGTTCCCTGGGGGAGAATAATGCCGCCTTCGTAGCTGTCCACCACGTCCTTGCCGTCGCCGCTAATGCGCAACCTATCTAAAGTGCTGCCCCCAGACAGGCCGCTCATATTTACACTCTCGTAATTCTCCACCGTGGCCGATTTGTTCGAACCAAAGTGCATGTTGAGCGGCGTGAGCTGCGTGGTGTTGCCGGGCGTGCCGGCTGGGTTGCGAATGAGGTCGATGGCCTCGGCGGCGCTCTCCGTCCAAATGCGGTACCAGTTAATGATGAGGTCAAGCGTGTGCGTGTTCTTCAGGTAGAAGAAGTAGTCGTTTGCGCCCGTGGGCGTAATGTCGACATAGGTAATGAAGTGTTCGGAGTTGTGGCGATTGACGTGCAGCTCCTCGTTTTCCGTGGTAGCGTAGGTATGGATGCGGCCCTCAGTGTCAATCTTCGCAGTCTGGCCGGTACCCCTTCCGTCTTTCAGTGTGGTTAGGCTCATAATTCAATTCCTGTCACGAGGGAAAGTTGGTGGTTCATTTTCTTCAACTCTTCGAGAATCTCCAAAAGACATTCCGTCTGGGACGTGAACGTCTGCTTATCAATCACCGCGCCGCCCTCTGCGCCGTCTCCAAGCACGACAACCGGGCGCTGCACCTTGGCCGCGCCGGTGTCCGTCTGTATGACCTCAACCGCGTCGAATGTCTCCGCGGGAATGCCCTTCTGGTATTGGTACTTGCGGGGCTTCATTTCAGCATCCCGAAGCCTAAGAGGGTCTGTGCCGCGCCCTTCTTGGAGCCGAGGTCCTTCTCGGTGTCGACGTTATAGTTTTGCTCGCCTGACTGAAGCTCCTTCTTCTTGGGCTTCGGGCGAGGAGCTGGCGCAGGGGCGCGTGGGGTGCCCATGTTGAATGTAAGGTGCATGTTATACCTGCGGGGTTTCTGTAACGCGTTTCTCTGATGTCTCTGAGGGGCCGTCTTGGAAGCCCTTTTCGTTGTTCGGGTTTGGTCGGGCCTTTATCACGCCCTGGAGGAAGACCCAGGTCCTCCCCCACGCGTCGCCGGCAGTAAGGGCACCACTCCCCTTTGTGGCGTCTTTATCGCCCCATGTGTCCTTCCACGCGGAGAACAGTGTGCCTTCCGTTCCGTCTTTTGTTGCCACCGCCTTCTCGTTGTCGGTCGTCGCAGCGGCAGTTACGCGCTTCGTATTTGAAGCTGCAACCGCCGCCGTGACCCGCTTGGTGGTGGTTTCTGTAAGCGCAGACTTGTCTACACGCTTAGTATGGGTTCCGGTCATTAGGTCGGACGCCAGGGGTCATTTGTACCCGTGTCGCCGGTCCCTTGAACAACCACGTCGTTCACTTCCTTGATGTTCACGCCGATGGTGCCGGTGTCGAGGAACGCCTGCTTCAAGTTTGCAGCCGCGCCAGTGTCGCCGCCAATCTTTGTCACATCAATGTCAACGCCGCTATCGAGCTTCGCGACAATGCGGTGAAGGTCGCTATGCACGCCCGTGTCCATGCGGTCGATTGCCTGGGTCGGGCCGGTGTCTACCGGGAAGGCGAAGGTGGTCAGTGTCCTGCCGCTCTCGGCGACGAATGCCCAGACGTTGCTAGGCAAGCCGGTGTCGAGCGTCGGGCCTAGTGGCTGGTCCGCCAGGTATGCGCCGGGGCCGGAGGTAATGGAGCCCGGTACACCAGTGTCCAGCTTGGCATAGACGCCCGATAGGTCGGGAGCCGCGGCCTCGACGCCGGTGTCAATCTTCGCAAGAATGCGGTCGAGTGCATCCTCAACGCCGGTGTCGTGGTCGGCAAGAGCGTTGCGTATGCCGGTGTCGAAGTCCATCGACGTGAGCGTGCGCGCCGCGTCAGTCTGCCAGACAGCCTGGTTCATAATGCCGGTGTCGACGGTCGCCGTGGCTACCACGCCCGTGTCAATCTTGGCCTTAATGCGCTCTTGCTCGTGGCGTATGCCGGTGTCGGAACGAGCGATAAGCTGGCGTAGGCCGGTGTCCGCGTCGTGGCGGTCAACGGTTTCCTGCACACCCGTGTCGAAGCGCGCGATGAGCTGGCGTAGGCCGGTGTCAAGGGCCGCCGTGGCTACCGCAACCGCGTCGACGGAGTTGGTAATGAGCTGGACGCCCAGGACCCCACCCGCCGTATGCACGGTGCCGGTGTCGCCAAGTATTTGCTGCACGTTGCCGAGGGCGTAAGCCACAGAGCCAGTGTCGGCAATATGAGCTGACTTGCTCACGTCCCAGACACTTGACGGTACGCCGGTGTCGAGCTTGGCTATAATCGCCTCAGATATACCAGTGTCGAGCTTGGCGAGAATGCGGTTCAAGCTGCCGGTAGCGCCGGTGTCAAGCTCCGCGATAGCATTGCGTATGCCGGTGTCAACACGCGCAAGGTCCTGACGGAGCCCGGTGTCGAGAATGTTAGCAACAACGCCGGTGTCGACCTTCGCAAGAAGACGGTTCAAGTTGATGGTTGTGCCGGTGTCAATGTCGTCAAGCTTGCTACGAATACCCGTGTCGGCAAGGTCAAGCTTATAGCCTGCGCTACCAGTGTCGGTGTAGGCCGATAGCGAAGCCTTCCAAACCGTGTCAGCAACGCCAGTGTCGTGGGCGAACGCTGTCAACGACCTAGAGGCCGCGGCCCACACGTCATGTACGACGCCAGTGTCTACCTTGGCGTCAATGCGGTCGGTCGTTCCGCTAATGCCGGTGTCCATGCGGTTGATGAGCTGGTACAGACCGGTGTCTTGCAGCGACACGCCGGTGTCGAGCTTGGCGAGAACGCGCGTTAGCGCGGTCGTGGTACCAGTGTCGATGTCGTCGAGCTTGCTACGAATGCCAGTGTCGATAAGGTCGAGCTTGTAACCAAGGCTTCCGGTGTCCGTGAACGCCGAGCCGGATTCATCCCACACCGAGGCGGGTACGCCCGTGTCGAGCTTGTTGAGAATTGGCGCAAGGTCGGCAATCGCAACCACGCCCGTGTCGAGCTTCGCCAGAATACGTGTCAAGGCAACGGTTGTGCCGGTGTCGACGTTATCAACCGCGTCACGAATGCCCGTGTCGGCACGCGCTACCAGTTGGCGCAAGCCAGTGTCATGGGAGCCCAGACCCGCCAAGCCGCCCGTAAGAGCGCCACTATCAATCGCGTTCGGGCTCACGAGCGTGACCGAGGCTACGGACCCGTCGACGTTGCCGGCAACTGACCCGACCGCGCCGGTAACTGACCCGACCGCGCCCGAGACTGCCGCAACGGTCTTGGTGGCCAGACCAGTGTCCAGCTTGGCAAGAATACGCGTGAGGGCGGTTGTCGTACCAGTGTCTACGTCGGCGAGCTTGCTGCGTATTCCGGTGTCAATAAGGTCAAGCTTGTAGCCCAGTGAGCCGGTGTCTGTAAACGCCGAACCGGATTCGTCCCAAACGGAGGCGGGGACGCCGGAGTCCAGTTTGGCAAGTATGGCCTCTGAAATACCAGTGTCTATTTTCGCAAGAATGCGGTTGAGACTTGCAGTCATTCCGGTGTCAACATTGGCCACGCGGTCGTTAATGCCAGTGTCGAAGCGTGCTACGAGCTGGCGGAGGCCGGTGTCATGCGAACCAAGGCCCGCGATTGCGCCGGTAAGAGCGCCACTATCAATCGCATTCGGACTGACCAGCGTAACGGAGCCGACTGCGCCCGTGACGGAACCAACTGCGCCGGTGACGGAACCGACTGCACCCGAGACGGCCGCAATTGTTTTGGTCGCGAGGCCGGTGTCGAGCTTGGCAACAATTCTGTTGTTGGTGGCCGACACGCCCGTGTCGACGTTGTTAATAGCGTCGTGTATGCCGGTGTCTGAGCGCGCAATCTGGAGAAGGACACCCGTGTCATGCGCGACCGTCAGGGCACGCGCGGCATTGGAGGCCCATATTCCGGTGTCATGCGGGAAGCCTGTGAGGACGCGGCTTGCGTCGGCTCCCCAGACAGCCTGATTCACGGCTCCTGTGTCGAGGGTCGCAGACGCCTCGGCCTGGAACCTACCGGTGTCGTACTCGTCGACCATGCGGTGAGCGACGACGCGCCTGGCTTCCGTACCCCAGACCGTTGCGGCGATGCCGGTGTCAATCGGTGAGGCGGTTGTGAGCGCCTTCGTGCTGTCGCCTGGGGTCCTCTTGCCCCATACGGCGTCGGAAGTAGCACCGGTGTCGAGCGCCGCGGCCGGAGCCGAAACGCCGAGACGGCCGCCGTCAACGTGGGCAGCGCCAGTGTCGCCCTTGACCGCCATGAGACGGCCTTGAGCATAGGCGCAAGAGCCGGTGTCAGCGGCGTCAGTGGAAACAGAGTATGCCCAGACGTTTTCGGCTACGCCGGTGTCGAGCTTGGCGAGAATGCGGTTAAGGCTTCCGGTAACGCCGGTGTCCAGCTCCGCGACATGGTTGGCTATGCCAGTGTCCATGCGGGCGATAAGCTGGCGCACGCCGGTGTCCATACTGCCGAGAGACGCCAGGCCGGCCGTAAGCGCGCCGGTGTCAATAGCATTCGGGCTCACGAGCGTTACGGAGCCCACTGCGCCAGTGACCGAGCCTACTGCGCCGGTAACGGACGCAACCGCGCCGGCAGCGATAGAGGCCGGGACGCCGGAGTCCAGTTTGGCGAGGATAGCCTCGGAAATGCCCGTATCGAGCTTCGCGAGAATACGGTTAAGATTGATGGTCGTTCCGGTGTCAATCTCGGCCAGAATATGGCGTATGCCCGTGTCATGTGACCCGAGCCCGGCGAGGTTGCCGGTGAGAGCGCCGGAGTCGATGGCATTCGGACTAACCAGTGTCACTGACCCGACCGCGCCCGTAACGGAACCGACGGCACCCGTAACGGAACCAACCGCACCAGTGACCGAACCGACCGCGCCGGAGACGGCTGCGACGGTTTTCGTAGCCAGACCGGTGTCGAGCTTCGCAATAATCCTGTTGAGTGACCCGGTAGCGCCGGTGTCAAGCTCTGCGATGGCATTTCTCGAGCCGGTGTCGGCGCGAGTGATAAGGGCGCGCAGTCCGGTGTCGAGCGCGGCAGTAGCAACCGCGATTTCAGTGGCCGCGTCTGCTGCAAGCTCCGAGGCACCAATAGCGTTGGCCGCTATGGCCGTGGCGGTGATAGCATTGGCCGCGATAGCGTTGACCGTGCCGACCGCGCCGGTAACTGAGCCGACAGCGCCGGCAACGGAGGCAACGGCCTTCGTAGTTATGCCTGTGTCAATCCTCTGCATGGGTAGAGCCTGCGCCCCACCCGTGCCGCCGCGCACGCCTTCAATCTCGAACGTCGCAATAAACGCGTTAATTTTCGCCACGGTCTGACCGGACTTCACAGACACGCCCGTAATGGCGACGTGGTACATACTGCCTTCGTCGTAGAACCCAGTGTCCTGGGTATTGTTGAATAGGCGAATGCCGCAGCGGTAGAGTCCCTGGAACGGCGTGTAGTTGCCGGTGTCGGCCGGTTGCGTTGGGACCGCACCGCCAACATAGAGGCCGGTGCCTGTATCGCCGAGGAAGTACCCACTATCAGAAGCGCGGGCCGTAGGGTGTCCGTTCTTGAATACCTCAATGTCCCCCACGCGCATTCCCGTGTCGAAAATAGACGCGCCGGAATCGTTGTAGAAGGCAAAGGGTATATAGAGCGTGTCGCCGGGAGCCGCCCGCGTCCCAGCGCCGAGATTGCGCTTGCCAAAGTGAATTGTCATTTACGGGGGGTCCTAGTGTTAATTCCAGGCGACGAAGAGGCCGACCCTGCCTTTTTGGTTGCTAATACCAATAAAGTCGGGGTCGCGCGTGAGGCCGCGTTGTTGCAGGGCGCTGGAGGTAGCCTTTGCAAGCCATTCCGCGGGTACGTCTGCTTTTGTAACTTCTCTGATGGTCATGGATTCAAGGCCGGTGGGGAGCTTGTAGGCCACGTCATCTTTCTTCTGGGGGTCAACCGTGACGGAGACTGAGTAGCTATAGTCTGCTGCGTCCTTGTAGGTTTCGCCTTTGGTCGCGTATCCAGTATCTTGTACGAAGTCCACCATTATCTAATTGCCACCGCTACGTGTGAGTTTCTGTTGTTCTGTCCGTTGAATATAACGATTTGCCTCCAGCCGCCTGGAGAGCCCACGCCATCTTGGGGAAGGCCGGTGTCACCCGCGAAGAAGCGAAGATTTGCGCCAGTGTCGCTGCCGTCGTCGTAGCAAACCTGATAGTCGCCGCCTTCCATGTCGCCGGTGTCACGAACTACCCAAGAGGGGGTATTATTGGGCAGCGTGCCATCGTAGGTGCTGCACGCGCCTATAGAGTAGCAGCCCGGAGCCTGCGGCAACGTCATGTGCCCGCCGCCACTGTCCAGCGTCGCCGAACCAACAAGCTCGATGGACGTGCCACTGTCGTGGTATATGGCGTACATCATGTAGCCGCAACGTGTGAGTGTCGTGGGGCTAAACTGATTTATGACCACATCGCTTGTGGTGCCGGTGTCCGAATTGTGAATGAGGGCCGCGCCCGTGGCGACGGTAACATTCGAGGTCGAGCGGTAAACAGAGTTGTTTACAAGGAATTGGTTGGTCGGCTGACCACCGATTGTGCAGTTGCCGGTGTCGAACGCTTCCCCGGAACGGTCGCCGCCGTCTCCCTGCATGGGGAATATAAGGTTAGTCTTTTGCTCGCCCGCGCCCGCCAGTCGGCCCGTGGGCTGATTTGAGAAGGTGTAGCTGGTGGAGTTGCTGCCCGTTGCCGCGCGGTCGACATAAAGGATTTCGCGAATTTGACTTCGTTCCTCCTCAAACGTGGGAGAAAACGCTGCCTGACGCCACACCGCGCCGGCGATGGCCATTCTTTCATTGCCTGAAAACGTGGCGGTAACTGTGCCGCTGTCGGTGATGGTACCGGTGTCAACGTGGGCGCAACTAAGAACGGTAGCGCCCTTGCCGGTGTCATTGACCTCATTCGCGCCAGTCCACGAAACGCCGGGGCTCGCCGACACGTCGATGGAACCAGCCACCACAAGGCCCGCCTCATTGGGCGCGCATTGCATGGCCATGGATATGACGGCCCCGCCCGCGGCGTCGTCGATGAAGAAGTTGGTGAAGTGGGGCGCTACTTTCTCGACATTGCCGGCGTTAAAAACGGTGATATTGGAGCGAACGCGGTCGTCAAAGTAGGTTAGAACAACGTCCGCGGTAACGAGCCCGGTGTCGCTAATCGTCCAAATACCAATACCATTTTCGTTCTCGGAACTCTGCCCGCGAACGCCCACCCATTGCGTGGCCGCAACGCCGCCGACGGTACAGCTATTCGCCGGGTCGCCCTCGTTGGTGGCGTTATCGTCCGCCTGTTCGACAATGATAATAAGCCGGTCCTTGGACTTGGCTATACCACCTGGCCCTACAGTAGCTCCAGACCACGTATAGGTCACGGCGTTTGTCTCGTCCCCGCCCTCGTGCGACACATAGTCGACGTATATAGGGTCGGGGACCAGGCCGCCGATAATAGACTCAAAGTCGAGGAGCGGATTCCGAATAAGGCGGCACCCGATTAGGGCACTAGGCGGGGCCATAGGTTTTTACTCGCGATAGTAGATGTAGAGGGTTCCAGACGTGGTTCCGGTGCCGGGCGACGGTCGCTTGAGGGAAATTTTGTCGCCGCCGCCCACATAGGGTACCCAGCCGGTGTCTGACGCGCCGTCAACGCCGGAGCCGTGCTGTGGGTTAGCGCGCGGGAACGCAAGCCACTGAGCCGACTGCTCGCCGCTATCCGAGGTCCAGACCGTGAAGCCGTGGCCGGTGTCCCCCTCTGAGGGATGAATTACGAGGACGATGGAGTGTCCGGTGTCTGTGGTCGGATACCAGCGAAGCTGAAGTAACTCGCCATTCAGAAAACCAGTGTCGCCGAAGGTACCCGTGTCCGAGACGGGCATACGGATTCGCTTGATAGTCATGGGGTGGGGTCTTCCTTAGTTTGCTGCGTCGATACAGAATACGGCCTCGACGCCATGTTGGGGCTGTGGCTGGGGTGTGCCAAAGTAATCTTCGTTCATCTGTGCTGCCAGCTCGTAACAGTCGTTGGGCTCGAGCTGCGTCTGGGAACGGACGAAATTGTTATCCCCAAACGATATAATGAGGTACTGAGGCCCATGTGGACCCAGAAACAGTGTTAAGGCCACTAGGGCTTCAATCGCCCGAGGAAGCCCGTACACGGCCTTATGCCTTTCCGGTGTATAGATAGCCAGAGATTGCTGCAACGCGCGCTAGCGTCTCCTTGGGGCTCTCACCGGGCTTTGCTACCTTTACCGCGGCTTCCACCGCAATAATGCGTAGCTGAATCTCCATTGTCTGCGAAGCCTGCTTACGAGCCTCGAGATTATCGGCAATCGTGCCGGGTTGCTGCGGTGACATCATAGGAGCACCGCCGTAATCGTCCATGCCGTGGCAATGTCCAGAACCTTAGTCGTGGCCCAGAATAGGACCGCCGCCTTGATGATAAAGCCTGCTGTAGGTAGTTCCATTTGCGCCTCCACGCGTTTCGTTATCTGATAAGGCCGGTTCCAACCGGTTTTTCGTCTTTGTCCTGCAATTTTCCGCCGATAACCGACGTTGCGCCCCTGCGGGCGCGTTTGCGGGCGTTTGCCGCCTTTTTCGCCGCTTTCGGGTCCGATTTCCACAGCGCCGCCGCCTTTACGTCCGCAGCAGCCGCCGCTTTGCGCTGGGCGGAGGTCTGGGGTAGGCTCCTCGACTGTTTTGCCATCGCCGAGGCGCGGGCGACGAGCCCGCCACTGGGGCTAACCCCTCCGCCACTAGGACTAGCCTTGCGGTAAGCGCCTATACCGTGGACCGTGTATTTGTCATGGAAGTTTGATGGCATCGCGGGGGTTTCCTGTGTCTTTAGAGGAGAGGACCCACCCAAACCGGTGGCTCCAGATATATTCTTTGCCAAGTCGCTCGGACCAGTAGGTGAAGCCTGGGGTTCCTGGGGGGAAGTCGTGAAAGGGCAATCTGCTCAAATTATCGGTTTTTTTGTGCATATCCCGCCTATATGTACGCGCTATGACACCGTAAGCCGGCTAAGGTGCTATAGAGCCAACATTGGGCTACAACGTAGCCCAGAATTTCGTACCCGTTAGCAAGCGCACAGTCTTTAAGCGCATGGGTCCCAGAGGGTCCCGCTACTGTCCAGACCGGCCTACCCGTCTCCGGCCGGAAACAAGATTATCCTGGGACGAAGGTCCGCCCAGCGTCGACTCTATAGCGCCGATTCCTTAAATCATTGAAGATGCCTGCATGTGGCACCCCTTGTGGAGCAATAAAACGTCTCCGACCGCCGCATTCTCGTACTGCATGTACGTGCTGCGCGCCTCATCGGCGTCTTCACCCTCCCAAACGATGGCGTCGTTCACCACCACGGACCAATCCTTGGTCGCAAGATGGTGAATCGGTACCTTGACCTCGATATGCTGTACGCCGCTCGTCTGTGCCTTCGGCAAGCGCGCCGGGCGCTCAACCTTCTTATTCTTACGTTTACGTGCCATTGGTTCCTCCCCAAGGCGAAATTCGGCCCCTTTTCCCAGTCCGTCGACAGGCGGGTGCCTCGGCCCCTTTCCCTCGCCCTAGACGCGGTGGGTGCCAATCTGAGCTACACAAGGCTTATATGGTTTGCGATGAAACCCGCGACCGCTGCATTCCGCGCAGTTGTGGCTATCTTTCGCGTGGCAGCCATGGCAAATTGACCCAGCTATAGCGTCCGCCAGCTCCGACAGCGCCGCCGTGAAGTCGTCTATCGCGAGCTGAAAATCGTCCACGAAGTAGCTCATCGCGTCATCTCCCAATAGATGAACGCTACGATGATAAGCAAGATTACTGTGAGTACCATGTTGTATCGCCCCCCTCTATACGCTGTGTTTTTTTGGTTTTTTCCCGTCGGATTCTGACACCCTATATATACCAGAAAAAATCTCACGCACCAGCCCCCCCCACCCCCTCGACCTCGAGACAGACCAGATGGGACCCGTGCCTTGTGGAGAAGATACATATATATAGCATGTGCCCTACCCCTACCCCTATCACGTTACATGCACATGCTAGCCGCATGTGATAGTGCTATACATCAGTTAGCATACACCTATGTACTATACACACCTAGCATATACACATAGCATAGACAGTGTAGTATAGCATAGTGGTAGTGCTATTGCCAAGTGCCGCTTCGCTCTCTCTCTCTACTCGGGGCTACGCCCCTCGTGCCCCCGATTTGAACGGCGTTCACTCCCCTGTGTCCGTCACTACCTGGGCCTCAATCTGCAAGGGCGCTTCGGCCTCCGCTATTGCTGCCGCCAGTATGCGGGCAAGCTCGCCATCTGTGGGCATGGTCTGGGTGACTTCAAGCTTCTGGTCAATGGTATGGTGCGCCCTATCGCCGAAGGTCCGCGGGACTCGCTTCGAGAGCAACCACTTCCGAGTCTCAATCTGCAATTTGACCGCCTGGTGGCTGTCCTCGGTCGCTGAATCAGCTAATCCGACCAATTCGTCGGCCATCTGGTAGAAATGACGCTCGCACGCGCCCGCGTATAGATGACTCAGCTTGT
>Ga0114925_10000855_pt1 | contig 14317 bp, 14 predicted proteins | sample SumtaG_2_FD_87287 | JGI IMG/M metagenome (GOLD analysis project Ga0114925, IMG submission 87287) | Deep subsurface microbial communities from Indian Ocean to uncover new lineages of life (NeLLi) - Sumatra_00607 metaG | ecosystem: Environmental > Aquatic > Marine > Oceanic > Sediment | place... | reverse complement strand
TATATGTTTGGTATGTCGACACTCTGGATTGGTGCGATTAATGTTCTTCTAGGCTGCACAGTATGTTGGATTGTTCTTGGACCAAGAATCAGAAAATTTACACAGCGATTGAACACAATGACTATCCCGGGATTTTTTGGAGAACGGTATAAATCAAACTTTGCTCTCATGTTTTCTGCAATCATTATTGTATTGTTTATGATATTTTATAATGTTAGTATCTTAAAGGGAATGGGTCATATCTTTGAGGTTTTAATGAATATTCCTTATGCCTATGGTATTCTTCTGGCAGGAGTTATTATTCTCTTCTATGTGTCGATTGGCGGATACCTTGCTGTTGTATGGACGAGTTTTGTCCAGGCATGGGTTATGGGTATTGGTTTGATTGTTCTTACAATATTTTCTATAAAGGCGATCGGCGGTATTGGTCCAGCAAATCAGGCATTAGAAGCAATCAATCCAGGATTGATTAATACCCCAGGTGTATGGGGTTGGCCAGGACTTATTTCTTTTGCCCTGATTGTTAGTTTTGGGGTTTGGGGAATGCCACAGTTGGTCGTAAGGTTTTATTCATTGAAAAATTTAAAGGTACTAAAAATTGGTACTGTCATTGCAACAATAGGTACGTGTATGGCGCTCCTGCCATATTTTAATGGTGCAATAGCGCGGGTTCTCTGTCCTGGTTTACAAAATCCTGACCTGGCTATTCCTACGTTAGCAAAAAATGTTCTTTCTCCTTTTGGCTCTGCAATAGTACTTGCCGGAGTAGTGGCAGCTGGTATGTCAACATTTGCTTCGGTTTTAATAATTTTATCGAGTTCTATGATTCAGGATATTGCTAAAAAGGGATTGAAAAAGAAATTAGCAAAAGGAAAAAGTCTTCTTTATAGTAAGATTGCGAGCATAATAATTGGTATTGTCTCACTCATTATTGCGTTTAATCCTCCGGCATTGGTTTTAACATTGACTGCATTTGCCTGGGCAGTAATTGCCTCTACCACGCTCTGGCCTATTCTTTTTGGCATTTACTGGAAAAAAGCAACAAAAATGGGTTGTATTATTTCTATGGTTGGTGGATTTATAACAGCACTTGGCTGGATGGTCATTGGTAAGCCCTTTGGTATACATGGTTTTATTCCCGGTATTATTGTTGGTTTGATATTAATGATATTAGTAAGTTTATTTACACCCGGATTTTCCAAAGAGCATATCGAAAAAATCTGGGGATAATTATAAACGGATTAACGTTAAGCTTTCAGTAACTCCAATAATAAATGAACCTATTATTTCAGTAACACCATTTTTCTGGTGTAAATAGTATCTCCTGTGTTTAGGTTGCAAAAGTAGACACCATTTGGTAAAGTATTACCTTTGTTATCCGTGCCATCCCACGAAATAGAAGTAGGTAGTAAAGAGTAAGGAGTAGGCAGTGGGAATTGTTTAACCAGTCTTCCGTTTGTATTATATATTTTTAACTCTATGCCCTCTGCACTTTGACCTATACAATATCTAATATCTATTTTTCCTTTGAATGGATTTGGGTAGATCAAATCCAGACCTTGATAAACTACAGATGTATCATATTCATTAAAGATATTAATAAGCTGAGGTGGCTCACCAGGTATAAGGATAACCAGTGTTGAATTCGGCACTGCTGCCCAGTAGAGATTTAATGTATCAAGAGGTTTTGAGGCAGCAACCCAGAAGTTTGAGATTCCTACTTGCGGATAATAATAAAGATCAAACCCTCTTAGCGGAGACCTTGCATAACGTAATGCCCACAAGGTGAAACCATCTGACATAACAAAGTTAAGTTGTGCGTTATCAAAATTTAAGGCAGAATCAAGTTTTGTTATGGCTATTTTTATACATTCCTCAATTGTATTATTATAATATACGTCAATTATTTCCATCATGTATATGGCGTAGAGGTCTGAGTCAAGATAATCAGGTTCGTAATCCGGCGGATTCAAAGCCAAGTAAACTGGATTAACACTCTCGATGAGTTCTAATAGAACTTGCGTGGATATTGTGCCGTTATGGGCAAAAAGCATTTGAAAATTTCTGGTGATGCCATATCTTTGAAAAGGATGTGGATTGGGTATACCACTTGTGGATCCACTTGTTCCACTACGTACATGAGCAATGCCACATTTGCGCATATATTTAATCATATCAGTTACTGCTTTATCATATCTTGGATCAAGTGGTGCACGCGGTTCACCTCGTAATACTATGGGTAAAATCACGCCACTATCTGGCGATAAATAATAACCAATGCCCCATCCATCTGAGTTACTATTACCCAATGATTGTAGAGAATCGAGGTGCGTTCGAATCGTACCTGCCGGGCATAATTGCGAGTCAGAAAATATTATTCCCCAGAATCGACAATTGTGTTGATCCGTTTTTTGAGTCAAAAAAGGACGTATAATAAAGCATGTTATGAAAACTGTAATCAATACGCCTGCAAATTTGTAAGTAAATTGCTTAAATTTATTCATAGCTGTTTTGTTTACCTTCTGTTGAAATTATATAAAAATTATGCACCCTGTCAATTGTTATTCTCCTCCTTAACCATCTTCCTTATTTTCCATTTCGCTTGACATGATTATATTTTTAACTATAATTCGTTAATCATGGCACAACGAAAAAGAGGAATGTTGAAAATATCGAGTATAACGAGATGTTGAAAATATTCAGTATCAGCAATAAACAATCGGAAATTGGTTCATGAAGAGATCAAGAAGACGTTTGTCGAAAAAAGGTCGCTGGATCATTGTTTTATTAATCATTGCTCTTCCATTGTTCTATTTTAGTAGAAGGGTTTATAAATTGGTGAGTTCAATACAAGAGGAGAATAATTTGAAAAAGGAAATTATAATCTTGAAAGCCGAGAATGAAGTTATGCAAAATCGGATAAATGAATATAAGAGAAGAAATATTCTGGAGGCTAAAGCACGGGATGATTTGGGTATGATTAAAAAAGGTGAAAAGGTATATTTGGTTCCGAGGAAATGATTAGTCAAATTAAAATAACTCCATTCCGTATTGAGCCATGTGAGAGTGATGTTAGCTATGAGGTAGGTGATTTGGTTATAATTAAAAGTAAGGAAGGTATTGATATTGGCAGCGTCAGTAGTATCCAGAAGGAGGACATTGAGAATATTTATGGTAAGATATTGAGAAAAGTGGCGTCAACTGATATAGAGAAACTGAAGGAGTTGAGAGATTATGAAGAGTTTTGTTTGATTGAATTAAAACGGGCAGTTGAAGAGTTTAAGTACATAATGAAACCGGTCTATGCCCATTGTCAATTTGATGAAGAGAGGTTGATATTTTATTTTACAGCCCAAAAACGTTTAGAGTTCCGAAAATTGCACCGCTACATATCACAGAAGTTGAATAAAAGAGTTGTAATAAAGCAAATAGGTAGTCGAGATTATTCCAAACTATTTGGTGGTATTGGTCCGTGCGGTAGGAATTTATGTTGTACTACATTTTTGGGTGAGTTAAAATCGATTTCGCTGCGCATGGCACGTGACCAAAAACTCTATGTGTCACCAGGTAAGATATCCGGAATATGCGGTAGATTACTATGCTGTCTAAATTTTGAAGAGGATTTTTATGCAGATTTCCAGGATGATGAAAACAGCTAAAATCTGTTTGAATCAGCTTAAATCCGTCTGTATCTAAAATTTATATAATGAATATTAATAAGCTTATTAAGCTGGTTGAAACTTTACGCAAAAAATGTCCCTGGGACCGAGAACAAACATTGAATTCTCTAAAAAACAATATCATTGAGGAGTCTTATGAACTTGTCGAGGCAATAGACAATAATGATATTTCTGCAATAAAAGAGGAGATCGGTGATATAGTTTTTCTCGGTTTCTTTTTGGCCAAAGTTTTTGAAGAAGAAAAAGATATTAGTTTTGATGAATTAATATTATCAACTGTTAAAAAGTATAAAGATAAACATCCCCATGTATTCAAAGAGGAAAATTTTTCTGACCAAGATGCGGTATTGAAGTTCTGGCAGAAGAGCAAAGATGATATATTCGCTGGTATTCCTAAAATACTACCTGCACTGCTTGCCGCAAAGATTATTCAGGAGCGTACATCCAAATTAGGATTTGATTGGGAAACACACAGAGGTCCACTTGAAAAGATTAATGAAGAAATTAAGGAAATCGAAAGAAGCAAAAGTGCGGAAGATGTGTTTGAAGAATTTGGTGATTTATTGTTTGCTTGTGTAAATTTTTCCCGCCATGTATCAATTGATGCAGAAGATGCCTTAAGATATGCGAATAAAAAGTTTGTTAAAAGATTCAGAAAAGTAATGGAGGAGTTGAAAAGAAGGGGTAAGGATATTGAAGTAACAGATCTTGAGGAGATGGATAGGATATGGGATGAAATTAAAGAGCAGGATGAATGATAATTCATCTGCTAATCTCGACAAGCAAACAAACGAGCTTTGTCAGGGATTAACACTCCTCGGCATAGAATATGATGAACATATCATCCAGAAATTCCGGAAATATATCGATGTTCTTTGTGAATACAAAAATAGGTTTCATCTTCTATCTCATCAAGATTATATCCATATTTCTAAGAGACATTTTCTAACATCACTTGTGGCACTTCGTTATGTGACACATTGCTATAATGCTTGTGATATTGGAGCTGGGGCTGGTTTTCCTTCAATACCTCTGAAGATTTTGCGTCCGGAAGTTAACTTTACACTTTTTGAATCGAAGAAAAAAAAGGCAAAATTTTTAAAACACTTGATTTGCGAGTTGGATCTTTCTGGAATAGATATAATTGATGGAAGGGCAGAACATTTTAAGGAAAAAAAATTTGATTTAATTCTTCTGAAGGCGGTTGGAAAAATAAATAGGTTAATAAAAATTATTGATAATTTGATTGAACCAAAAGGCTGTGCTGTTTTTTATAAATCTCATCAAGTTGAAGAAGAAATAAGGACTGCAGATAACGAGCTTAAAAAAAGAGGATATCGAGTTGAGGTAGAAAAGGTTTTCACGCCTATTGAGAATTTGCCTCTGGCACTCGTTGTACTAAAAAAATTATAAATATAAAAATAGTGTAGTTGCCCAATTTATCGGGCAAAACAATTGTAATCATCGTCCATCTTGACAACACCGAAAATTTAAATATAATACACCAATTAATAAGGAGGTAAAATGGCATATAAGATTACTGATGAATGTACGGCTTGCGGACTTTGTGAACCTGAGTGTCCGGTGCAGGCAATTACTGAAGGTGATCCAATTTATGTAATCGATTTTAATAAATGTATTGAATGTGAAGGGCATTTTGATGAAGCTCAATGTGCTGAAGTTTGTCCGGTAGACGCAGCAGTTGCTGATCCAGATCACCCGAAGAAGTAAGAAGTCCCGCACTTTATAAAGAAAGATGCGGGATCCACGTTTTTACGGCCAAATCAAAGATTTGAGCAAAAACAGGATAAGAAGGTTATTCCCTGCGAATAAAATATGGCGGTCGGATAAATCCTGCCGCCATACTCTTTGTATAGAAAACACAAATATATGAAAGATTGGCTGTTGTCGTGCGGCGGTATTACGGGGAGGTCAAGGTAAATTTTGTTTCTGAGTAGGCACCGTCCGTATCAGTGGCACGCACCATAATTTCGAATGTAGTAACTTGACCGGCACTACCATAAATTATACCTCGTTCCTGGTCAATCTGTATTCCATCAGGCGCATCAAGGAGCTCAAAATTTAAGGGGTCACCATCTGGGTCAATGATCGGTAATCGGTAGTAGATGCTATCAGGTGTGCATTTTATAGAGTCTGTTTCAGTTTTGAAAACAGGTGGGGCATTGGCAATAAGCAATTTAAATATAAAGGGCTCAGATCTGAATTCACCATCATCAGCAAAAGCAGAACAAGTAATTACATCGTTTTTCTTCAGGCTAAATTTTTTGAGATTGAGAACATTCGATGTATCAGGAATGATTTCATCTTTTATCATCCAGTGTATAATCAAAGTTATTGAATCTTTATCTGGATCTTCAACCATTGCGGTTACAACAACTTGTGGAGTTGTAACGAATAGTGATTCAGGCGCAATTTGTAATGAAAGGATTTTTGGTGGCAATCCTCCAATAATAATATCACTTGACCTCATTGGGTTTCCCCAATCCTTACCATCATACGGTGTAACTTCGGCAAAAACTCTATCGCCCCTGGCAATCTCTTCGGATGTAAAAGACATTCCTTCACCAATTTCGTTTCCATTTAAAAACCATTTTACCTTATAGGTTATTGGATCACCATCTTTATCAAAGCTCAGAATGCGTGCAGTGATTTCAGATTGAATTGTAGGATTTAAAGGCTGTAATATGAGTTTATTTATTACTGGCGGAGTATTTGTGTCACCGTCATCCCTTTTTTCTTTCTTTTCCCCGCATTGACTGATAAATAAAATAAGTAATAATATAAAAAACACTTTTGCGAAAATTTTCAAATCTCACCTCCATTGTGTAAATATAAGCAAAATAAAAACAATGTCAATACAATTGATCCGTTGAGATCCAAAACGATTTTCTAATTGCGTGCCAATTTCCATAGGGGTTAAAATTTGTCCTTAAGAAATTTGTGAATTTCATAATTTTATAAAAATATCGAGCAGTTCTCCATCTTTGGAAAAAATCCTATGTTCGCCTTTGTAAATAACCTCTGCTTCGCCATTATTATCAATACTCAAATCAATTCTGTTTTTTTTACAAGAAATACACATCGGGAATAAATAATTCCATTTTTTTTGGTTCTGTAAATCAATGGAATATATGTAATCCCACATTTTTGTATTATAAGGATTTCTGATATGTAAAATGAGATACCGCATATTTGATGAAAATTCATATTTTATAATTCTCTGGTATTCTCTCTCCTTGATAATTTCCTTTATCTTATTGTCTTTAATTAATTTTAAGTCGGGATTAATATTAAATTTATCTGTGGTAACCAAAATGACAATGTCATTATAGATATTGGTTAAATGAAACGATATTTTTCTGCCTGTTTCAGGAGTTTTTTCCCATAATTTTTCCTTATTAGTATCATAAAAATAGATTTTTGTAAAAAAACTGTCTTTTGATGGATAATACTTTTCTTCATAAATAAAAAAATACTTATTGTTTTTGGAAACCTTTGATTTTTTATTATATATAATTTCACCGAAATCAGTTTCCTGAATCTTTTCAGTTAATAGCCAAATATCAACGATACTATCTCCTTTAACGAATTTCAATGTGTCGGCTTTTTGAAATACAAGCATGTTAAAAAAAAGCAGGTATTCAACCACTAATTTTCTGGTCATAGGTAGAAATTTTTTCCAAAGGACCGCAAGCATATTATAATAAACCCCCAATAATATAATTGAGATAATTTTATGAGGTTTCAAGGTGAGGCCCTGAGTTTTTACTCAAGGCCTCACCCCACTAATTAGTCTTTCTTTTTAATTAAGCCGTCGCTGTCGTATTGATGTTCTTCTAAAACTTTAATTTTTAAAGGAACAATTTCACCTTCGATGTATTCAAAAGTAACTTCAGTTAAGCATGGAGCGGTGAGGTCGTTATAGTTGATCGGTTCACCATCTGCGTTGGTTACAATAATAGATATCGGCTGTGTGGTGTGTGCTGTACGATAAATCGGCAACCACATTTCTTCAAAATTTATTCTGTTGGTTTCGACTTCAAGGATAAGACCAGTCATGATATTTTCCTCACTAATTTTTTCTTGCTGGGCGATTAATGGGAACGAAATCATTAATATTAGAAGTAAGGTGCACTTTTTCATTTTTACCTCCTATCTTCCTTTCCAGATAATTACACCTGCTTTTGGTAAACCGGGAATTCCTGTTTCTGGTGACACAATGCCACCACCTGCTTGAATAAAGACTTTTGTCTGGTCAGCACTAACATAAAGACTTGGTTCTGAAGGCATACCCTGACCAAGATCAACAGACGTTGGATGATACGATGATGTCTCTCGAAGCTTAAGAAATGGTTTGACATAGGCGGTGCCGGTTCGATAGAACAAGGCATAGAGATTACCACGACCACCATAAGAACAGATATCGCCGATTGGAAGAAATGACGTGAATAGAACTGCTCCGCCAAAAACAAGTGAAGTAGTAAGATTTCTTTCACCCAGACCTTCCATTTTATGACACCAGCCGCCGATTACATTTACTGTGTCAATCAAAACATCAAATGTTGAAGTAGCGCCGTTACCATAATGAACAACTTGATTGACATCAACCTGGATGTCGGTAACGTCTAATAGTCCGGCGACAGTAGTGGCACGGGTAGTATCTTCGCGAATCCCAATATAATATTGAGTCGTATAGTCGCCTTCATCAATCTCTGAGAAAAATCTACCACTGCCAAAATAAACCCAGAGGTGATTATAATCATCTGTTGCAATACTTCCTTCACTTGTTATTGGTCGTTGCATGTCAAATACCATACTTGTATCCCAGGTGTTTGGATCAGTATCATCATTGGTCAAAATCCGGTAGATCTTGCCACCCCAGTTACCAGGTAGAGTATTGTCCTCGTGACAAGTGCCTAAATAGATACGGTCAACAGTATAATCCATACCCCAATCAGCGCCAAATATATTCGTGATAAATGATTTATCATCAGGCAGAATCCACTTTTTAAGTAAGGTTCCATCTTTTAGATCTAATACAAAGATTCGTGCACGCTGCACAGATTCACCACCACAGGTGCTGGGTCCAGAACCGAATACTAAAAACCATGAAGAATCTACTTTTGCTACTGTAGAATAGCAAACAGTCAAACCAACATCAGGGGCAGTAAATTCCCACATTGGTACAGGATTTAATGGGTCGGTTATATCGATTGCGAAATACGAAGAGTAACACGTATCAACATCATTTACAATCATTCGTCCCCCAAGTTTCATTCCACCAATCAGGATTGTTCCCCAACCATTAGGATGAGTAGCATCATTGACAAATATTTGGACGTCTGTTACATAGGTAGTAAGGTCATTATAATAGACATGGCAATATATAGGATCTTTGAGCCATTTTAAATGGGGCAATAGGTTATACGGAATGTACGACCATAATTCCTCGCCTAAGTCATAACCTGCTGGGTCGAGTTTCATTGGAATCATTGGGTCATCTGCCAGCTCAACCGATACGCCACCGTTAAAACAGTGTAACATACCATCATTTGCTCCAACATATATTGTTTGTCTTCGGTCTTTGTACTGATCATAATAATCAATATAAGATTGGTCACCATAGATAAAGTCGTAGCGCTCGATTGCGCTTTGAACTGCTACTGCGCCTGAGCTGATTATATCACCAAGTTTCCAGACTTTAGAATCCGCAGTCCGGGTTCTTAGATCAGAAAAATCAGTTCCACGTACGTACTGGATAATCGTATCTGCTTCTTCATCAGTAGCAACACCGAGGTATGGTCTGAGTAATATATTATTCGACGGAACAAAGTCTTTTATCTCACCGGGATCGACAATTCCATCTTGATCTGCATCGACAAAGGTAAAGATTGTACGTGCACCAGGGGGATTGTTCCAGAGCACTTTTCCAGCGTCCCAGACAGGCTTAAGATTTTCAATCGGCACCTCTTCTACAAAGACAAATTCAGAATCCACACCATTACCATTAACATCCTGTAATCGAGTTATCATCACGTTTTGTTCTTGCTTACTCCATTGCATATTTACAACATAATCATTTTGTAGATGTAAATGAGCGTCAGCTTGATTATCTTCCCTTAACCAGCCATATTTATCGAGCCAGAGACTCTGACAGGTTCCGATCCAATCCAGGACTTCTCCAGTTGGAAAATTTCTTGTTGGATAGAACTGGGCTTGAACAGTTATACCACCAGCCCTACTCCCTGTTGTAACAACCGATACTCCACTTGATGAAGAAACCTTTGCAAAAATATCTTGAATGATCTTTAGAATCGCCAGCTCAAGCAAGTGGCCATCTTCTGCCTCAAAATAATTATCAGGGACCCCATCGCCATTTTTATCATATTCTTCCAGCTGTGGAATATGGTCGTCGTTTTGGTCATCAAAACCACCGTCCTTTGCAATCTCTTTAAAAAGGTCGGAACCTGCTCCAAAGCAGAATATACTGTAGAACTCGACATTCTGCATATCATCTAAATCAGGTCTTAGATCAGTAATATGTCCATAATAAGCATAATCATCAGCAGGATGATACCTGCCATAATCTCCAGGATGATTGTCATTGTCATAATCATACAGGGGTCGGGCAAACGGTCCATTTGGCAGTAATGCATAATTGTTCACTACTGGCCAATCTGAATTTGATTCACCGTCTCCTAACATAATAACAAAACTCTTTCGGCACCACACAGGCTCTAAGCCTGCACCTGTTCCACTGTAGTATGGATCATTATGATGTGCTCTACCATGGCAATTAAATGCTCCATATCTGGGGTCGACATAACTGAAATTACAGATCGCATCAAATACTCCCATTGCTACTGGTGTATTACCACTCGGTGTTGTTGAGTTTAAATCGGTTATAAAAGTTTCGAAATTGGGTGTACCGTCACTTTGATAAAACTCACGGCTAAATTCAAAAATACCGGTGCTGAAGAACTGAAGAGCAATCCTGGGTGCCTCTTCATCGAAATTGTCATCCAGGTTTTTATCGCATATCTGGCGTATTACCCCACCTGAATGAGGATTATTCGGATCAGTTTCTATATTACAGTTAAAAGTACCGGTAGGAATCGGATTGGGCAGAACAGCTGTATCCGGAGCATTTACTGTACCAGTATAAGTTGAAATTCTAATTCTACTCAGGGAAGGTTTTGTAAACGTGTATTTGTAGATTGTTCCGCCTACATTAATGACAAGCCTACATCTCAATCCCCAATAGGATCCGCTACCTTCGGCATTAAGTGTATTTTTTGGATATTGACTGGCTGGTGTACCTTTGCCACCGACCAGAACCTTTCTGACAATATCAATCCGGCTCATAACAGCCCAGTTCATTATATTGCCTGGGAATGGTCCAGGTCTACCACCGCCAGGGTTACGGTAGAACTTATTCTGATACCAATAATCATGGTCAGGTTCAAAATATCCATAATACGTGCGGTTCGGGTCATAGCGACCATTATTAATAGAATAGGCAGCACGCCATCTCATACTACCTGTCATGTCAATACAAAAATTAATATTTGGCTTGACCGCGGTCACAACATAAGGTGGTGTACAACAATATGTTTCCATGGTCTGGGCAAAACATGTGCCCATAATGATTATTAAAGTAATTATTACTTTATTCATCTTATACTCCTATTCTGATGTTATTGTATAACGCTGCAAAACTTCAAGTGTAACCTGTTCACCAGCACGCCCTACTGATTGTACTTTTATATAATAAGTTCGATAACTACCATGCGAGGGAGTTGAACCAGGACCTGAGATTGCGCGCGCAAATTTCTGTGCCATGCCGGATAATGTAATTGCACCAGATGATGTTCTTTCAACATCAAGGTTGACTGTATATTTTCCAACTTGGAATACTTCTGAAGTATCTATAATATCAAATGCCATATTCAGGTAACCTGCCCGTGCCTTTCCAATTTCAAGCGATGCGACAGCAGATTCATAAGCAGTTTCATAACGAGTTTGTCCTGCAGTGATGTTGATCCCTTTTGTTATGAGATAGATTGATAGTGAGCCGATGATAAGAATTAATATCATTGTACCCAGTGCAATAAGCAGTGCTATTCCTTTTTTGGAAGAATTGAAGTTAGGAAGCTTTGAAGTTACGAGGTTGGGAAAGAAATTTTTCTCATAACTTCTTAACCTCTCAACTTCTGATTTTCTATTCTTTTTCATCATACCCTCCTATGGCTGTAAATTGGGCGGTGAGATGACTCCGGTAAATATTGCTCGTTTCATTCTTTTATCAGCAGCAGTTAAGACATATACGTGGTCTTCAATATATATAGAGTCCCGAGGGTATGTATATCCACCCATTGGTCTTGAGGTTACAACCAATGTATATCTGATCCCCCATTTTCTTTCAAGTGTTGCAAATTGTGGAATATTATCTGTCCAGGTTTCAATCACACCGTCACCATCATTATCAATCCCATAGGAAAATTGCAGTTCTTCAACATTATCAAGAAGAGTATCACTTCCTCTGACTAATTTTTTGTTACTTACGCTGATTGTAATCCCGGGACTGTAAATTTTTGAATGCTTACCAATCACAACTAATCCAGCAATGGCATCTACCGGTTTATCGAGTGTAAGACGCGAAGCAGTTACAGGATTTCCCCAGTTGTCATAGAATGTAAAGGTATCAACACTCGATATAACGCAATCTCCAGGTGGTTTTAATGTTGTGCGATTAACATCAAGAACAACTACTGTGTCACCTGCTTCAAAGTTAAATAGAGTATCTGCCCAACTGCGTACTTTAATAATAGTTGAGTTCGCTTCCTCGAGAAGCCATGACCATTTTATTCTTCCAGATTCAAACCCAAGTCCAACAGCTTTGAGACTTATAGCATCTGTTCCTGCTAAACCGCCATTTAGGGAAATCACTGCACTATCCACTTTTGGAAAAGCCAGGCCAGCTGATGTAAAATCCCATTTTAATAGAGTTAATGCGACCTGGGCATCGGTTTGTAATATCGAAGTCTTTTGTACCTGTGTTGACTTGACAGTTTGAAGATTAAGGATCGTAAATATTGCGCCAAGAGTGAAAGTAAGAATAACGAGGGAAACCAGGATTTCGATCAAGGTCATACCCTTTTTTGAAGTAAAAAGTAAAAAGTTAAACGTAGAATTTAGTTCAGGATTTTTGCTCATTATTCCTCCTTTACATCCTTTTTATCAAATCTGTGCTGATTGTGTTCTTATTGTTTGGACCCCACAGAATATGAATTCTGACGGTTTTAATGTCTGTCTCTGGTATGTTATCAGCCACATTCCATATTGATAAATAACTGTACATAGCTGTTGTGTCGGTGATTGTCTGATAATGATCTGCATTAGCAGTATCAATGTCGTCCAGATTATTAGTTCCATCAGTATCAAATAACCATGCGTCATTGCTTGGTAAATTATGTAAATCTTCAAATACGCGCGACATGACAACGCGGGCATACATTCGTTGATTTACAACAGTATTTACCCTTAAACCCATAACTGTCATCTGACTTACAGCGAGAATGCCAATTGATAAAATAGTTATTGAAACAAGAATTTCAACCAAGGTAAAACCAGAAGAATTTCGTATTCGTGATTCGTTAGTCGTATTCGTTTTTTTAGGAATTTTGGACTTTGGGTATTTTGGAATTTTTTTCACGGTTCCTCCTCTTTATTGTCCAGCCCATGTACCATTGCCATAGATATAGACTCTAATTTTGCCGAGTCGATTTACACCAATAGCATAGTTTTCCTTATTATCAGTGATGTAAGCAACTCCTTTAGTAGCACTACCACGTGATTCAAATCTTAATGTGCCTGTACCTGCACCAAAATCGAAACCACTAGGTGGTATTGGGCCATTAGCTTCGGAAGGTGTTCCTCCTATAGCTCCAGTAGTACCAAAACGAAGATTACCGCCAGTAGTCTGCCCCAGTTTATAAATTGTACTATTTCCATCTGGAGCAGTCACTCGATAATGTCGGGCATCAGGTAGAGTAATCTGATATGTTGAACCCTTCGCCAATGCTCTTTCTCTTATATGTCTGAAATCCTGGGCAATTTCATGGGCTCCAGCTCGGACGCGCGCCCTTTGCTGCATTGCGGCAAAGTTGGGTATTGCTATTACCATAACAATACCAATAATAGTGATGACAACCATCATTTCAATCAGAGTAAATGCACGTTGAAAAGTAAAAAGTGAAAAGTTAAAAGGTAAAAGTGAATCACGGCATTTAGAATTTGGACGAAGACCAGGGTCTGTTACTCCAATTTTTCGCTTTTTTGTCATATATACCTCCATTCATTAATAGATTATTATGCAAAATTTGTGCCTGGGTTTTCCGGGAAAGCCTTGAGATTTCGAATGTTTATTAACTTAACGAGACTTAAGCATATAAAAGTTTACATACTTTGGGTAAAAAATTACCTATTGGTGAATATGATACTTGGGTTAGGGTTAGTATTGAGCATTGACACTTTTTCCTTGGTGCGTATAATGACTCTGTATGCTATTGTTCATTTCTATCCTTTTTTCAATGCCTCCTAATCCTTACATAGAT
>Ga0114925_10000853_pt1 | contig 14321 bp, 17 predicted proteins | sample SumtaG_2_FD_87287 | JGI IMG/M metagenome (GOLD analysis project Ga0114925, IMG submission 87287) | Deep subsurface microbial communities from Indian Ocean to uncover new lineages of life (NeLLi) - Sumatra_00607 metaG | ecosystem: Environmental > Aquatic > Marine > Oceanic > Sediment | place... | reverse complement strand
TTTAACTCAAAGTTAGTTTGTATTCGCACATGCTTCTTGAAGTTAGGGCGGCCGCGCGCACTGTGGCGGAGAATGCAGGCGCCAAGCCAACACCTTATGGGAGAGGTCATGCTACCAGACGGGATTGCTCGCTTTGTGAGGGATAGGTCGGGCTTCATGCCGATCGAGTACGCTCTGATCGCGGTGATCGTCGCCGTTGGCGGTATCGCCAGCGTGATCATTCTCTGGGACAGCGTGGGCCCCCATTACGATCTCATAGCGTCGAGCCTTCCTGATCTATGAGCGGCGCTGGTAAGCGTTTTGAAGGATTGTTGGATTAACAACGGGATTGCTGGGGCGTCTGTATTGCCAGCCTTCTCATTTTCGCTGGCCGGGCCTCAGCGTGGAGGCGGGGACGTTTTTCATGTGTGCCGTCCCCGCCTTCCTTTTTTGAGAGATTTGACGGTTGCTGGGGCGGCACAGTCAATAACTAGGCCCGGTCGGATTGCTCCGGGCGGGCCGTTGGTTTCTGAAGGGCCTTGTCCTTTCCCCTAATCCCCGCGGTGCGCGTCCGCGAGCAATCGATTGATGGCTTTTTGCACGCGGCTTACTTCTTCCTGAAAGGTCGTACCGGCGGGCCAAAAAATTCGATACCGGCAGGTCGTCGGGACCAAAGTCAATCTTGGTCATCGGCACAGGCAACTTGATCCCTTCTTGTCTGTACTTCCCACAGCCGCACCGGGAATTCGATGCTGGCGCATACAAAACGCAAATGCGTGCGCAGTGATATTCAAGGCAGATCCAGCGCGCGCACCCGACCAGGCAAAAACTTACTGGACCAATCGGGCCCGGGAATGCCGCGCCAACGCCGCCAAGGCCAAAGCGAAAGCGGAAGCCACGCGCCGGCACGCTGCGAGACAGAAGATCATCGACAAGCTTTTGAAGCACGCGCACCGCCGTTGAGGGAAACAGCTTCACGGGCCTCGTTTGACATTTCGCCTGCTGAGCTTGGGTGTGGCGGGCAAACGAAACTCCCGTAATACTTACGGACCTATTTCGTCAGTTTTACAGAATACGCTCTTGGTAAAAAGTGAGGCGATCGCCTGAAGAACACTGCCTTCATACTGAGGCTCGGCCAGACGCTCGTCGGGCATGTCCGCTTTACTCCCAGAAGCGGACATATTCGGAGGCAGTGTTCATGTCCGCTAAGTGCCAAAAGCGGACATCAGAGTATCCCGGCCGAACGCCTGCTTACCTCGCTTGGTTAGCGTCCCGCCGATGGACCACAGAGACCTAGCTTGCGAGGCGCGACCGAACCAACGCTTTAGCCCCCTCTTGGGCATATCCTGATGCAAAGACTACTTTTATTCCAGATTACCCGCATAAGGTCCGCCCTCCATCGGTGGCGGCTGTACGCGGGGGGCGCTGCGCGGGCTCTTTTAGGCGATGCGTTTCCTGACCCAAAGGCTGAAGGGGCGCCATGGTCTGCAGCACCCGGTGCGGCGACAGCTCAACGATGGCTGTGGTGCCCTTGCGCAATTCCGACTGGAGCGAAAATTTGCCGCCGTGCAGCTCAACGAGGTTTTGCACGATGGGCAGGCCGAGCCCAGCACCGCCTTCCGCACTCTGGTGTGCCAGAGTGCCCTGACCAAAGGGCTGCATCACCTTGGGGATTTCGTCTTCGGGTATGCCTGGCCCGGAATCACGCACCGAAACGAATTGTCCACCGCTATCGGTCGGACCAACCGTCAGCGTGATGCGCCCCCCCTTTGGTGTGAACTTCAACGCGTTAGACATCAGGTTAAGACACACCTGCCGAATGGCGCGTGGGTCTGCCCAGACGAGTGGAAGGTTTGGCGCAAAGTCTTCGACCACCTCAAGGCCTTTGCTTTCAAGCTTCAGTTTTATGAGCCGGTGGCATTCATCCACTGACTCGACCAATCGCAATGGCTCCTCGTGCAACTCGTAGCGGCCAGACTCGATGCGTGACAAATCGAGGATCTCGTTGATCAAGTGCAGCAGGTGGTGCCCACTCTCAAAAATGTTGCCGGCATATTCCTTGTAGGCCCGGTTCGCCATCGGACCCATCACCTCCGAGTTCATGACTTCGGAGAAGCCGAGGATCGCGTTGAGCGGCGTTCTCAGCTCGTGGCTCATAGTGGCGAGGAAGCGCGATTTGGCTCTGTTAGCGGCTTCCGCCCTGCGCCGTGCTTCATCGGAGACAGACTTCTGCTCCTCCAGTTCGGCAATGAGCGCGTCCTTTTCGGTACGGAATTCCAGCATCGCCAGTGCAGTCGATTTTAGACCACGCGCGAGGAACAGAAAGTAGACGTAGATGCCCATGGCCATTGAAGCCAGCGCCAAGTAGAAGGGATCGGCCACGAGAAGCAGGCGTGTAACCACTGCCAATGTCATGGGGATCGTGCCGGCAAGCAGGACCTGAGTCATGGTTGCGGCAAACATCACGCGGATCGCCAATACGACGATGAGCGTGGCAAACATAAACACGTGCGAGGAGAACGTCGCCGATTCGGCCACGCCGAGGTGCTGTTCTACACCCATAAGCGCGAATCCCGCCAGCGCGACTCCATTCAACAGCTCGATTATCACGAAGCGGCGGTGCCAAAGCCGGACATTGACCTGAGATTGCGGCAGCGCCAGGAAGCGGCGCCCCTGGTCCAACAAAATTAACTTCGCGATGATGACGATTACGAGCCATAGAATGCCGTCGTGGATAGGCGCCCAGAACATGGATGAAATGGCAAACAGCGCATACAGTGCTGGCATAGTGAATGCGGCGCCGATCTCATTGCGCACGAACATCGCCAGGAGCTCGTATTCGAACTCCGGCTTCATCTCGGTGCCCGCAGCCAGGCGCGCGCGTGTGGTCTTGAGGTTCTCGGCGGCACGCGTCCTTGCGTCCCGTCGGCCTCGAAACCTTGCCACCTCTTCAGCTATGGCGGTGTGATCCATTGTGCGTGTCGTAGCGAATCCTCGAAGAACGGGCCGCGCTTTCGGCGTGACCAGACTTCGAATTTAATCTGTGCCGGAAACCCTAACTAAGTGCTTATAGACGCTTTCTTGCAGGGCGGAGCTGATGCAACTCAAGTCGCCTTGGGCGATGCCACGCGCAACTCCAATGAGCCCACCATGCATTGTAGGCTGTGGCTTAGCCGGTTACGGTCGCCCAAAATCGAGTCCCTTTAGCGGCGAGTAATGCTCATCCGATGCGGATTATCGAGACCCGCCCTGCACCTAACCCCCGTCGCGTTCGCATCTTTCTGGCGGAGAAGGGGATAGAAGTTCCCTTTGAGGAGACCGATCTCATGGCCGGGGACCTCAAGACGCCGGAATTCACGGCCATCAATCCTATGCAGCGCGTGCCGGTATTGGTCCTGCGCGACGGTACCGCGATCGCGGAGTCGGTTGCCATCTGCCGCTACTTTGAGGAGTTGCACCCGGAGCCTGCCCTTTTTGGGCGCGGCGCAGTGGGCAAAGCAAAGGTCGAGATGTGGAACAGACGCGTGGAGCAGGGGCTCTTTGCCGCGGTTACGCATGTCTTCCGCCATCTGAACACCAAGATGGCACACCTTGAAGCACCGCAAGTTCCACCCTGGGGCGAGGCAAACAAACCGAAGGCACAGTGGATGCTGGAGCTGCTTGATGATGTGCTGGGCAAGCACCACTATATTGCCGGCGACGAGTACTCGATCGCCGATATCACCGCCCTTGTTGCAATTGACTTCATGAAGCCGGCGCGTTTGGAGTGGCGGGAAGGACGTGCCAATGTCGCGCGCTGGCACGCCGAGGTTTCTGCGCGGCCGAGCGCGCAGGCGTGAAGAAGTGTGAGGGCATTCTGGTAAGCCCTGCATCGCCGGATCGCCAATAAGGGCGGAGGATTGCGTTGCGAAGGCAGATCAAGAGGCTGATATGAAGCTCACGGTCGTCGGTTCAGGCGACGCATTTGGCTCTGGTGGCCGATTGCAGACCTGTTTTCACGTCGCCGCGTCCGGCGAGAAGTTCCTTATCGATTGCGGCGCAACGAGCCTCATCGGTATGCAGCGTCTGGGCCTCGATCCTGAGCAAGTCTCCACAATCTTCATCTCTCACCTTCACGGCGACCATTTTTCGGGGCTGGTGTGGTGGATGATCCATGCGCATCACGTGACACGGCGTACCCGACCGCTCACAATCACTGGGCCCGTCGGCATCGAGGAGCGGTTTGTCACGGCAGCCGAAACGCTCTTTCCAGGCTCAGCGAAAGTCGAACGCCGCTTCGATCTGCGTTTCATCGAGTACGTGCAAGGCGAGCCAGTCGAAGTAGGCCCGATCCGCGTCACGCCTTACGAGGTCTGCCATCCATCCGGTGCGCCACCTTACGCGTTGCGCATTGAGACAGATGGTAAGATCGTGAGCTTTTCCGGGGATACTATATGGCTCGAATGTCTCGTTGAGGCCGCCAATGGTGCTGACCTCTTTATCGCCGAATGCTTCGGCTTCGATAAGGCGCTGGGCTATCATACGACTTGGCGTGATATCGAGGAGCACCTCGACCAGCTTGACGCCAAACGCGTACTGCTTACGCACATGAGCACAGAGATGCTGGCAAAGCGTAACGAGGTGCATGACGCGCGCGTGTGCGTTGCTGAAGATGGAATGGTCATTGATATTTAAGTGAGGAGCAGTGGGCTCAAGCCTCGGACGTCTTCTCGCCGAAATTCGCGCGTGCCGGGTTTGCGTTGAGGAACCCGATCGCAAGCCGCTGCCGCACGCACCGCGGCCGGTTCTGCGCGTAAGCACGACGGCGCGGCTCGCGGTCGTCGGTCAGGCGCCCGGAACGCGCGTGCATGCTTCCGGAGTGCCATTCAGCGATCCTTCTGGGGAGCGGCTACGCGCCTGGATGGGTGTGACGGACAATGAGTTCTATGACGTTCGCCGGGTGGCGATCATCCCCATGGGTTTCTGCTATCCCGGCCAGGACAGCAAGGGTGCCGATCTGCCGCCGCGGCCTGAGTGCGCGCGGCGCTGGCGATCGCGGTTGTTCGATAAGCTTCCGGAAATTGAATTGATACTGCTCGTGGGCGGTTATGCGCAGCGCTGGCATCTTGCTGCGTCTGCCGGTTCAAACGTAACCGAGACTGTGCGCGCATGGCGTGAGATACGCGATCGTCCGGGCCCGTGCCGCTACCTGCCCCTGCCCCACCCCTCTTGGCGCAACAACGGCTGGCTTAAGGCGCATCCCTGGTTTGAGGCGGAGTTGCTGCCGTCTCTGCGCCAGGAAGTGCGGCATTTGCTCGGGCCAGCCGCTTCGGCTGATCAGACAAACTAGAAAAATTTGCCTACATTGGGCTTGACTGCGGGGCTGTGGGCAATGTCCACTCGCACTATCCGGAGTTTGCGAAACAATTTTCCAAAAAGGTTGTGTGATGCTCGACGAGATGGACATCAAGATACTGCGTATTTTGCAAGAAGACTGCACACGTCCAGTCGCGGAGATTGGCAAGGAGGTTGGCCTGTCCACGACACCGTGCTGGCGGCGCATTCAGAAGCTGGAGGAGTCTGGCGTGATCCAGCGCCGTGCCGCGATTCTCGATCCACAGAAGGTGAATGCTGGCGTGACAGTCATTGTTTCGATCAAGACCGATCAACACAGCCACGCCTGGCTGGAAAGGTTCCACGGCGCTGTTACCGACTTTCCCGAGGTTGTCGAGTTCTATCGGATGTCCGGTGAGATCGATTATATGCTGCGCGTGGTCGTGCCTGACATCACCGCTTATGATGCCTTCTATAAGAAGCTCATCGCGCGCATTGAAGTCGCGAAAGTTTCATCCGCCTTCGCCATGGAGCAGATCAAATACACCACTGCCCTGCCGCTGGAGTTTGCGCGTGCCGGCAACGGGGAGCGCGCGGCCAAAGCCTAAGCAAACAGAAACAGTCCCGATAGTAACAAGCAGAGAATGGCGGCGAGACTGAGCGCAAGAAACGTAAGCATCATTCCCCCGACTCGGAATCGCAAGATGTGCGGGGTCTGCGAAAGGCCATAGGCGTGGGTGACTCGGCCCGCGACCAGTATGAGCCCTGCAAGATGGACGAGAGGGCGCGGTGCCGTCATGCTTTCGGCCATCGCCATCAGCAGAAGCGTGAAGGGGACGTATTCAGCGAAATTGGCGTGCACTCGCATGCGCCGCAAAAGCTGCTTATCGTCGCCGTGACCTAGCTCAACATTCTTCACTCGGCGCCAGCCGATGACGCGCATGCTCAAGAAGACGAAGAGCAACGCGAGCAGGCCAGCATAAAAGGCGGTGATCGTCATGCGTCCCTCCTTCAGTGAAGGATGAGCTCAATGTTAGAACCCGTGCGCCTAATCGCCAATGATCTTGACGAGCACGCGCTTTCTGCGCCGGCCGTCAAACTCACCATAGAAGATCTGCTCCCAGGGACCAAAGTCGAGCTTGCCGTCCGTAATGGCGACGACGACTTCCCGCCCCATCACCTGGCGCTTCAGGTGGGCGTCCGCGTTGTCCTCGCCCGTGCGATTGTGGTGGTAGTGGCTCACGGGCTCATGGGGCGCGAGGCTCTCCAGCCACACCTCGTAATCGTGATGTAGTCCGCGCTCATCGTCGTTTATGAAGACGGAGGCCGTGATGTGCATGGCGTTCACCAGAACGAGCCCGTCCCTAATGCCACTGTCGCGCAAGCAGGTCTCGACGTCGGGCGTAATGTTTATAAAAGCCCGGCGCGTTGGGACCTGAAACCACAGCTCTTTGCGGTAAGACTTCATCGCGGCCTCGCCGTGTGTCTTAGCCTGGGCCTCTATCGCGGGCGGAAAGCCGCGCGATCAGGCTTGAGGTATCCCAACGGTGGCCGCCCATGTTCTGCACGTCGGCGTAGAATTGATCGACGAGCGCGGTGACAGGAAGTGTTGCCCCGTTGTGACTGGCCTCTTGCATGCAGATCGCCAGATCTTTGCGCATCAAATCGACGGCGAAGCCGAAATCGAAGTGGCCTTCGCTCATGGTCCTCCATTGATTTTCAAGCTGCCAGGATTGGGCAGCGCCTTTCGAGATCGTGTCCATGACAAGTTCCAGGTCGAGTCCGGATCGTTGCGCGAAGTGGATCGCTTCAGACAGCCCCTGAAGCAGGCCAGCGATGGCAATTTGGTTGACCATCTTGGTGAGCTGTCCCGAACCAGACGGTCCTATGAGCGTGACCGCGCGCGCATAGTGCATGATGACCGGCTTGGCGCGGGCAAACGGCGGGTCGTCTCCGCCTACCATGACGGTGAGGGTTCCGTTTTTCGCGCCAACGTGGCCGCCAGAGACTGGCGCATCGAGGAAGGCGAAGCCCTGCTCGTGTGCGGTTTTATAGAGTTCGCGCGCAACTTCAGCGGACGCGGTCGTATGATCGACGAACACGGCTCCGGCTGCGAGTGATCGAAAGGCGCCATCTTTACCGGTCGTCACATTGCGCAGGTCGTCGTCGTTGCCAACGCAACACATTACGATGTCGGCACCTTTTGCCGCTTCGGCAGGCGTTACGGCAATACGCCCTGCGCCATGTTTGCAAACCCAGGCTTCGGCCTTTGCCCTACTTCGATTACAGACGACGACGTCGTGGCCGCCCGCCTTTAGGATATGGCCGGCCATGGGGTAGCCCATGACGCCAAGCCCGATCCACGCCAGCTTCGCCATCCTCATCTCCTAATGTCAGCTTCTCTCGGCAACGGTTCTAAAGCAGGCCGGGGATGTTCAAAAGCGCAAGACTGCGCCTTCAAAAACAATCTGGCGCGCTCAACGACCTTGAGCGCGCCAGGATTGAAGCAAGATAAACCGCGAAAGCGCATCCGCAGCCGGCGCTGCGGCTAGTGCTGAATGGGCTGGTTGGGGAAGGGGAGCTGCTCACGCGCGCGCCATTCGTTCGTCACGTAATTGACGATCACCGACTTACGTACGCCGTTGATCTTGCGCGACTCGAAACCATGATAGGTGATGTCGGAAGGAATGAAGACGAGGGCTGCGTTGCTCTCAAACGGCGAACGCCCGACGGGCGTCTTGTTGACGTCGTAGATGTCGGTGCCGAGATTGGAGTGGCTTGGGTCCTTGGACGTGTAGAGCAGCATGGTGAACAGCTTGACGCCTAAATCAGTGTGCGGCTCAAGCCAGAAGCCATCGGTATCCTGCGCGAGCTCGACGCGAAGATAGGAACCGCCGAGCTTGGTGCCGAAGTGTTCCTCGATGCGTTTCGTGACCGCCCTGCTCTGGAAGGCATCATTGAACGCCTTGCAGACGGCAAACCGGCCCATGCTCTCTTCGTCGAAATACTTGCGCGTTTTGTTGTGCAGCTCGCGCTTGCCGGAAACACCGTCAAGCGGGGGGGCTTCGAACGGCAGCCCAAGGATCGCATCGATGGTATCGTCTGGGAGGCACTGCGTGAGGAACCAGTGCTTGTAGGGCGTCTGCGTGCACTGAGAGGCTTCGATGCTTTTCAGCATGCTGTCGACGATTGCTTGTGACGTCATGGCCATCTGGTGTTGCTTCCCTAAAATTGGCTGGCCAGTGCCGATCATTGGCGAGCAGCCAGCTTTGCCTGGGGCTGCGTATGAGCCAGCGCTGATATGAGCGATTTGGAGCCCCCGAGCGCCTTGGTTAATCAAAAAGGCGGTATTCGGCAGTTAGCACCCTCGGCTTAACGTGTGCAGTCGACAGGATGGCGCAGCTCCCCCAACCGCTTAGTGCGTTATGACCGGTGCGGCCAACATGCAATGCCGCCAGGCGCTATGTCGACAAGAGCTCTGCGGCAAAAAGAAGGAAGGCCCCGGATCGTTTCAGATCCGAGGCCCAAGGGGGAGTGCTTGGTGTGGAGGAGAGGAAAGTAGTCAGAGAGAAGAACACTTGGGGATCAAAGTGTTAGAATTTACTCCTTTCAGTCGCTACGGGTGTTTGACCCGTAGAGATTGCGGAGGTCGTGCTAGCGTCGGCATGTATAAGCCCTTCGGTGTTGAGGGAGGCCACGAGCAGGATCCCCGTCAGCAAGAATAGCGCGAGCACCCCTGTGAGGACCAAGGCCCATTTGGGCCCGTTTTGAGCTCTAGCAGCTTCGAGATCCATGACCTTGCTAGCGAACCATAATTGTTGGTATTGGATAAAGTTGACGATCTTTAACTGATAAGAACTCATTAGTCTAACTTTCCGTAGTCAAATGGATAATGTGACAATTGTAGCTTTAATAAAGTATTTACTTCTTGAGGTGGGCCAGGCCACTGCGGCCATTTCTTTAGGGCTTTGCCTCATTTCGGATCTCAGCCAGCGTCTTTCCAGGCGTGATCGCTTCTGGATCGAGTTTCAATTCGATCACCGTCGGGCCGCATGTTGAAAGGGCGCGCCTGAGGGCGGGAAGGAAGGCGGACGTCTCGCTGATCCTCTCGCCCTTGGCACCGAAGGCGCGGGCCAGCGCAGCGAAATCGGGATTGACAAGGGTCGTGCCCAACACCCGGCCGGGGAAGTGGCGCTCCTGCTGCATACGAATGGTTCCATACATGGCGTTGTTGGCGACGATGAGCACGATCGGCAGCGCATACTGAACTGCGGTCGCTAGCTCTTGTCCCGTCATGAGCATGCAGCCATCGCCGGCGAGCGCGACAACGGGTCGTTCTGGGTAGCTGATCTTGGCGGCAATCGCGGCGGGCAGCCCGTAGCCCATCGAGCCTGACGTCGGGGCAAGCTGGGTGGGGTAGTCCTTGTATTGAAAATAACGATGCAGGAAGGCAGCATAATTGCCCGCACCATTAGTAACGATAGCGTTGTCGGGCAGCTCGGCCGAAAGTGTGGTGATCACGTCCTCAAGCTTGACGTCTCCAGGGGTCGGGAATGGCTTCAAGGATTTTTGGTAGGCGGCGCGCAGATCACGGCGCCGCCGTTCCCATCGCCGCTTTGGCGGTGGTTTCAGTCGGCCAAGTGCCTTAGCGAACGGCTCTGCGGCCGCGACGATGGGCCAGTCCGTATGGAATAGGCGTCCGATCTCGTCGGGTGAGGGATGAACGTGCACGAGCGACTGGCTGGGATTGGGCGATGAAAGGATCGAATAACTGCCTGTCGTTATTTCAGCCGGCTGCTCGCCAATGATGAGCACCAAATCGGCACGGCGTATCCCCTCGGCAAGCTTTGGGTCGCAGTCGATGCCGGAGTGACCAACATAGGTCCTGAGGCGGTTATCGATGTGGTCTTGGCGGCGGAAGGCGGTGGCGACTGGGATGTTGAAGGTTCCGGTGAAGGAGGCAAGGCTTCGCGCTGCCGCGCGGCTCCAACCCGGGCCGCCAACGATGATAAACGGCCGCTTTGCCGCCATGAGCCGGTTTTTTAAGCGCGTCATTTCAGCGGCTGTGGGGGTTGGAGCCGAAACATGTGCGCGCGCTGCGTCCTCGGTTTCGGCGCGTGCGTAAAGGACGTCCTCTGGCACGCCTAGAACCACGGGACCGGGCCGGCCAGCCAACGCAGTATGGAAGGCCCGGCGCACGTACTCAGGGATCCGCTCTGGTGTGCGCACCAAGCCAGCCCACTTCGCAATAGGGGCGAACAGCGCCTTGATATCGATTTCCTGAAAGGCGCCCCTGTCCTCACGCGCCCGGGCCGTCACTCCCACGAGAAGCACCATCGGCGTGGAATCATGATGGGCGACATAGACGCCGCTCACCGCGTTGGCGGCGCCGGCCGCGCGCGTAACAAAGGCAACCCCCGGCAAGCCTGTGAGCTTGCCGCATGCTTCGGCCATCATCGCGGCTCCACCCTCGTGACGGCACACGATGGTGCGGATTGTGCCTTCGTCGAACAGCGCGTCGAGTGCCGCAAGGAAGCTTTCACCGGGAACGGTGAAGAGCGTACGGCAGCCCTGAATGACGAGCTGGTCGATAAGGATTTGTCCCCCCGTCCGCATTAACGGTCCTCTGGCGGCTGTGATTGCATGGGCTCTTTTAGGCGGTGCGTGCGGCCGGGGAACAGAAGAAACCGGTAGCTCGGTTACGAGCGCATTCCCCCGCTGCACCCTGGCGCCCAATGATCAGGCAGAAATGGTCATGCAAGCGTGCAATGGGGTAGAGATAGGTGAGGCGATTTGTGCGCTGAGTTCCGCTCCGAGAAAGGGCTTTACAGGGTGAGCTAAGCACCCTAAATCCAACGTCTTTTCGGTTTCGGTCGTCTCTGCTTCGAGGCGCGCCTTTTTTCGCCGCGTGGTGGAGGTCCTATGCGATGGAGAAGCTTGCTTCTGCAGCAGCCCTGATTGGCAAGACCCGGCCGGAGCGGCCGGTCCGCGGGCTGCGCCCGCATGCCGCGGGCCGCGCGGCCCGATGGTTCCTCGAAAAATTCCCAGGTGATGTGGCCTATGCCTACAAGGCGAACAACTCCGTCTTTTTGATCGGCGCGCTCTATGGCGCCGGCATCCGCCACTTCGACGTCGCCTCATTGCCTGAGATCGAGGATGCGGTGACCATTCCCGACGCGCACCTGCACTTCATGCACCCCGTTAAGTCACGCCACGCCATCCGCCGCGCCTATGAGCTTGGTGTACGCAGCTTTGCGCTTGATGGTGAGGACGAGCTCGAAAAGATCCTCGAGGAGACCGACGGTGCAAGCGATCTACTATTGTGGGTGCGCGTTGCGGTTCCCGCCATCAACAGCCGCATCCCGCTGGAGCGCAAGTTCGGCCTTTCCGGACCGAAGGCGGCAAACCTTCTCATCAAGACGCGGCAGGCCGCATGCGAGCTGGGGTTGACGTTCCATGTCGGTTCGCAGACGACCACGCCTGATGCGTTTGTGACCGCGCTTGCCGAGTTGCACAAGCTGATCGTTAAGGCGGGTGTGGTACTAGACCGCCTCGACGTCGGCGGCGGCTTTCCCTCGCGCTATCCTGATAGTGATCCAGCGCCGATGGACGACTTCATGGAGACGATCCTCGCCGGCATCGAGACGCTGCCCGTCAAAGAGAACATCCGTCTTATGTGCGAGCCGGGGCGGGCACTGGTCGCAGAAGCAGAAAGCCTTATCGTGCGCGTCGACGCGCGTCGTGGCCATGAACTCTACATCAATGACGGCTCCTACGGCATGCTTTTTGATGCAGCCTACCTCGGCTTCATATTTCCAATGCGCATCATTAGTCGCGAAATCGATCCGTCCGAACCGCTTGTTCCTTTGGAACTGTGGGGTCCAACCTGCGATTCAATCGACTACATGAGGGGTCCCTTCATGCTGCCGGCCTCGACTGCTGAAGGCGACTACATCGAGATCGGAAATATGGGCGCGTACGGGCGGGCGATTGCTGGGCATTTCAACGGCTATGGCGACTACGACGAGGCGATCCTGCTCGACGAGCCGATGATGAGCATGTATGCGACGAACGTTGTGCCGGTTCGCTCCGCGCAGCGTTGAGCGAAAAAGTCTCCAAGGCGGCACGCGTGTCACACGGAAAGGCTGCAAAGTTTGACTATCTGTCGCCTGAGGAGACGTTCCTCGATCGTCTGCGTGAGGACGTTGATCGCCCGGAGGCGGCGCGCGCCGTCGTCATCCCGTTCGGGATCGAAGCGTCGGTGAGCTATGGCGGCGGCACGGCTAAAGGGCCCGCTGCGATCATAGCGGCCAGCCACCAGTTGGAGCTCTTTGACGAAGAGCTGTGGCGGGAGCCCTACAAGGACTACGGCATCGCGGCGCTGCGTGAGCCGACGATCGCTACACCCATCGAGGCGGCGCTGAAGCAGCTTTCCGGCATCGTCGAGGCGGTTCTGGAAGAGGGACGCTTTCCCTTCGTCATCGGCGGGGAACATTCACTCACTCCCGGCGCGGTCAGGCCGTTTGCGGCGCGCTACAGTGACCTCGTGGTGTTGCAGCTCGATGCCCACGCCGACCTGCGCGAGGGCTATCTGGGCGAGCGGTATTCCCATGCCGCCGCCATGCGCCGCGTGCTAGACCATCAGCACGTGTCGCTCGTATCCGTCGGCATCCGCTCCATCTCAGCCGAAGAGGCCGCCTATCTGGAAGAGAACCGCCAGCGCATTCACATGCACTGGGGCCATCAGCAGGCCGCGTGGGACATTGAGAAGATCGTGGCGCCGCTGGATGGCAAGCCCATTTACGTGACCTTCGATATCGACGTGCTCGATGCTGCTCTCATGCCGGCGACGGGAACGCCCGTGCCCGGCGGGCTGTCCTACCTTTCAGCGCTCGCAATCCTAAAGCGCGCAGCCGAGGTCGGCACAATCGTCGGCGGCGATCTCGTCGAGCTGGCCCCAATGCCCGGCATGCACGCCTGCGATTACACGGCTGCCGCACTTGTCTACAAGACGCTTTCTTATGCGTTGTCAGGCACTAGGCCGCGCCGCTGAGGGGACATTTCACAGGCTTTCCACCTTCTATCCACAGCAGAATCGCGCTACCTTAAGCGATCGTGCAACCTTTGGGGGGAAGCATGTCCGCACCGGACTTCTTTGCGCGTTACACGGCGGAATTCGCTCATCAGGCAGGATCCTCGGAGGCGAATGTGGATCGGCACGTCTCCGCTGAGCGCTTGGTGGCAAAAGCCGAATACGAGCTCTACCAGTTGCGGCGCGAGCTTGTGGACGTGCTCGAATTTGCGCAAGCACCGGCGGCCGAAGTGGCAACCGACGTGGAAGAGGTCGCGCAGACGCCTGTGGCCGCTCAAGCAGCGTGACGCGCACAACAACAGCCAATGTCATCTGAGAAATGGTGGGCGGTACTGGGATTGAACCAGTGACCCCACGCGTGTGAAGCGTGTGCTCTCCCGCTGAGCTAACCGCCCGTTGTGGCGCTAAGGCATCGTTATGGGAGGCGGCGAGCAGGGGTGTCAAGCGGCGCCAGGTCGCCAACGCTGCGCTGTGGGGGCCTGCTGCGGCGCGGCCGCGACGTGGCCGAAGCAGCACAGTCCCAGAAAAACCGCGATCGCGAGCGCACAAAGCGACCGATCGCCGCCATACAGCCGCGCCTCGGTATGGCTAAGATTGTGCGTGTCGGAGGTGTGGGCTTCGCAGCCTCATGAAATGCCGGGTGCCGACCTGGCCGCAATCGCTGGGGTGTTTCGGTTAGAGGTGGGAAGAGACACATCGCTTGAGGCTGAGCTGCGGCTCTCTGGCGAGCCACTTGCGCTGTCAGTGCGGCAAATGCAACCATCGCACCTCGTGCGCCCGATTCCATATTTGCTGGATGGGCTTAGCGAGGGAAATGAGAGATCCGGCCGGCCGTCGTTTGCCAGGCCTAGATGAGAGCCTACGGGGGAGCTATGGCCACTGAGGAGCCGCGCCGATCGTTCTGGTTCTCGTTCGGGTTGGAGCGGCTGGGTCTAGT
>Ga0114925_10000852_pt1 | contig 14333 bp, 13 predicted proteins | sample SumtaG_2_FD_87287 | JGI IMG/M metagenome (GOLD analysis project Ga0114925, IMG submission 87287) | Deep subsurface microbial communities from Indian Ocean to uncover new lineages of life (NeLLi) - Sumatra_00607 metaG | ecosystem: Environmental > Aquatic > Marine > Oceanic > Sediment | place... | reverse complement strand
GAATACACTCCGTCTGGATGACGAAGATATCCTCCGCACTTTCCAGAAGATTGACTCTGCACTCCCAATTACTGGACGGTCGAACAAAACTGCCTAAAGGGAAGGAAGGAATAGCCCAAGCTATCGAGAAACTGGGCTACGTTCAGATAGACACCATAGCGGTCATCAACCGCGCCCATCATCATACCCTCTGGACAAGGCGACCGGACTACAGCCCTGCGATGCTCGATGAGCTTCAGGCTAAGGACCGCCGGGTATTCGAGTACTGGGGACACGCCGCTTCGTATCTGCCGATGAAAGACTACCGATACTACATACCCAGGATGCGTGCCTTCCCCTGGGGTGACGGCTGGATCAAAAGGATGCACGAGAGGCATAAAGACGTGATGAAGGACGTGCTGGCAAGGATAACCAAGGAAGGGCCATTGGGTTCGGCGGATTTCAAAGCCCCGGACGGCAAGAAGCGCGGGGCGTGGTGGGATTGGAAGCCGGCAAAGACGGCGTTGGAGATGCTTTTCTGGAAGGGTGATCTGATGGTCACCGAGCGCCGCAACTTCCAAAGGATCTATGACTTGACCGAACGGGTGCTGCCTGGGGGGGTAGATACCACGGTTCCAGATCCAGCGGAAGTGGCCAGGTTCAGGGTAAAAAGGGCGCTTTGCGCGCATGGTATAGCCACCCAGCGAGAGATTCTGGATCACCTGCACATCTCTGCGGTAAAAAAAGTTCCTGATGCCCTGGCTGAACTGGTTGATTCAGGAGAGGTAGTCCAGGTAGAAATCGTGGGACTTGAAGGGATCAATTATTATGTCCTTAGCGATGTTCTGAGAAATGCATCGCGGCTTCGCAAACGCAACCCCCGCCTGCATCTTCTCTCTCCTTTCGACAACCTGATCATCCACAGACCTCGAACAGAACAACTTTTCGGGTTCTCATACTCACTTGAGTGCTACACTCCCCCTGCCAAGCGCAAGTTCGGCTACTTCTGCCTGCCCATCCTATGGGGTGAGCAATTCGTAGGAAGGCTCGACCCGAAAGCCGACCGAAAACAAAAGACGCTTGTGGTCCGCAACCTTGTATTCGAGGAGGGGTTTAAACACTACGAGGGGATTCTTCCCGCGCTTGCAGAAAAACTGAAAGCCCTGGCGGCTTTCAATAGATGCGGGAAGGTGCTGATCGAGCAGACAATGCCCGGCAAGGTAAAAACTCACTTAAGTAGAACGTTAAGACTTTAAGCTAACAGTAGTTCTCTTGCTAAAACCTTCTCCCACCCGGGATATCCACCGACATGGTGGTACAGGGACTTGAGATTCAGGTTAGTCAGTTTCTTGTGTTCGTTCATCTTCGCCTCCGATCGCGATCTCCATGGCTTAATTCGTCAGGTTTCTATTGCACTCGTCATAATCCAGAGGAGACTTAATAAACAAAAAAGGGAGATATTATGCCTTACGCAACGATAGATGAGATCTTGAGGCAGGTTCCAGCCGATAATCCCGGTTCGCCTACGGGTTTTCCTGACTTTGACCCAGAGGATCTTCAGGCTTGGGCGTATTTTATCTACGTTTATCTGGATTGTTCTCAGGCGGATTTGAGAACATGGCCGTCTCTTGAACCGGCGAGGAGGGGATGGCCCTCTTTTCTCCCCAAATACGATGCGAGCACAGGAAGAATGGGAGATGTCCCTCCTCCCGAATCTCTTGATGCAGCCCGTCGTCCTACAGCGCCTTTTGAGAAGTTGAGGAAGATTCTGGATTATATCTCCTACTGCATAGAGGTGTGGCGCGAAGAGCCTCAGACATATCAATATCCGACGAGGATACTGGGCTTTTTGTTCGACGACTACGGCGAGTACGACTACTGCTTCCAGCGGGCCAAGGATGCCCGTGACGTAGCATGGAAGAAAGCAATGGATTATTCTGCAAGGGCGCTCTATCCTTATGCAGATCCTGCTGAGAGGGGAACAGGAGAGCCAAATGTCGTAGCCAGTGGTGAGAGGGGTACCGATGTTGCATACATTCTTCCAGACATCGCGTCGCTTTTCCTGGAAGTAAACGAGGAGTGGAACCGAACTTTTCAAAACCGGAACATTCACGGCCTTGAAATCCAATCAGGGTATCGTACCCAAAACTGGCATGAACAAGTGGGAACAGTACGTCAAAGCGCTCACGTGGCAGGTGCTGCTATTGATGTTCTGCCCAAGCAACGTCTTATAAACGTATTGGGGCTCAACGTCTGTATTGCCTATCTCTCTTGGCTTTTCAAAAGGGTAGCTTGGAAGAGCCCCAACTTCCGCAGGGTGACTCTAACTGATGGTCGGGAAGTGGATGTGGTTCCCTATACCATTTTTGAGAATAATATAACTTGCCATGTGAGCTACGCTTGGTTGCTATGTGCTGCAGTTAACAGGAATGTGAGGGAGGACGTTCTGCCTAATATTGTTCGTCCTTATAATGGAGACGTTCCTAGTAATCGAAACGAGTTCGGAGGGGCTGGTCGGTTGCATCCTTTGTGGGGCGTATCTCACAGGGACAGGCGGGATTTCAGATCGCTCGCACCATCCGGAGGGGTTACTGCAGGGTGGCTGGCAGAATACATAAGTTCCAATTTAGATGTACTTGGAGGATTAGTGACCGACTTAGATGTTGCAAGCCTTGGGAATCAGGGTGCCCGCTTAGGTTGAGGAACCTAGGATAACTTTATCAAGAGCGGGTGGATGTTGACAGAGCCGGTCTGTGACTCTATACTTAGAGAGATTGGTTATGAAAAGGATTATTATTTTTCTGGCAGGACTCTCAGGATTTAACATCCTCGCTGGGTACTTGACCCATGAAAAATATGTATGTATTAATTCCTGGTTCCACTATGCCTTGAGTCTGCAAACCCCAGGTAATTATCGAGCCATTACGCCAAACGAGATAATTCCTATGCCTTTTATAAAGGAGCGACCCGAAGCAGCCGCTCAACTTGATACTCTTATTGCTGATTTGAGAACACGACAAAAAAGTCTTGACTGGCCGATGGATTCGTTGAAGCCTGGTTCCGGGCCGGCTTCTTCACTGCCCGATTCCCTGCGCAGGTGGATGATTTACTACCTGTACAGTGATCAGCTTAAACTTCTTAAAAAGCCAGTAAAGATCAAATATCTATGTGGCAAGAGACACCTGTACATTTGTAACGGAGGTGGGACATCCACGGAAGGTTTCCTAGAGCTTGCATGTTTAACCGGAGTATGTGGGGGGTTTGAATACGGCGGGCCCTTAATAGTAGCATGGGCGGCAACCCAGGACACGGTTATGGACTCCACCCGTGCTTTTGAGGCGTTCAATCGTGCAGCAGAGCGAGGGATACTTTTAAGTCTTTTTGATAATCCAAAGTGGAGCAAGCCTTCAAGCGTAGTCCGGTGCGCGGCTCCCTTCTACGGGCGTCCGGCATACCGCATAAGGGCAAGGGTGACCTATGACTACAAGTTTGAACCTGAAAGACAGATGCGTGTGAGCGATTCCTATTATGTCTTTGTTCTGGTGAAGGGTGGTCATGAGTATCTGGTGGCTTTCTTGGCGGATGGGGGGTGTTTTAATCCTGAAAACGTCGCGGATTTCCTGACGCTTAGGCCGTAAATACGCCGAGGCCGATCTCCGCTTACACTGTTCAGGGAACCGGCCAAACTTTAAATTATCTTCCGATTCCTCTTGCGATCTTTCGTCCGGAAGACGAAAGGAGCATTCAATCTATCTTCAGCGCAAGCAGCATATCCTCCACTGACACACCGGGGAGCTCTAGGCCCTGCTCAGAAATCACTCGGTCTATCCGAGTACCAACCTCACCTCGTGTTCTGTAAGCGCCTTTCAGACCGTCCTCGATCCTTGGCAATCCCTCAAGCGGCAGCAGGGTGAAGTCGCCGGAGATGGTAACGTCTTCAATCTTTTTCTCGTGAACCTCTGATGCCGTCCTTATCAGTCCGCCCGGTGCCTTGTGCATACCCATGACGAACTCGACACCCGATCTGATGCGGACCTGGCCGGGTTTCTTCATGGTGCGCTTGAAGAGGAAGCTCGAATCGGTCATCCTGGCGATGGTTTCGGCATTCTTCCACTGAAGTTCCGGTGTATACTCGGCAGGCTCCAGCGAACCAAGGAGTGGGGTGAACTTCTCTATCAGCGCCTTCCGTACCTGGGCACGGGAAGGCTTCTTGCCCGTCTCTCGATATATCGTGGTTACATGCTCCTGCATCGACTTGTGGATCTTGTCGCGGAACTTCTCGTCCGGCACCTTCAATACCCGGGCCATCGTATCATAGTCGAAGTCTATCAGTATCCCGCCCACGAACACCACGCACTGGCCGATGTTTCCAGCACCCTCGCCCGCGATCTTGCGCTCACCCTGTACCGTCACTATGTCGTTTACCGGGCGGAACTTTGTTTCAATACCGAACTTGCGGTAGGTCTCGATTGCAGGTGCGGATAAGGTCTGATACAGCTCCGATATCTTGCGTGAGGCCAAAGGGTTGTCGCGGCGCAGGATCACCTGGTAGAAGACCTGGTTTGCGTCAAGATATGTAGCGCCGCCCCCTACTTCCCTGCGCATCACCGGCAGGTTGTGTGCAGCACAGTAATCGAGATCAATCTCGGCTGCCGCGTCCTGGAAGTAACCTAAGCTGACCAGAGGGGTCTGCGGCGAGACAAGGCACAGGCACTCGATTCCTTCCCTGGCGATGGTATGGAATACGGTCATCGAATCCTGGCCTGGCAGGGTATCGAAGGTAAAAAGCTTCAAGGGTTGCTCCTTTTGTTTTGATGAGGATTATAGTCAGCGAATTGCTTATGACAAGGGATTGGGCCTTATGTGGCACAGGCTCTCAGCCTGTTCAATATTATTCTGGTTGGTTAGGGCCGACCTGATACCCTACGGATGTATAAACATCCGAGGGGCACGACGAGTAATTCTCAGTAGAGAGAGATAGGGGCGACGCATGCGTCACCCCTACTATCTAACGCAGCACCACTAACTTGGTCCTGGCACTGCCCGAATCGTTCTCAATCCGCGCAAAGTATACGCCCTGCGGAAGCTCTGCCGGCGCGTCCCAGATACCTTGGCCTTCCACCGTCTCTTCAAGCACCATACGACCATCAGCCGAATACAGGGTAAGCTGCGCCTGGTCCGGGACGTCGTAGGCTAAGCGGTTGAGCATGGTGGTGAGACGGATGGTCGATGCAGTGTGGATGGGAGTTTCCTCAACGCCTGTATAGATATTTTCATAAATCTGAAGTCCGGCAGCACCATCTGCAACATATGCATCGGTATCCAAAACAGAAATACCCAACGCCTCACCTGGTGTTTCGTAGTAGCCAATCATTTCTGGATCTGACGGGGTGGAAATATCTATCACCGCAAGTCCCGCAAAACCCATATCGGATACAACATAGGCATAGGGATCTAACACATGAACATCTCTAGAGAGATACAGAAAACAATAACCAACCTTCTGCGGATTTGAGGGAGTGGATACATCTATCACATGAAGGTCACCAGTATCAGCCACAACGTAAGCATACGAAACTGAACCGTAAACATCGTAAACGTTGTGATCACCCCCCCAATGACCGACCTCCTGTGGAGTTGAGGGAGTGGATACATCGATGACGCGGAGGTCACCATCTGCAACGTAGGCATTGGTTCCTGAAACACAGACTTCTTGAACCCGACCTGGTGTATCGAAAAAGCCGACCTCTTGTGGATCTGAAGGTGTTAAGACATCTATCACCCGAAGCCCGGAATCAGTGGCAATATAGGCAAAAGAACCTGAAACGTAGACATCGTTAGCCCCATCTGGCATATCATAAGAGCCCACCTCTTGTGGGTCGGAAGAAGTTGATACATCTATTACACGAAGTCCGTAATTAGCATCGATAACATAGGCATAGTGTCCGGATACGTAAACATCACAGGCAGAAAGTGGTGTATCACAATAACCAACCTCTTGCGGATTTGATGGACTGGATACGTCTAAGATGTGAAGGTTACCATTTACAACGTAAGCATAAGCATCCGACAGATAAACATCTACAGCCCAATTAGGTGCATCATAGTAACCGACTTCTTGAGGGGTTGAGGGGGTGGATACATCTATGACGTGGAGGTCACCATCTGCAACGTAGGCATTGGTACCTGAAACATAGATACCGTAAGGCCAACCTGATATATCATAATGACCAACTTCTTGCAGTTCAGAAGGGGTAGAAATATCTATCACCCGAAGAGCGTTTTCTTCATCATAATCAGTATCAGCAATATAGGCGTAGTGACCTGAAACATAGACTTTACGAACACTATTTGGTGTATCAAAGTAGCTTATCTCATGTGGATTTGAAGGCATAGATACATCTATGACTCCAAGTCCTTTGTAACCATCAGAGACATAAGCATTGGAACCTGAAACATAGAGATCTCCTGCAGCCCAGCTAAGGGTCTCACAAAGACCTACCTCGTGCGGGTTTGATGGATTGGATACGTCTACAACACAAAGAGACTGGTAACAAGTAACATAGGCATAGATATCTGAAACATAGACATCGCGGACACTTGCATCATAGTAGCCTACTTCTTGTGGATTTGAAGGTATGGATATATCTATTATCCGAAGCCCGGAATACCTACCGGCAACATAAGCAAAAGAACCTGAGACATGGACATTTTCAGCCGGGCCTGGTGTATCGTAAGAGCCAAGTTTCACCGGTGATTCACTGGATGATACGTCCCATATCTCAAGGGCTACACCGTCTACAATATAGAGGTCTTGCAAAGAGCTGTCGAAGAAAAGATCTTCCACAACACCTCGGGTACGGATCGCATCTGAGAGCCTTACGTGATTCCCTGGGTTTGAACCATCAAGGATATACACCCCGCCGCCTGAGCCTAAGAAGACAAGGTTTCGTGTGGAATCATGCGCCACCGCGTAGGACGGGCCAAACGGCCAGTTGCCCACGAACCGAACGTTGAGCGAGTCGAACTGGGCGTATGCAGTTCCTGATACGAGCAATGCAAGGGAGACTAAAACGGAGTTTTTCATTACCCCCTCCTGGGTTAGTTTTTGCTTCCTCGAGGTCCATCCCTTCGATTTGGCGGGACATCCTCTATTATTATATTATGGTAAAATCTTCTTAGTTGTCAAGTATTATTATGGGGATTTTCGGCAAGGCGTTTGGCTATCCAGGCTTGGGCTTCCTTGAGGTGCTCAAAGAAGTGGCTTCGCTCGCGGAGACCGATTCCCTTGCAAAAAAGCTGAATGAACCGGCGCAGGTTCAGGGACCCGCCCACTATCACCAACTCTACCTTACCCCCGTAATGCTTTGATGCCTGGGTCAGGAGTTCTGAGAACACCTGCCTCGAGCGTACACCCATGTGCACCAGCTCGGAGATGTCTATGAGTATCAGGCGGAGGTGATAAGGCAGAAGCTCGACACTTGTGACGTATTCTTCGATCAGATCCTCAATCTCGCGAGGTTGTGTAACTCCCTCAAGATGCATGGTGCATACGCCGTCTTGGGAGAAGGCCAGATTTTTCATCGTACCACCATCACAGTCGCGTCGTCGGTTCGACGACAATTATCTCGCATGAGGGTGCGTGCGATCTCAGTGGGTGATAGGATAAGCTCATCGGTGGAGAGTTCCCAGCGATCCCGTAGACCGTCTGAGTGCATCACAAAAACGCTTTGCTTTTTCCAGGGGTAGAAGAAGAGACGTGGTGGGCGTAAGCTTACCCCCAAGGTGCCGCTCATTGAGATCAGACGAGCCCACGATTCTTCCTCCGGCAGCCAGAGCCTGGCGCTTATATTGCCCACCCCTATAAAGGAGAGTTTATTGGCAGCTTCGTCGATACGAGCTATCCCTGCCACTGCACCGCGGGTGCTGTGCAGGGCACTGTGAAGTTCGGCAGGCATCTGCTGGATGGGCTTGCGGTGGTTCGCATGCAGGTAGGCTTCGGCGACAGCAGCTGCTTTTCTTGCCTGGGTTCCGTGTCCAAGGCCGTCTATCACCGCAAGGAGCGTTCTGGGACCGTCGTGATGGATCACGTGACCGTCCCCGCAGATAGCCGACTCCGGATGGGTACGAACCACAACACTCACAACAGCTTTTCTGTGGATAGCTTCGTCGGTGGTTTTGCCAGGTGGAAGGTACTTCCGTAATCGCACCTGGGTGCCGTTGGAGTTGGAGTATATCTCAAACTCATCTGCGATACGTTGCACAGAGGCCAGACCTTGACCCAGTGAGCCGGCGGTGCTTAAACCTCCTTGGAGTACCTGTGTGACGTTCTTGATGCCAGGCCCCTCGTCCTGGACAAAGATCTCGATTCCACGCAGATCGTTCTCTTTAAGCTCGTGAAAACTAATCCTGCCGTTTTTGGCCTTGTGAACCACGAGGTTTGTGGCAAGTTCGCTAACGCAGAGGTCTATCTGGGCCAGGAGTTTATCCTTAAATCCAAGCTTTTCAGCGAAGCGGTGTATGATTCCTCGTGTCTCAAGAATATGTTCTTCCTTTTCGATGCGCATCTCCTCGATTTGCTTCATACGGATAGCCATTTCTCTATGATGACAGTGGTGCCTTGAGCGGGTTCGCTTGAAATCTCCATGTAGTCAGAGAGCCGTTTTGAACCAGGCAGCCCCTTGCCCATGTTGCCAGATGATGACCAACCATCTTTCATTGCCAGTTCAATATCCTCGATTCCCGGTCCGTGATCGATGAAGGTGATCCGGATACCCTTATGAGGATTTGTGAGTTCCTCTATGTGGGCTTCTCCCTCGCCCGCGTAGAGGAAGGCGTTGCGTGCCAGTTCCGAGACGGCGGTGCTGATACGAGTCTGGTCTACAAGCCCGAAGCCGATATCTCGGGCCATAGACCTGACAGCCGTTCGCACCCTTACGATGTCCACCTCTTCCTTAATCGGAATCACTATCATTGGACTCCTCTGTGCTTTCCTCCTCCTGCTGGGTTCTTGCCCCAATCTCTCGTTCCTTTAGTAGTTCTTCCAGCAGTGTATAGCCTTCGTCAAGATTTAATGCGGTTTTTACATCGCCCAGAGAAAGCCCCAGCTCAACTAAGGTGATAGCAACGGCCGGGTGCATGCCCACGATTACGATCTCTGCGTCAAGGGTGGCGGCCATGCGTGCGGTGTCGGCAAGGATTCTACCTATGAAGGAATCCACCATCTCCAGGGCTGAGATATCAATGAGTACGCCCCGCGCCTGGGTCTGGGAGACACGCTCGAGGATATCTTGCTGTAGCTGTTCGGCCATCCGGTCGTGAAGATCGATCTGGATAGAGACAAGCAGGAACTCCACGAGCTTGAGGATGGGGATGATGCTATCTCTTGTTGTTCTTCTCATATTCTACGATTTGCAGTTGTAACCGGTTGAAGGCCCAATTCAGGACGATTTTCAAACCCCTTGATCTTGTTGGATTCGCTCATCTCCTTTTTTTCTTTCATGTTTTTAATCCGTGTGCGCTTACTTTTCTTTGAGCCACGTGAGGGCCTCCTCACAGGTATCGAAGAACTTGGTTTTAATACCCTGCTTGATCATGGAGAGGTACATATTCATTATGAATCGCATCAGGGGTGAGGCTTCCACGATGGCGGTGCGGGCTCCTTCTATCCCTATTTTATTGATCATGTCCGTGACCTTTCTGCCGGTGTTGCGATCTACCTGGAGGGTTTTGGCATCTGAGAGGTCTATGAGACTCGGTTGGCTTTTTTCGAGCGGCAGTTCCTCGGCCCGCTCGGCGATTTGAAGGTGCTCGTCTGTGGTTAACCCCACGATATAACGAATATGGAGTACCCCTTTGTTCTCGTCATACTTGGATATGTGCCTCATCAACGCTCCCACTTTAATGAGTCGCCGGAAAGGCTCCATGGCGGTCGGCTCGATGTTTTATGGAGGGGGAAGGTGTTGTATACCTTTGCGATCAAGTTGCCATCAATCCCAGCAGACGCCATCATTTGTATCCCGGCGCAAAAGGAGTTATTATGCATGATAGGTTCCTTTCGTCCTGATCGTAAATAAACTTGCTCTCAACTTCAACCCATTTACCTCGCCATACTTGTCTTGGGGAATAAATTGTGTAATTATACAGTCTTGGATTCATATGTCAAGTCTTCTGACACTTTTTGTGTTTTAACTATGCTATTTCCTTAAGGAGAACGACTTATGAGGATTCGTAGAGGTTTATTTTGGAGTTATTGTGGTATTCTTTGTTTGAGTTTTAAGAGAAAAGGATAGTTGGGGTGATGCTGGTTTCTAGCTTAGATTTTTTTCGTTATGGAATTGGTCATGAGAACGGAGTAAGTATGCTTATCGAAGGTGGACATTTTAGAGCGCTTGAAGCTCTTGGCAGGTGAGAGTCGAGCTGAGAACTACTACAAGAGATTGCGTTGGGGAGGTGGACGGAAGAGGTATCTGGAGTGTGGGAGTTTTAATCTTCTTTCTCTTGCAGACGGTTGCTATAAGTGTAGGATTTGTGGTGTTCGATTCGGTGATTTTTATTGTGGTCTACACACGAGTATGGAGCGATCGCGTGGGGTGCATTTGCCTATCAACTTGCAACCAGTCAAAATTGGTCCGCAAACTAGCCTGCAGTCCAAGCCAGGGCTAATCTCTTCGCAGGGGGCTTCTTTTTGATCTCAGGAGATATTTATATATGATTCCCAGTTGGTGAATGGGTAGGTTTGCGGCCTCGGCGGAAGAGGAGGAACGCCCCGCCCACGACCCCGAAGTAGACGTTTACCACGTCAAACAGGATGGAGGTAGCAAGTGCCGTCTCCCTGGCGACCGCAAAGGTGGCAAGCATCTGCACAAATGTCTGTTCGCGGAGTCCCCAGCCGCCTACAGAAAACATGGCAAGGGTGTTTACGATCGGTATGGTCACCATGATATGGATGAATCTCGTTTGCCCACCAAGCGAGAGGAAGAGAAGATACCATATCCAGGCAAGGCTTATCTGAACGCCAAGGGAAACCAATACCGCGGCAAATAACGCACCTTTGTGGTTGCGGTAGTGGGTGATAGACTTGAATGCCCCTGCGATCTTTTTACCCAACGGATACTTGAATACTCGCAGTTTTGAAAGCCAGGGGGAGATCCAGGCGTTTATTTTTTTAGAAAGGAATGCGAGAGTCATGGAGATCGCGAAGCCGAACCCGGCACCGAAGATGACAAGCAGCAGGAAATTGCCGCTCACTGCGGCGTAGAAGATACTTGCAAGGAATGCGAAGCTGAATACTCCGATTAAACCCACCATGCGGTCGGTCCACACGATAGAAAACGCCACCCCTTTACCCTCGTGCCCGCTGGTGTCCACGATACGGTAGACGTCGCCGCCTATTGTCGTGGGCAGAACGTTGTTGAACAGCATGTGTATGAGTACGCTGCGGTAAAGGTAGAAGAAGCCGTAGGGATGGTTGCGTGCCTTGGATAGGATGAACCAGCGCAGGGCAAGAAAGGCAAGGAAGCAAAGGTATACTCCTGCCGCAACCCCAACGTAGATAGGATCGGTTTGCTGTAGCTCAGCCCACGTTTTCTTGAGATCAACTGTAAGGATGATGATAGCAATGAAGATAACGGCTATGGCGATCCTCAGCCAGAAGAATATCCTGTCTTTGGTTTTCTTATCCATCATATGGTTCTGCGTTCCACGGCTGATGCAAGAAGTCTCTCCGCTCTTCGAGCCACCCGCTCCCAGGTCAAGGTTGATGTCCACTTTCGATTCGCCTCGCCCATCTTCCGCCGCAGCTTCTCATTCATCAGCAGTCTCTCCAGGTGGTCGGTCATCTCATCAATGTTTCCGTGCTCGTAGAGAAATCCCGTCTTCTTATCCTTGACCGAATCCGTTAAGCCGGGCACCCGTGCCGCGACCACAGGTGTGCCGCAAGCGCCCGCGTCCGTTGCCAGAAATCCCCAGCCTTCCTTGGCCGAGGGCTGGACCGCTACCGCCGCGCGCTGATAAAGCTTTGCCACATCGGCAAGCGATACCCAGCCCAGAAGCTTCACGCTGTCCTCGAGTCCCAGCCGGTCTATCAACTGCCTCAATCTATCTGCATCCTTACCTGTACCCGCAATCTCGCATCTGGCGTCAATTCCGCGCTGTCTCAATCTAGCCATCGCGTAGATGACGTGGTCTACGCACTTGTAGCGCATGAGCCGACCTACAGAGACCACAAGCCTCTCGCGTCTTTTTGGCCCCGGGGTAAACATTGGATTGACACCAACCTCAAGAACCTGGATGCGCTCGGGCTTCATCCCCATCTGAGCCAGCTCCTTTTTGCCCGATTCACCAAGACAGTCGAAAAGACCCTTACGGTAAACCCTGGGGATTAACCCCTCGGTCCAGTAAACGTAGGAGCCGGCAAGGAAATTCGTCTCTTTAAATATCTCCCTGCGGAAGAGGTGCATCACTATGCCCACCACAGGGATTTTTCCTGACCACAGCGGTGTGTAGAAAGGGATCTTGTTTAAATCATCCAGCACCACGTCAAAATCATTCGATCTTAAAAAATTCCGAATCGGTCTGCCGTATAGATGAAAGTTAAAGGTGTTGCGCGAGCCTGTCCTTATCACCTTGATCCCATCCAAAACTCCTTTATGCGGCGCACCTGGATAGGAGCAGCAAAGGAGGGTTACGTCATGACCATATTCTACAAGCCTGGTGAGTATCTCCTTGAGATAGAACTCGGCTCCGCCTTTATGCGGCGCCCCCCAGTCCTGCCAGTTGATAGCAAGGATCCTCAACCTAGATCCCCCAGGAGGCTCCCTCCCTGGCGAACTCAACGCTTTCGGGGAACTTCCGCTTTTTCTTTGCCAGATAGACCTTGCAGGCTTCCTCCATCTTCCTTAGCTTGGCGTCGTCATGGCCAGGGTCAAAGTGGGTGATGAGGAGTTTTTTTGCCCCGCAGGCTATTGCCTGATCAACACATAACTCAGGGGTTCCGTGACCGAAGGTCTGGGTCGAGCCTTGTAGCTGCTTCGCGGTATACTGGCCGTCAAGAACCACGAGATCGACATCCTTGCAGAGGGTGTTGATCCTGTCGTTGGTAAAGGCCAGGGGTTCGTTGTCGGTGCAGAAGGCCAGGGAGGCGTCCATGTAGTCTATTCGATAACCGATGCAGCCGTTGGGATGGTTGAGTGGGATGGTGGTTACCTTGGCTACATCCTTGGGGTCTACGGATTTGGTCTCGGCTGATTCCTTTTCAGAGACATACATGTATCTGCCGTTCCGGTGCAGGTAGTAGAAAACCTCGGAAAACATCTTGTCGTGCGCCTGGTAGAGTTTCTCCGCGGGCAGAGATACGTGAGGAACCGGGAAGTAGGGGCTTGACTGCTGCTCCTCCAGACACTGCAGGACTATGTTTCTTATGGGGTCTGCGCCCTTCCTTTCATCCGGGGTAAAGCCGTGGATATGAAAGGTGTTGGCCTTGATGTAGAAGGGAACGCAGAAGCCGATTCCCTGGGTGTGGTCCGAGTGATAGTGGGTCAGAAGAAAGACGAACGATTTGCCGATTATCCCCTTGCTCATCAAGATGTTACCAAGCACCCTTGCGCCCGAGCCCATGTCCAGGGTGATATTGAATGGACCAGCCTCGAGGTAATAACATGTGGTGTTGCCGCCGTAGGCCGAGGTCTTAAAACCCTTGGTCGATGGGGAGGGCAGGCTGCCCCTGACCCCGAAAGCATGTAACTTCACAATACGCCTTCCTTTGCTCTCCAGTATGAAAGCAGATCCTTCATGGTCTGCTCCAGCGTGATTTCTGCACGCCAACCTAAATCCTTGCCTATACGCGATGCGTCACCATGCAACTGGTGGATGTCGTAGGTACGCATGCGCGATGCTTCTTGCACTATCTTAACCTTTAATCCGGAGATTTCAACCAGCATCCTTACACCCTCTTCTATAGATATACACCGCCCCGAGGTTACGTTGTAGGTCGAGCCAGGCTTCGCCTTATCGGCTGCCATCATATAGGCACGCACCACGTCGCGTACGTCCAGCACGTCCCTTATTACAGACAGGTTGCCCATCTTTAGCACATGTTCTTGTCCGTCTTTCTCAATCCTTGCAAGACTCCTTGCCACGTGAGGGAAAACGAAGCTTTCTGTTTGGCCGGGTCCTGTATGATTGAAGCCTCGACTGATAATTATCGGCAGTCCGTGCTCTCTCATATAGAATTGACAGATTTCTTCTCCCATCAGCTTGCTCAGTCCGTAGACGTTGATAGGGGCAGACCTAGTATCCTCGTTGACCGGTTGACGAGAAGGATCGACGTTCCCGTAAACCTCGCATGAAGAGGT
>Ga0114925_10000851_pt1 | contig 14345 bp, 13 predicted proteins | sample SumtaG_2_FD_87287 | JGI IMG/M metagenome (GOLD analysis project Ga0114925, IMG submission 87287) | Deep subsurface microbial communities from Indian Ocean to uncover new lineages of life (NeLLi) - Sumatra_00607 metaG | ecosystem: Environmental > Aquatic > Marine > Oceanic > Sediment | place... | reverse complement strand
AATTGAGCTAACGGGGCATCTGTTTGCGGCCCGTAGTTTACAACAGTTTTGCGAAATACAAGAGCCGCCTATATGCTTCTGGTCACAATACATGTCACAAAGATTGGTACGCTACTATGGAACCGTGTTGACCAGACACCACAGCCGCCTGATGATGATGACGGCCTGAATGACATGCTGGACGACGCACCCACCACATCACCAAATATGTACGGGGAGGAATGATGAGTTTGAAATTTGTTTTAGCTGTGCAGGGGATGGTGTTTCTGGCTATTGTCTTGGGCCTCTTTTTTCGACGACGCTCTAATGATTAGAGGCAGGGGAATCATGAAGAAACGAGCAATAGACAACCTCACAGTCTGGTTTCTTGTTTGGCCACCCTCCTTTGTGATGTGTTCTGTTATTTTCTTTTTTTGTCTGTGTGCTGTTTTTCCTTATGCTCCGTTATTTGAAGTGTTCGATTACTGGCTTTTGTATTCAATGGTTGGCGGCCTGTTTGGAGCATGGTTTTTTGGGTGGTGTTATCGACAGGCGATGAAAGATGCTCCAGTATGTTAGAAAAAAATGGGCAGCAACGAATAAACGCTGCCGCCACCGACGCTGGATCGGTTGGCCTCTGCGATGCCATCCACACATCATAATTGGGTGGGTTTTCCGTACCCTACACATGGATTTGGATAGACGAATCCTGCCGCACATTACCCATGAGTCCAAACTCCCTTTGGTCACAAGGATGGTCACTAAAACCCTATTTGACAGAAGAAATTATTACCCGGCAAGCTTGGGGAAACGTGGCTAAAACCCGCTAACTAGGGCATAACCGAATCGCAACTGAATCATGCGATATTTTTAAGAGTAAGATGCTCCAACTAATCGAGCTAACGGGACACCTTTGCGAAAACATACTCTTCACCCGAGTATGTGACAAGGGGCACCCCCCACCGCGAAAAGCGAATCTTTCTCGCGTTCTTGATCGCGCATTGAGTGGATTGATCGAAGCAGTTACATTCTTCAACTCTAGACACTTTTCATCGGGAGACTCTTAATATGGGCCGGTATGACGGAATGAAGGGCCTTGTCCTTGGCGTTGCTAACGACCACTCGATTGCTTGGGCGATCGCAAAAGAATTACTTACCGAAGGTGCAGTGATTGGCTTCAGTCACCTCCCGGACAGACCAGACGATGCACGCCAGAGAAACAGGCGGCGAGTTGCCTTACTCACCGACGATGAGCCAAATGCAAAGTTCCTAGTACCAATGGACGTATCAAGTGACGAACAAATAGCTGCCGTCATGAAAAAAACAAAGGAAGAATTTGGAGAGATTGATTTCCTTATTCATTCCATTGCATACGCACCAATGGATGACCTGAAGGGTGAAACAACAAACTGTAGCCGCGACGGCTTTCGAACTGCGATGGAAACAAGTGCCTATAGTCTTCTTGCCGTTGGACGATTGTCACGGGAAATACTTTCTAAAAACGCTTCAATTCTGACTCTCACTTATTTTGGGGGCGAGAAAGTTGTCCCTGGATACAACATCATGGGCGTCTGCAAGGCCACATTGGACGCGTGCGTAAAATATATGGCTTTTGATCTTGGCCCCCAAGGTGTACGAGTCAATGCAATTAGCGCAGGCCCTCTGCGCACACTCGCAGGACGAGGAGCGGGGGTCGAAGACATGCTTGGCTTGTACCAGCACATGTCTCCAATGGGCCGAAATATAACCCACGAGGAAGTGGGAAAAGCAGGCGCGTGGCTCGTATCACGGGACTCACTCGGAATTACTGGTGAACTTCTTCACGTGGATGCTGGTTACAACATCATGGGATCGCCGGGGCGGCTCCTCGACCTAGTGCCAAAGCAAGACTGATCGTTTCGACGTGAATGAAAAACAACGTATTGCGGTTGCCATTGTTGTCCACCAACAAAAAGTGTTGGTAGGCAAGCGGGCAAGCAATGCAAAGACAGCACAAGGATTTCATGAATTCCCAGGTGGCAAAATTGAAAAAGGTGAAATTGCATCAACCGCAGCCATACGAGAATGCCTCGAGGAGACAGGGCTTCACATTTCAATCGAGCGACAAGTTAACAAATCCTTCACTGATGAGGGGTGCCTTGAAATTATTTTTTTCTTAGGATCACTTCATTCAAGCGTGAACCCTGAGCCATATACCCCGTTCAAATGGCTATCTCGTGCGAAACTTGATCTGTGTACGTTCCCTGCTGCCAACAGGGATGCTGTGGATTGGCTCCGCGATTTCTTGCTGATCAATTAGGGAGGATCATAACCGCCACGGTTCCATGGATGGCATCGGCAGATACGAGTGAAGCCCTTCCATGAACCTCGGAGTGGTCCGTACATTGCAACAGATTCTTGAAAATATTTGCTGCAACTCGGAGTAAAGCGACACTGTTTCCCTAGCAGCGGACTAATCAGTAATCGGTAGACACCAATAATTGCAATCAACAGGCTTCCGACTGCCCAACTGATTGTCCTGATGATCCAAGAAACACTCGCACGAAATGCCTGGATGAGCACTTATCGCCTCCGGAAACTCGTTTCGAGAAAAAAATAGCTGTACATTTTATGCTCTTTCAGAATGCCTGATCTTTGTCCTAAGCCGTCCAAATAAACAAAGAAGAAGTTGTGTCATCTCCTGGGCAGACTTCTTACCCGTGGGAGGCGCCCCTGAAGCACGAACAACTATAACAACATCGAAGTCTTCCAAAAATTCTGCCTTTGCATTTCGGAATGCCTCTCGCAACTTTCGTTTCCACTGGTTTCTCACAACTGCATTTCCAACACGCCGAGACACAGAAATCCCAAACCTAACGTGGTTAAGCCTATTTACTTGGCGACTACCGTACATGACAAGCGGCCCGTTAGCTACAGACTGACGCTGCGCATAAACGCGACGAAATTCAGTCGTGCGAAGCAAGCGTAGCTTTTTCGGAAAACAGCAATCTGTTTTGTTTTCTATTACCACTTGATTGCAGCTCGCGGATCCTTTGGTGAGCTCAACTCAGCGGCCTTCACGGCATCCAGCAGGGATTTTGATTCGGCCTCATTTTTTAAGTCTGGTAGCACGATCTGGACTTCCGCAATCAGATCTCCCTTCGAACCATTTGTATGCCGAACTCCCATCCCGGCGGCACGAAGCTTTTTGCCAGAGGACGTCCCTGCTGGAAGCCGAAGGCTAATCACTCCCCAAGGAGTTGGCAGGTCAACTTTTGCACCTTCCAGTGCCTCTGAAAGACTTATTGGCAAATTGACTGCGAGTGTGTCACCTTCTCGGCGATATACCGGATGTGGCTCAACGCCTACTTCCAGAAGAAGGTCTCCCGCCGCACCACCACCGCTACCGGGTCTTCCCTGGCCTCGCAACCGCATGCGAGCTCCATCAGGAAGCCCTTGGGGAATTGTTATGCTAAGAGTTTCACTATGACCATCTCTATCAAAACGAACCTCTGTCTTGCCACCGTCAATTGCAAGCTGAAAAGGAATACGGATATTTGCTGTAATGTCCTCTCCTTGCGTACTCGCGCTGCGCCTTGGGCGACTTGACCTTCGTTTCCCGCCGCCGAACAAGTCAGCAAAACCGCCACCAAAAAGGCTTTCTAAATCAACCTCGCCACCGGCCTGAAAACCACCTTGATGGCCTTGCGGAGACCAGCCTCCTCCTCCGGCATTAACTCCTTCAAATGAGCTGCCGTATCGATCATACATCTCACGTTTGCTCGGATCGTTCAATACATCAAACGCCGTTTGCACTTTTTTAAACTGTTCCTTTGCAGCGTCATCGTCGGGATGTAGGTCCGGATGATATTTCCGTGCCATTTCTCGATACGCCTTCTGAATATCTTCTGATGTCGCAGTTCGAGAGACTCCCAGTATTTGGTAGTGATCATCCGACATAGAAATTACTCACCTTGTTCCTGCAGGTTTCGTGAAACGCTTAATACTAGAGTAACGAACTCCTCGAAAACTTCTAGATTATTGCTGGCTCTTCCTCGGCCTCGAGCGATTCTGCCTCTGCGACGAATTACTTCGCGGAGAAACCCGAGAGGCAAGTGAATCTGCAGACTGCTTTTTATCTTTACTACTTCCTTGATTTGGGAGTTGTGTAATCGTATCACTTCCTGCAGAGTCTTCTTCCATGAAAAGGATTTGGCTACGTTTCGGCACTTGCTTTTTTAATGGCGTATCTAGCGTGTATGAACCGTCTGAACTGAGCCTTCTGGCTCGAGCCGTATCATTGCTATACGTTGGAATGATGGTTCTAAGCAACCGTTCCTTAAGTGGCTCTGCCAGCACGGGAAACATTACTTCAACTCTTCGGAAGAAGTTTCGCGGCATCCAATCTGCACTTCCCAGGTAGACCTCGGCATTAACTCCCTCACCAAAGACGAAGATCCGACTATGTTCAAGAAAACGATCGACAATACTCCGTACATGTATGTTTTCACTTAGCCCAGTAACACCGGGCCGCAAGCAGCAGATGCCTCGAGATAGAATTTCGATCGGCACACCCTCTTGGCTAGCGCGGTAAAGAGCTTCGATAATCTGATGATCTGCTAATGAATTTACTTTTGCAAAAATTCTGGCTGGTTTTCCAGCTGAGGCTAGGGCCGCTTGGGAATTTATCAATTCAAGTGTGCGTCTATGGAGGTCATTTGGAGCGACTATTAGTTTTTTCCACTCGTGCCCCTGTGAATAACCAGTAAGTAGATTGAAAAGTGCGGAGGCATCTTCGGCAATATCCGTATCCGCCGTAAATAAACCAAGATCTGTGTATGAAGTTGCCGTCGCAGGATTGTAATTACCTGTTCCAAGATGGACATATCGCTTAAGACCTTCGCGTTCATTGCGAATCACCAGTGACACCTTGCAATGCGTCTTGAGATCAAGAAATCCAAATACAACATGAACCCCTGCCCTCTCCAATTGACGGGCCCAACTGACATTATTGGCTTCATCGAATCGGGCTTTAAGTTCCACGAGGGCCGTTACGTGCTTACCGGCTTCTGCTGCATCCATAAGAGCACGAATAATGGGCGAATCACCACTCGTGCGATATAGTGTTTGCTTTATTGCCAATACTCGGGGATCTCTCGCCGCGGATGTGACAAAATCCACGACAGGATCGAACGATTCATAGGGATGATGAACGAGTACGTCCTCACGAGAAACGGTTGAAAAAATATCCCGCTGCTGACGGAAAGCGGGTGGCCTTCTCGGCGTGTATGGCTTGTCATGAAATTTTTCAAAACCAGGCAGTTTATAAAGCTCCCAAAGACCGGTGAGATCGAGAGGTCCATCGATTCGGTACACCTCATTGTAAGTTGTTGCCCCTGGCTCCTCACTCCATCCCCTTAAATCCTCATCGTCAACAATTCTTTGGGCAATTGACTCATCCGCTTTGGCTGCAATCTCCAGCCGTACAGCTTGCCCACGCTGTCGTTCCTTCAGTCGCTCTTCGATGAGTTTAAGCATGTCATCTGACTCCTGCTCAAGAAGTTCTTGATCACAGTCACGTGTAATTCGAAAAGTAGTCCAAGACTTGACAGAAAACCCTCCAAATAGTTCCGGCAGCCTTGCTGCCACCAATTCTTCCAATAGTACGAAGGAAACGTTATTTCTGCTGTTCCCGGGTAGCAAGATAACTCTCGGCAAAACTTGCGGCACCTGCACAACAGCAAATAATTGTTTTGGACCTAAACCTTTTTCGTGTTCGAGCATCGTGCCAAGATAAAGACCGCGGTTATGGTACCGAGGAGACGGATGTGCCGGATCACAAGCCATTGGCGTGAGGATTGGCAATGCCCGATCACGAAAAAATCGATCAACATATTTCTTTTGTTCTCGTGTTAATTCGTTATTCCTGAGAAGATGAAATCCTGCCTGACGCATGGCCGGACCAATATTTTCCCGGAGACACCGATATTGCCTTGCCACAAGTTCCTGACTTCGATCAGCTATAGCGCGTAACTGCTCACTAGCTGTCAAACCATCAGCTGCGAAGTCCTGTGGTGCACCGTCACCAAATGCCTGTTCTCTAACCCCAGCCACCCGAACCATAAAAAATTCATCCAGGTTGGAACTGAAAATGGCAAGAAATTTCATGCGTTCTAGCAGCGGATTTTCCTCATTTTCTGCTTCCTCCAGAACACGAAGGTTAAACTCAAGCCAACTTAACTCTCGATTGATAAATGCTTCAGATCCAATCGTCATTTCCGATTTTTTAGCCAACGGTACTATCCTTTCGAGGAAGTTAACTATGAGCCTGCTGCTGGAGTCACCATGCCAAAAGTTCTCTCACCATCGAGACGCGACAAAAACGGCTGCTATCCATCCAATTGTTTCATATTCCAACGGCACAGGTGACTAAAAACTCCGTCAAAATGGATGAATTATCCCCACATTTGACTCTTCTTGAAGCGGCTGTGGCAATCAGTAGGAAACTGCTGCCTCGACCGAACCACCTGACACCCGGCTGGTGCGCCGCCGTTGCGAGCATTCTCGAGGCAACGGCACGCAAACCTGGCAACGTTAGCCCCGACAAATCCTTCGAGGATCTGTCTTACGATGACCTTTGCAGCGCAGCACTTGCAATGGTGCCAGCTCTAGACCAAGGAAAGAAAACTTGTCTTGGAAAAATGATCAAGGATGCTGTCACTAGTTCACGATCAAAGACTCGTTCGAATGCAAACTTGGGCATCATTATTGCGATTTCTCCTCTTGCTGCTGCTAGCAGGTCTCCTCGTACTCTCCTGAGACCCACCGATGCAGACACAGAAATAGAACAGTGCAATGCCAAAGACTCACTAGACATCTACGATGCAATCAAGCTTTCAACCGCTGCGTCACTAAGCCAACGCGACTTATACGACATCTATGGCTCGGCCCCAGTCTCAATTCATGACGCCATGCGATATGCTGCTACCACAGAACCAACAGACAGCATCGCTGCCCTATGGGCGTCTGGCTATCAATTACTATGGGATACCCTTTTGTGTGACTTGCAACACTACGAGGCACATGGCGCGCCGTGGGAGCAGACAATAATTTTGACTGCATTATCACAACTCGCTCGAACACCAGACACACTTATCATACGTCGACACGGGAGACCGAAAGCTGTTCAGGTTTCGTCCGAGGCAACTGCTGTACTAAACTTGACTCATGACAAACGCCAGGCAGCCATTGAAGAATTTGACTGGCGTCTTCGGCACCCCTGCCGTATAAATCCCGGTACCACTGCTGACCTCGTTGCCGCTGCTTTATATGTTCATCTGTGGAATTCAAATTTTCATACCTTTTTTAACGACACATTGAAATGACAGATTCCTATTCCGTATCTTTAAAAAAGGCCGTACATGTTTTTTCAGCTGGCCACTTTATCACGCTTACGGACACTGTCTGTGAAGCAGTACATGGCCACAACTGGACTGTTTCTTGCCTAGTATCCGGAGAACCAGACAAACACGGTATGGTTATTGATTTTATTTTCCTCCGTGACACACTCACGAAAATTATATCTCAGCTTGATCACTGCATGCTTCTTCCAACGGAGAACTCGTTCCTGCACGTCACTACTCAAACCACACAAGGACAAGATGAAGTTCTTGTAACGTTTGGAGAACGACGGTGGGTTTTCCCAGCTGACGAATGTAGGCTTCTACCAGTTGCCAACACAACTGCCGAACTACTGGCACAATGGATCGGTAATAAACTGATCCATGCTCTAGAACAAAACAACTATTCAAAAATAAAAAGCATCCGGCTCGAGGTTGATGAATGCTTTGGCCAGTCGGGAACCTGGAAAAAAAGCATTTTCATGAAATAGTTACTTTTTCAACAAGTAAGTTACTCGCAGCCTCACGTGCAAGGGTAACAATTGAATCATCGACTCGAATATAAAGAACACCTGTAGGATTTCCTGTCTCCTCAACATGCCCCCTCGATCCAAGCACTAGTCCAGTCTCGGCAAGATACCTTAAAAAAATCGGTGATTGATCAAGAACTCGAGTCACTTGAAAACTGACACCTACTGGAAAATTTGACAGCGTGTGATATTCACTCATCTTTTCTGGAATGGGCACTTTCGTGCCCCGAGGAATCGGATCACCATGAGGATCAACATCGGGCTTCCCTAGATATTCGTCAATTCTGTCAACCAGTAGGTCACTAACAGCATGCTCCATGTGTTCAGCCTCCTCATGTACCTCATCCCAATTCATTGAAAGCGTCTGAACTAAAAACTGTTCGATAAGCCGATGACGACGAATCATTCGTAATGCAAGAACTTGACCTGTTTCTGTCAGCGAGACACCTTCGTACGGAGTGTGGCGAGCAAGTCCAGCTGTATTTAAGGTTTTCAACATGCTCGTGACGGTCCCCGGTGCCACCCCAAGAGCTGTGGCTAATTGCCCAGTAGTCACAGGATTATTATCTTGCTGAACCGAGATTTGGTATATCGCTTTGATGTAATTTTCTACAGTAAGACTTGGCACAACAATCTCCGGAAAGATAACAATAATCGGTGTACACTGTTCTAAGGCACGCTGCCGTTTCATCTGAGACTTGGAGCAAATTACCGGCTTAATGATCAACCGGTCGCGACATAAGTGCTGCCACCGACTCTTTCATAATTGTCGTCAGCAACTTCCTTTAACATATCATCACGTGTTGCATAATACAGAGTCCTCAACCCGCAGTTCTCCCACTGGGGCGACGTCACTAAGCGACGGTGCCTTAATGCGTCTCCAAGGGCTTTTTTCCTCACCAGAAAAGTACCTGGCTACTCTTTTGAATTGTTCAGGTACCCGAATACTCGACTGCGGTGTAGAGACACAAGGAACAGCGGAACTCGGTGTCATTATGGCTGACGCCGCAATGGGGGGGCGGGGAAGAACAGATCTGATTTCTGCTGAGGAACTGTCTTTTCTTTCGAACATCTGGCCAGAGTGTCCGTGGCCCGTTGTTCAGGTATGCTCAGATGACCCTGTATCGGCATGCCTCGCCTCACAATATGCAGGATGGCAGATTAATCACAAGAACTTCAAAGCAATGGCAAGCGGGCCGATTCGTGCAGCAATTGCTAAAGAACCCATTTTCAAAAAAATTAGTCGTCGAGAACAACCACATGAAACAGTCGGTTTACTTGAAACCAACCAACTCCCTCCAGAATCTGTCTGCCATGAACTGGCCTCTCTGGCCGGCCTCTCCTCACGCGATATAACCTTGCTTGTCGCTCCCACAAAGAGTCCTGCCGGAGTGGTTCAGGTTGTTGCTCGATCGCTCGAAACAGCACTACACCAACTTCACGAGCATGGTTTTGACCTAGAACGTATTGTTCGAGGTATGGGGGTAGCACCCCTTCCACCTGAAATGCAAGATTCACTTGCCGCAGTTGGCTGTGTAAACGATGCGATTCTTTACGGTGGTATCGTACAACTGGAGGTTACCGGTGACGACCGTAGTCTGGAGGCTATTGGCCCTCATGCTGTTAGCAGCTATTCAAATCTGCACGGCAATTTATTTTCTCATTTATTCAAGCAGGCAAACCAGGACTTCTATGCACTGGATCCTGCTCTTTTCGCTCCAGCTATACTCGAATTCAAAAATCTTGACTCCGGTAATTACCATCGATTTGGGTTGATATCGCCTGATGTCATCGAAAAGTCTTTCTCAGCTACCCATTGATTCAGCCATGCTCTCGTCGCTCACCATATTGGGGTCAGCAAAAAGTTGGCATGTCGCTGAGCTCCTCAAGGCATCCTCATCCAATAACATCCGTGCGGCTGTTATTGATTGGGAGAAAATCGGGTCCTTGGCTATCAGCCAAGGAGAAAAATTTTGGCCGAATTCTCTTCACACCGCTGATGCTATTCTGGTCCGCACCATGCCGGCTGGAACACTTGAGCAGGTCATCAGCCGTATGGATATCCTTGCACGACTTGCCATTCGAGGAAGCGTTGTCCTCAACAATCCAAAATCTCTGGAATCTGCTATCGATAAATATGTAACAACAACACGTCTTATTGATGCTGGAATACCAGTTCCACCGTCAGCGATTGTCCAATCATCTGCTGACCTAGAAGAATGCAACGTTCAATTTGGTGGTGATGTAGTCTTAAAACCAATTTTCGGTTCCAACGGCCAAGGACTTTTCCGGCTTGAAGGTGACACCAAACCGCTCCCTCCCTTCTTCTCTGAAACCGGTGTAGCAGTAGCCCAGCAATACATTGCTAATGATGGGTGGGATGCACGGATTCTTGTCGTCGGCACTGAAGCGTTTGCAATGAGGCGAATCGCAGCTGATGGAGAATGGCGAACAAATATCGCACGCGGCGGGAAAGCTGAATTGTTCACCCCACCCTCAGAATGGATTCAACTCGCTCATGCTGCCACCCAAGCAGTTGGGGCTCATATCGCAGGAGTTGACATATTACCAAGTAGAGATGGGTCTATTTGGGTGCTTGAAGTAAACGCAGTTCCCGGTTGGAGGGCACTTCAAACCGTTACAAGTAAAAACATATCAGCGGCAATATTGAGTACAATCCGAGACCATTGCAATAAAAATTTCACGGAAGCAACAATTCACTAATCAAATAAGAGCGACTGCCCATTATCTGATTCTTGCGATCGTTTTACCTTAACGGACTTCGGTGCGCCACCGGCTTCGTATGCCAGCAACAGGTCTCTGGCTCGATTAATGACAGCATCCGGAACACCAGCAAGTCTGGCAACATGCACTCCCCAGCTTTTGTCTGCAGCACCAGCAGTAACCTGATGCAGAAAAATCAGTTGCCCTTCGTGCTGTTCTACAAGCACCTGGCAATTGGCGATGCCTGCATATTTTTCGAGCGCTGCAAGCTGCAGATAATGTGTTGCGAACAACGTTCTGCAATTGAGTTTTTTATAGAGGTGTTCAACAACAGACTGGGCCAAGGCAAGCCCATCAAATGTGCTTGTCCCCCGGCCAACCTCATCAAGAATCACGAGGCTTTTCTCAGTAGCTCGGTTTAGAATACGCGCCGTCTGTGACATTTCGACAAGAAATGTACTGGCGCCGCTGGCGAGATCGTCGCCAGCCCCAATGCGGGCGAACAACCGATCAACTATCCCGATCCTCGCTGCTTTCGCCGGCACAAAGGAACCAGCCTGTGCCAGAACTACAAGTAACGCAGTTTGCCTGATGAACGTACTCTTACCCCCCATATTTGGTCCGGTGACCAGCAGCACGGAGGGTAGAGAATTACTCCCAATCACCTCCTCTGATCTCCCAACGAGTGCAAGATCATTTGGAACCAACGTACCTGCGGGCAGTAATTGCTCGAGCACGGGGTGTCGCCCCTGATCAATAGCTAGCACCGTGTCGTTAGAAATATCAGCACGCACCCATCGATGTGACCTTGCCACATCGGCGAATGTCAGGAGTACATCAATTATCGCTACCTGCTCGGCAACCTCATCAAGACGCTCTCGATGCTGCGACACAAAGTTTCGTAAATTCTCAAAGAGTTCCAGTTCTCGTCGAACACCCTCTTCCTGAGCACCAAGCACTTGACGCTGCCGCTCATCAAGCTCTGGTGTTGTGTATCGTTCAGCATTTTTAACGGTCTGCTTTCGCACATATTCCGGTGGCACCTTATCTGAATAACCCCGATTCACTTCCAGGAAAAATCCAAACACACGGTTAAACCCAACTTTCAGCTTTGGAATGCCAGTCCGCTCGCTCTCCGAAGCCTGATACCGTGTAATCCATGCCTTTCCACCAGTTGCAAGCTCGACAAACTCATCGTAGCGAGCATCGAAACCGGGACGAATAAAACCTCCGTCACGTGCAAACGTTGGACAGCCGTCCCGAAGCGTTTCCATAATCTGCTTTGAGAGATCGAGGCAAGGATCGATTTGCTCACCAAAACGGGCAAGTAGGGTGGACCCATTAGGTGCGTCGGGTGCCACTAGTGCCCCTGCTTCACCAAGTAGTTTGATAAACGCCGGTAAAATTTCCGTGGCATGACCGATGCGTTCAATGTCTCGCGGTCCTGCTCGACCAGATATGACACGTCCGATTAACCGCTCAATATCACCGACCCCTTGAAGCGTTGCCGTCAGCTGACTAGCAACACCCGGATTACCGACTAGTACAGCAACTGCATCCAACCGCTCCTCTATTGCAACTTTTTCAATAAGGGGAGCACTCAACCAATCAACGAGCAGCCGACTGCCCATAGCTGAACGTGTTTTCCCAAAGACACCAGCCAATGAACCATCTCGACTCCGCCCAGCCTGGGAAGACCCTCGCACGATTTCCAAACTCCGGCGGGTTGCTTCATCGATCTCCATCCGTGATCCAGATCGCCAAGCCGAGAGAGTCTTAATCCGACCAATTGCTGCTGGCTCATTCTCTTCGAGATATGCAAGGATGCTGCCGGCTGCACTTATTGCCAACTGTTCTCCCGGAAGATTGAACCCTAAACCATCAAAACGAACGCTACCAATCGCTGACATCACTTTTGTTTCGGCTTGCTTATCCTCAAACCACCAATTCGGCCGTGCCGTTAATACTGTTTTAATTCCACATTCGGCAAGAATTTTTTCTATACATGACTGATCCCTTTCGCTACAAAGTATCTCTGATGCATCAAGCCTCAGTAATTGATCTTTTAGTTCCTCGATATTCTGAAGCGCTGACTGAAAGCGACCAGCAGACACATCAATCCATGCAATCCCCACAGACACATTTTTTTCATCAGGCTCTTTATCAAGATTCACACGTGACGAAACAGCCCCCCTCGCAATCGCTACTAGGTGATTTGCACTATCAGGCTGAAGCAATGATTCATCCGATGCAATTCCGGGAGTGACGATTCGTGTAACCTCCCGGCGTAGAAGACCCTTTGTTGTTTTCGGATCATCTATTTGTTCACAGATTGCGACATGCTCACCAGCTGCAACAAGTTTCACCAACTGCGGATCGAGTTGATGATGCGGAAAGCCTGCCATCGGGATCGCATTTGGCCCCTTGTCTCTGCTTGTCAGCGTGAGATCGAGCAGTTCAGATGCCCGTTTTGCATCTTCTCCAAAAAGTTCATAGAAGTCGCCCATCCGGAACAGTACCAGAGCACCCGGACAACGAGCTTTTGCCGCCTCAAATTGTTGCATCATGGGGGAAGCCATGTCAGGAATGTAGCAGTCTTTACCGAACTGCGAGAAGGACGTAAAACTTTATTTGAGCGGAGTCCGATGAGGGGCCCCTGCGATGGAGGCCTGTGAACCTGGTCAGGGCTTAACCGCAGCAGCCATAAGCAGACGTCTCTTTGTGCGGTGGGCCTCTCATCGGCAGTCGCTCTAATTCACGAATATCACGGGCAATAGGGGTCTTGGGACTCTGGCCCGATACCTTTTTCCTTATGAACCAAATCAGTGAGTACCATGGCTGATCCGGCTGGTTATCAGGTTGTTGCTCGCCGGTACCGGCCACAGCGATTTGCTGATTTAGTTGGTCAAGAACATGTTGCTCGTGGACTTGCCGGGGCAATTGATTCCGGCCGCATTGGGCACGCCTATCTCTTCACTGGTGCGCGGGGCGTTGGGAAAACAAGTGCGGCCCGCATCTACGCTAAGGCGCTTGAGTGTACAAATCGGGAAACTGGTGAACCCTGCAATCGTTGCGATCGCTGCGAGTCGATTGCTGCAGGACAAGACGTCGATGTAATCGAGATTGATGCTGCGAGTAACCGCGGTATCGATGAAATTCGTCAACTTCGACAGAACGTTGCTGTCAGGCCAGCAAACGGCAATTACAAGACGTATATCATTGATGAAGTTCACATGCTTACCAGAGAGGCCTTCAATGCTCTGCTGAAAACACTCGAAGAACCACCGCCTCATGTCAAATTTGTACTCTGTACTACCGAGCCAGAGAAACTACCTATTACTATTTTGTCTCGATGTCAGCGATTTGATTTTCAGTCCGTTGATACGGCCGCCATCGCACGAAGGCTGGAACAAATAGTCGAGAGTGAAGGTCTAACGGTCACCCCAACTGCTCTTGACCTCATTGCGCGCCGAGCCGCGGGCAGCATGCGAGACAGTCAATCACTCCTCGAACAACTTTTTGGAATCTCGGCCGGTAACAAGAAAAGCATAGACGTTGCAGATGTTCATGCTGTCATCGGAACCAGCAAAGATGAAAAAGTAGGTGAACTTGCTCAAGCACTTATCCAGCGAGACTCGCCTCTGGCGATTTCTGTACTCCACGACTGCCTTACACAGGGCGCGGATGCCGGCGGTGTCCTCGAGCAACTGCTGATCGCACTCCGTAATTGTTT